>Ga0299912_10002532_pt1 | contig 14984 bp, 12 predicted proteins | sample RVTome_2_FD_207667 | JGI IMG/M metagenome (GOLD analysis project Ga0299912, IMG submission 207667) | Soil microbial communities from uranium-contaminated site in the Upper Colorado River Basin, Wyoming, United States - RVT95D214 (version 2) ... | reverse complement strand
GAAGCCCGGTCGATGCGGCTGCTCGGCTGCTACAGGGAGGCCAAAACATGAACATCGTCGTTCTCGGATTCGGCCGGATGGGAACCTGGATGGCGCGGGAGCTCTCCAAGTCCCATGATGTGTTCGTATACGACCAGGACTCCACGAAAACGCTGGGCGCCCCCGGCGTTTCCATTATCGAGGACCGCGACGACATCGCGCGCCTGTCGCCCGGCGCGCTCGTCAACGCGGCCGGGCTGGCTCAAACCGTCGAAGCCTACCTTTCCGTCGAGAAGCTTTTGCCGCCGGGCTGCCTTCTCTGCGATCTCGCCTCGATCAAAGGCTCCATTCCCGACTATTACCGGAGCCGCCCGTTTCGCTTCTGCTCATGCCATCCCATGTTCGGACCGACCTTCGCCGACCCGTCCCTGCTCGGGGAGGAGAGCGTCGTCATCATCTCCGAGTCCGACCCCGAAGCCGCCGCCCTGTTCGAAGGATTCTTCCGGGAGCTCGGCCTCCGCGTCCACGTGTGCTCCTTCGACGAGCATGACCGGATGATGGCCTACGCCCTGACCCTGCCCTTCGTCGCCTCGATGGTTTTCGCCTCCTGCCTGGACCGCCCTCCCGTGCCGGGGACGACCTTCAAGCGGCACCGGGCGATCGCCGAGAAGCTTCTCGGCGAGGACGACGGCCTGCTGGCCGAGATTCTCTTCAATCCCCATTCCCTCTCCCAGCTCGAAAAGGTCACCCAGCGGCTGGAATTCCTGAAGCACATCATCGGAGGACGGGACGCCGAGGAGGCCCGCCGCTTTTTCGCCCGGCTCCGGGAGAACCTGGCGGGGACTCCGGCTGAACCAACGGGCGCCGGATTTCGTATAGGTCAATGGAGGTACCCACCATGACAGGAAAAACGCGATCAGCGGCGCTCGCGGTGTTGACGATAGTGGCCGTCGTCTCGGCCTGCGAACGCGTCTCGGAAACGCGGACGGAGCGCAAGGCCGTCGATTTGGGCGGGGCGACCTCGGCCGAAGTCCGGGTCAAAATGGGCGCGGGCGAGCTTGAGCTCGGGGGCGGCGCCCCGGGCCTGATGGAAGCGTCCTTCACGACCAACGTCCGCCGTTGGGAGCCCAGGGTCGACTACAGCGTCTTCGGCGGCAAGGGCCGGCTCTCCGTCGGACAACGGAGGGGCGGGGGCCTGTTCCTGGGCCACTCCAAGAATGAATGGACCGTCCGCCTCGGCGGCGCCGTCCCGATCGACCTCGAAGTCGGACTCGGCGCGGGCGAGAGCGCCCTCGACCTGCGCGGCCTCGACCTTCGCTCCCTCGAAATCAAGATGGGCGTCGGCGAGATGAAGCTCGACCTCAGCGGCCCCCTCAAGCGGAGCCTGCGGGCCACGATCGACGGCGGCGTCGGACATGGGACGGTCGTTCTCCCCCGCGAGATCGGCGTCAAGGTCGAAATCGACGGCGGGATAGGCTCGGTCAGCGCCCACGGCCTCACCAAGACCGGCCGCGGACACATCTACACGAACGACGCCTATGGACGATCCGACATCTCGCTCGAGCTGAAAATCGACGCCGGAATCGGCAGCATCGACCTCAAGATCCTCTGACGGCCGTCAGATACGGAGAAAGAGCCCGGCCGTCAGGCTGACGCCCCAGACGGACGCCGGGTCGGCCAGGACGAGGGCGTAGCGGCCGTCCAACCGAATCCCGAACGCCTTGAAAAGGCCGACCTCGACTCCGCTCCCGAATTGGACAAGGGGCGCGACCAGGTCGTTCTCGGAGGGGGGCGGAAGATAGACCTCATGGCCGAAATCGGAGATGACCGTCTCCTCCTTGGCCTCGATTCGATCCAAGCCCCCGCCGAAGAAAAGATAGGGACGGATCCTTCCCGCGGGAAGGCGAAGGATGAGATTGAGCGCGAAGGAAAAATGGCGGTTCGAGCGGCAGCGCAGGAGGTCGCCGTCCGAGGGGTCGCGGAGGATGAGGGCCGAGGAGCCGACAAAGCGGCCGTCGTATTCGACGGCCAGCCAGGGCTTGAACGCGTAGGATAATGACAGACCGAGGACGGAAGCGTCGTGGGCCGGAGTGACCGGAAAATCGTTTTCGCCCTGGATGTAATCCCGCTCCGAGCCGTAAGAGAAGTGGCGGTGGAAACCGCCCGCGAGCGCGACCTGAAAACGCCCCTCCTCCGAACACAGGGGGATAGCCGCGGCCAGGGCGACGGCAAGGACGGCCGCCGTTTTCTTTCTTAAGGGCATCGTCACGCTCCGTTTCATATCTATTACCGCCGGGGCTTTTTCTTCTTGCTCGGGCAGATCGGCCGGGTCGACAAGACGAACGACGCATCCTCGACGGACGCGAATTCGCCCGGGACGGCTTGAGTCGCGGAAACAAGGGCTGTCGAGGTTTCGGTAAGACCGAGCGTTTCAGCCGAATCGATCCGGGCCGACTTCAAGAATCGGCAGACATACGGATCCCAAGCCGGCGAAACCTCGATCAGCAGGAAATCCTGGCCGGCGATCCCCAGCAGATCCGACGTGCCGGCGACGGCGTATCCGCCGCCCGGAAGGAGAGCGACGGCTTGACCGGATTCATTGGATAGCTCGTACGGACCGACGCTTTCGCCGAAGGTTTTAAACCACTCGGTCCCGCCGCCGGCTGAGAGCTTCAGCAAGAAGAGATCCTTGGCTTTGCTGCTGAAGAGGCCGCCGACGAGGACGGCGCCGCCGTCCGCGCTCGCCCGGACGGCCGAGGCCCCATCGCCGCCCTCTCCGCCGAAGGACCTCTGCCACTCGACGGCGCCCGTCCTGTCGAGCTTGAGGACCCAAGCGTTCGTGTTCCAAAGGGGGAATGAATCCGATTCGCCCGCAAGCACGCATCCGCCGCCCGGGGCGATGTCCAGGGAACGAAGGGAGTCGTTGCCCGGGCCGCCGTAGGTCTTCTGCCAGATGACGTCGCCCTGCCCGGTCATATTCAATACCCAGAAATCGTATCCGCCCGCGCCGTACGAAAACGTCCGGCCGCCGAGATAGAACGTCCCATCGCTTTCCTCCTTGACGGAGAAGCCCTCGTCGCGTCCGGGGCCGGAATACCGGCGCTGCCAGATCAGCCGTCCTTCCCAGTCGAAGCGGGCCGCCCAGAGGTCCTTGTCGTCCCCGTTCCCGGAGTGGACGGATCCGACGGCTATTATTCCCCCGTCAACCCCTCGACTCCCCGGCATTAATGCCGGGGCTTGTTCGGGGTTAACCCTGAGCCTCGCTTCTCGTCCCCGCCTTGAAAGGCGGGGCTTGGCGTCGGCGAACGGGTCAACGATCGGGCAGGCGTCGCGGATCCCGAATTGTTGGACAACGGCGCCGATCCCGCCAAAGCCGTACTTTTTCTCCCAGATGACGGCGCCGTCCGAACCGAGTCTTGCCAGAAAGACGTAGGAATCCGAGCCCGAGCCCTGCCGGGGCAGCATGGTGGCAGCCAGCAGATAGCCGCCTCCGGGGACGGCCACGACGGCCGAGGACCGCTTAAAGACATCGGAAACGCTGTAGCACTCCCAGACATGCTTCCAGGCTATACGGCCGTCCCGGCTGACCATTAAAATCCACATCCAAGCGTCCGTCCCGCCCGCCGCGCCCTGGTGCTGGGTGGTGCCCGAAATGACCATGCCGCCGTCCGGCGCGATCAGAATGGAGCCGGGCGAATCATCCGCGGACCCGCCGAAGGTCTTGGCCGATTGACCGTGGAGCCGTCCGCCGGCCGCGGCGGCCAGGCCGAGGAAAACGATCGCGGCGGCGATTGCCAGTTTTCTCATGCTCGGCTCCTCATCTCCCTCCCGCCAGCCTCAGTTGGCGTAGTATCCCGTCCGGCTGACGACCCGGTAGGCGGGGTTCTTGACTTTGACCGCGAGTCGATGGAACTCGCCGTCACGCTTGTAATCGATCGGCTCGAAATAAAGAAGGTAATATTTCCCGGCGTTGCCGACGGCGTTGCGGAATCCAACGGCCGGATTCTGGGAACCGTCCACGATTCCGCCCGTCGTCTCGGCCAGGATCGAGAAGGCCCGGTAATAGTCCTCAGAGACCTCCCGCATATCTATGCCCGGCACATACTCAGTCTCCTTGTTCATGTAGATGAGATGGAAGTCGATAAGGGCGTCGCTAAAAGCTTTTTGGATGGGTTCGACCACGAAGCTCGTCTCGCGCTTCCGGGTCAGGAACAGATTCTGGAGCTCGCTCAGAATTTCCTGGGCGTTCCGGAATTCGCTCTGTATCCGGTTGACGACGGGCTGCTGGAGCTCGGGCCGGAATTCCCGCTGGTAGATGAGAAAGACCGATTTTTGGCTTTCGATCCCCTTAACCTGGCCCGCGAATTGAAGGAACTTCCGTTCGTCCACGACCCTGGTCGCCTCCATCCATCCGACCGCCTCGCGGTAACGCGGGAAAAGGGCCAGGAGTTGAAGGTTGGCACCCACTGGCCCTTCATCCATCCCGGTCAGCGGGTTGATTTCGGCGATCGACCGGACGATCCTTTTGAGCTCGATGAGCTGGTCGTTGTAGTCCGTGTTCCCGGCCAGGATGTCGTCCTTGAGAAGCTGGGCCATTTCCTCGATCAGGACCTCTTTGGATTTAACGGCCGTCGCCTGGCGAGATAGGACATAGGTCCGGAGCGGGGTCTGGACGGAAAGAGTGTCGCCGGGCCGGAGGACCGTTTGAAAGAGGTCCCCGATAAGCTCCGAAAACTTGGGATGATACTCCTGAACCTGGAACAAGAGGTAGAAATGCCTGGCTAAATCGGGCGGCGGCTCCCCGAAAGAGTCCCGGCCCTCGATCGTTCCCCGATCGATACAATAGAAGCCCTGGAGTTTCTGGAGCCGGCCTCCCTCGTAGATTTCGAAATCGGACGGCGTCAGTCCTTCGACGAACCGGCCGTCCTGATAGACCCGGACCGGAACGGCGACGTTGGTCACTGTCACATCATGGCGTTCCTGGGAAGGAGGGACGGCGGCCGCCCCGGCCGCGGCCAGGAAAAGCGCTCCCGCCGCCATCACGGCCGCCTTCCGACCCGATATCCTCGAGTTCATCATCGCGTTCCTCCCCCGGATCCTCACAGCGAAGGCGCGAGCTTCATCAGGAAGGTCCCTCCCTGCGTCCCCTTGACGCCGAAGGGCGCATTGCCCTGGAGAAAACCGGCCGTGACCGTCCCGAAGGGCCCTCCCAGCTTGAAAACGAAATAGACCTGGGCGGACGTCTTCTTGATCGCCGAATTCGCCTGGATGAAGACATCAAGTGCCATGGTCCTGTTGAAACGATTGTTGAGCCGGAGGACATGGATGAACGTCTCCCGGAATCTGTAATCCACGGCTATTACCTCGCGCCTCAGCTTGAGGCGCTGGAGATCGTACTCGAAGGTCAGGTCCCGGGTGATGAGAAGGCTCTTGCGGAGCTCGAACAGGTCGAAGGTCGAATCGAAGTTGCGGCCGAAGGTCACCGACAGGCCGACCGACTGCCAGCGCTCGGCCCGGTTGAAGTCGACATCGATCCGGGTCATTCGGTTCCGGAAGTCCTTCTCGAACAGCTTGTAATCGCGGATGTGATGGAGGCCGATCGTGAACTTGCGGATCAGCTCCAAGTTCAGACCGCCCGAAGCGTCCCAGCTCCGGACCGTTCCGTTCATCCCCCAGGCGATTCCGCCCTGGGCGTCGAGGGAGAGCATTCTCAGGATCCCGCTCTTGATGGGAATGCGCTGGATAAGGCCCGTCCGAAGCTCCCGCCGGTTATCATCCTTGATATAGGCCACGGCATTGGCCTGGTCCCCGAAGCGCTCCCCGATCTGGAGGTAGGCGATATCGAGGTGGAACATCTCCGTATCGTAGCTCGGCCGCAGCGCGAAGGCATAAGAGTTCGGGCCGTCCGGTCCATAGCTCAGGGCGGCTTGCCCGGCCAGGCTCAGTGTTGGGTTGAACCTGAGCGCGCCGCATAGTCCCGCCGTTCCGGTGTTTGAGCCCTCCTGAAGGCGATTCGCGGCCGTGAACTCGATCGAGCCCGCGTACGCCCAGCTTCTCCGCAGGCGGCCGACGGCATAAAAAGCCGGGTCCAGATCCAAGGCTGAATCCCGCTTGGAAAAAGCGCTCATCCCGAAGTACTCCCATCCCTGGGCCCGCCCCGAAACCCGGAGGCCTCCCCAGATATCCCCGATCCGTTTGCTGTAGAACAGCGGAAGGAAATCGTTCTCCCGGCTGCCGGTCTCTGCGAAGAACGATCTCCGCTCCGGCAGGTAGAGCTCGTAGCGCGTCAAGTTGACGCGCTCGAAATCGGGAGTTGTCGTCAGAAAATCTGGATTTAAGACGGCCCGGCCCCTGATGTTTCGGGAAAACACATGAGCGGCATCGATCCCGGACGAGAACAATCCGCTCTCTCCTTCCTCGAAGCTGGACCGGGCGAAGGCGGTCCATTCGCCCCGGCTCTCGGACTGGATCAGGGGCACGGCGTTCAACCGTTTGATCTCGCTCACCCGGAAGGCCGGATCAAGCGGCTCGGACCAGAAGCTGCGGTCCAGCCGGGGGACGATGCGGGCCAGGGCGATGTGAACGGTCCGGTCCTTTCCGGGCTCGAAGCGGAGGTTGCGGAGGTCGATGGCCAGCTCGGCCGTCCATCCCCGGTCGTTTCGGCGGCAGGCGTTCCGCCAGGTCCCGTCCCAGCGGAGGTCGAATCCTTGGCCGTTCTTCCCGATCCGGCCGTCGAGGGCGGCCCCCAAGAGGTTCGTACCGTAGAAATAAAAATGATCTTCATCGCCGACGGCTTCGAGAAGGGCGAACACGGCCTCGCCGCCCCGGATGTCGCCGTCGCGGGCCGTGCTCTGGGCGAACAGGAGTTCCGGCCGGGCGTCCCGGCATTCAAAACCGAGGTAGAGAAAGGTTTCGTCGAAAAGAACCTTGACGGATGTCTGAACCTGCGAAGGATCGCGGCGGTCGATGGGCGCGGTGAGGAGATCGTTGGCCTCGAGGGCCCGCGACCAGGGCTTCTCGTCCAAGACCCCGTCCACGGTCACGGGCGTGTCGATCTTGAGGGCGATCGCGTCGAGCGGCTCGGACTGGCCGGCCAGGAATGGACAAATCAGGCTAGTCGCGAGAGCGGCCAAGGAAAAAACTCGAATCATCACCATTTTAAGAAGGCCAAGTGTACTGATATTGGGGGCCTACTGTCAAATCCTCGACTCCCCGGCCTGAAGGCCGGGCCTTGTATAGGATTAACCCTGAGCCTACTCAGCCCCATCCCCTCCAAAGGGGCTGAGTACAAAAGTGTCGCCCCTCCTCCCCGCCTTGAAAGGCGGGGCTCCGATTTTAAGCCCCGCCTTTTAGGCGGGGTAGCATCGGCGAACGGGTCAACTCTCCGCCGCCCTTGTCTCGGACGGCGCGGATATGGTATAAACGAGCCATGAAGCCCGATCAGGCCCACCGGGAGAAGCTCGCCGACATCCTGAAGCCGAGCACGGAAGCCAAATCGTTCCGGATTACGATCGTCTTCGGATACAAAATGTCTCCCGGCTACGAAAAAGCCGTCGCCCTGGCCAAAAAGAATCCGACCTATGAAGAAGAAGGCGATGGGGAATGGATCCGCCACTCGGCGACCTACGCTCCCGAGGGCGTCGACGACCTGTTCGACCTCTTCAACCTGGTTCACGAATGGGATACGACCGAAGTCCTGGTCAACAACAAGAAGCTTCCCTACGGCCATCAGCTCTGGCTCCCCCTGATGTGGTTCTACCGCATCAGATAATTTTTTTCCGTTTCCCCCGGTCTCCGCATTTGACCCGGCCTTCGATCTGTGGTATTAGTCTCCATTCTCCCCATCGGGACGATCCCTTCCAAGGAAGCGAGGCATGATCGAGATTCGAAAAACTCATCCGGCGGCCTTCCTCGTTTCCCTGGCCGTCTGCCTGTCGCTCCTTGCGCCCTCGATTCTGGAGGCCGAAGGGAAAGCCAAAACCGGATTCTTTCTGTGCGCCTTGGGCGTTCAGGCCGGCCTGGGCGGAGACATGGATGGAAAAGCGTTCCTCTTCGACGGCCGGGAGACGATTCTCGTCCCGAAGATCAATCGCGCCGCCGGATACGGCCTCAGCTTCGGCCGCCGCGTCGACGCTTTTTCCCAAGAGATCGCCTATTACCAGATCGAGCACGACTTGATCTGGGAAAAACTCGCCGCGAAGGCGACCTCCCATTGGCTGGAATACGTCCCGAAGTTTTACCTGACGACGCGGAGCATCCTCCAGCCCTTCGCTTCCTTAGCCGTCAGCTACATGTGGCTGACCGCCGAGGACTGCTCCTCCCAGGCCGGAAAAACCGGGAGCGCCACGTTCTACGGTCTGGGCCTCAACCTGTCGGGCGGGCTCTCGCTCTACCTCCATCCCCAGATCGCCCTCCAAGGATCCGGAGGCTACCGAATCCTGATGGTGGGCCGCGTCAAAGGCGCCAGCGGGAAGGCTCAGACGATCGAGGAAACGATCTGGACCAACGGGCCCAGCTTCTCCGGCGGCCTGTCCTTGACGTTTTAAGCTTCTTCGAGGCGGGCGGTGAAATGGCGGAGGCGGGGGGACTGCCGGACGATGCGGAATCCGCGGATCTTATCCCTGCCCTTGGCGACCCGTTCGAAAGCGTCCGCGACGGCATGGAGATGGGACGCCGTGTAGACGCGGCGCGGGATGGCCAGCCTCACCATCTCGAGCGGAGGATAGACTTCCCGTCCGGTCCGCGCATCCTTCCTCCCGAACATGACCCCTCCGATCTCAACCGTTCGGATGCCGGCCTCCCGATAAAGGGCGATCGTCAGCGCCCAGCCCGGATAGCGATGCCGTGGAATGTGGGGCAAAAAGCGATCGGCCAGGACATAGACGGCATGGCCGCCGACGGGCTTGACGATGGGAACGCCCCTCTCCTCGAGAAGCTTTCCAAGATAGGCGACATGGCCGGTCCGGTACTCGAGGTAATCCTCGTCGAGGACCTCCTCCAGGCCTTGGGCGATCGCCTCCAAATCGCGTCCGGCCAGCCCGCCGTAGGTCGGAAATCCTTCGCTGATGATGAGGGAGTTTTTGAGCCGCTCAGCCAGCCCGTCGTCGTTGAGGGCGACGAACCCGCCGATATTGACCAGGGCGTCCTTCTTGGCGCTCATGGTGGCCCCGTCGGCGCGCGCGAACATCTCGCGCGCGATCTCCAGGATCGATTTCCGCCCGAAGCCTTCCTCCCGCTTCTTGATGAAAAAGGCGTTCTCGGCGAACCGGCAGGCGTCGAAGAAAAAAGGAATCCGGTACCGCCGCAGGAGCCGGCTGACCTCGCGGATATTGGCCAGCGACACGGGCTGCCCTCCTCCGCTGTTGTTGGTGATCGTCATCATGGCCAGCGGGATCCGCTTAACGCCCCTGGACTTGATAAAGGCCTCGAGCCGGGCCGTGTCCAGGTTGCCTTTGAAAGGGGCTTCGAGGTCGGGATCGAAGGCCTCGGGGACGACGAGATTGACCGCGTCGGCGCCGCGGATCTCGACGTTGGCCTGGGTCGTGTCGAAGTGGATATTGTTGGGGACGGCGTCGCCCTTCTTGAGGAGGGTTTCGAACAGGATCCGCTCGGCGGCCCGGCCCTGGTGGGTCGGGATGACATGCTTGAACCCGAAGATCCGCTTGACGGCCGCCTCGAACCGGAAGAAGCTGCGGGCCCCGGCGTAGGATTCGTCGCCGACCATGAGTCCGGACCACTGGCGGTCGCTCATGGCCGAAGTCCCCGAGTCGGTCAAGAGGTCGATAAAGACCTTTTCGGCCGGGATGTTGAAGACGTTGAAGCCGGCCGCCCGCAGCGCCTTTTCGCGCTCCGGGCGCGAAGTCCGGCGAAGGGGCTCGACGGTCTTGATCCTGAACGGCTCGACGGGCATCCGATGGTCCGGCATAATCATCTCCCTAACCGACGGCCTAAAAGGCCACCAGGCGTTTGAAATCTTGATAGCGCTTATCGATCTCCCGCCGGGTCAGCGTCTTGAAGCGGTCGATGCCGAAGTCCTCGATGGCGAACGAGGCGATGACGCTGCCGAAGACGGTCGCCTTGCGGATCTCGGCCGGGCCGCGGCGGCCGGCCCTGTCCAGCGAGCCCAGGAAGCCGCCCGCGAAGCAGTCGCCCGCCCCGGTCGGGTCGACGACATCCTCGCAGGGATGGGCCAGGGCCCCGAACACGAAGTCTTTGGTGAAGACAAGCGCCCCGTGCTCGCCCTTCTTGACGATGATGATCCGGGGCCCGCGTCGGAGCAGGCGCCGTCCCGCCTTGATGAGATTAATGTCCTCGCCCAGGAGCTTGACCTCCTCGTCGTTGGCGAAGAAGATGTCGACGCCGGCCAGGGTCCGGAACAAGGCCTCCGGCTTGGTTTCGATCCAGAACCGGATCGTATCCAGGGCGACCAGGGCCGGACGCTTGCGGAGCTGGCCGAAAACGGGCCCGGCCAGGTCGGGGTCGATGTTGGCCAGAAAGAGGATGTCGGCGTCCCGGTAGGACGGCGGGAGCTCGGGCTTGAAGTCCTGGAAGACGTTGAGATCGGTCCTGATCGTCGTCCGCTGGTTGGGGTCGCTGCCGTAGCGGCCTTCCCAGTGAAAGGTTTTGCCGGGTTTGATCTGGAGGCCGTCGAGGTCGATCTTCCGCGACTTGAGGAGGTCGATCGTCCGGCGGGGGAAGTCGCGGCCGACGACGCCGACGACTTTGGGTTTCGTGAAGAAGCTCGCCGCCAGGGCGCAGTAGGTCCCCGAGCCGCCGACGATCCGCTCGCGGCGCTCGCGGGGCGTCTCGATCGTGTCGAAAGCCAGCGATCCGACGATGACGAGGCTCATGGCGTCTCCGGGTCAGCGCGCAAGATATTTTCCGATGAGGGGCTTGAGGGCGGCCTTGGCCGTCCTGGGTATCAGGTCGGGCCGGGTCACGATCGTGTTCTTGAGCGCCGTCGCGCAGGCGCAGGCGGCTCCCCTCGCTTCGGGCAGGGCGGCCAGCGCCTTCTTGATGAGGGCCTTGGCGTTCCCGATGTTGAGCTTGAGGTTGTCGAGGATCATGCCAACCGTGACCGGTTCCTCTTCCTCATGCCAGACGTCGTAGTCGGTGACCAGGTTCATGGTCGCGTAGCAGATCTCGGCCTCGCGGGCCAGGCGGGCCTCTGTCGCGCCCGTCATCCCGATGACCGACCCGCCCCAGAGGCGGTAGGCCTTGGATTCGGCCTTGGTCGAGAAGGCCGGGCCCTCTATGCAAACGTAGGCCCCGCCCGGGTGGGCCCGAAGCCCGAGCCCGCGGGCGGCCTCGTAGAGGGCCCGGGAAAGGTCGGGGCAGACGGGTTGGGCGAAGGAGATATGGGCCACGATCCCGTTTCCGAAGAAAGTGTTGGGGCGGCGCGTCCGGTCGAAGAACTGGTCGGCGAAAACGATTTCGCGGGGTTCAATGTCCTCCTTGAGGGAGCCGACCGAGTTGACCGAGATGATCCGCTCCACTCCAAGGAGCTTGAACCCGAAGATGTTGGCCCGGTAGTTGACCTCGGCCGGAAGAAAGCGATGGCCCCGGCCGTGGCGGCTCAGGAAGGCGACCCGTTTCCCCTCAAGCGTCCCGATGACGTAGGCGTCCGAGGGCTTCCCGAAGGGGGTTGAAAGCCTGACCTCCCGGACGTCCCGGACGCCCTCGATCTCGTAGAGGCCGGTCCCGCCCAGGATGCCGATCGCGGCGCGGGGCGGCGCGGGCTTTCGAGGGGCCGTTTTACGGGGAGCGGCTTTTTTGGGGGGTTTGACCTTCGACTTGGCCATCGTATTCCTCCTTGGACGAACTTAATCTATATAATGCCCAGGGAGGCTAAGTCAACCCCTTCTACTTCCAGCCATCAGGCGGGGATTGTATAAGGGTAGTCCTGAGCCTTGTGAAGGGCAACCCCTTCTACTTCCAGCCATCAGGCGGGGATTGTATAAGGGTAGTCCTGAGCCTTGTGAAGGGCAACCCCTTCTACTTCCAGCCATCAGGCGGGGATTGTATAAGGGTAGTCCTGAGCGGAGCTCTTGCTCCGTAAATGGCTCTACCCTTGACTCCACGGGGACGTATCTCCAGGGCATAGGGACCGACCAAGATAAAAAATGAGGGGGAGCCCCTCGGGCTCCCCCTCATTCCGGACAGTGAACTCAATAAGCCGGGTCCGCCGGCCGCCGTTCAGAAGTTCACGTAAAAGGTCAAAGCGAATTTTCGCGGCGACGCATAGGACGTGGCGTTCCGGAAAGTCGGCTGGTCTTGGCGCACATCGAGGCTCAAAACGGTCTGCTGGTCGAAGACGTTCATCACTCTCGCCTCGAGGATGCCGTTGAAACGGCCTCCGAGGGGGATGGCGTAAGACAGCTGGAGGTCGAGGTTCGTCCAGGTTTTGAGACGGTTGGTGCCGGCCGCTTCGACGTAGCGATAGTAGTTGCCGTAATAATCGCGCAACCGGGCCTCCCAGGGGCGGCCGCTTTGGACGCGCAGGAACCCGCCCACCGACAAATTGCGGAAAAACTCCCAAGACCCGAAGAGCTTGAACACGTGCGGCCGGTCGCCCGCCATGTAGCCCGTGCGGAGCGGGTCCTCGATGTACAGGCCGGGGGCATCCTCGATGTAGGACGAAGCGTAGAACAGCGAGGTGCCGGTGGAGTAGTCGAGGTCCCAGTTGCCGTAGAGCTTGCTCCAGGTGTACATGGCGGTCAGGGACCAGCCGTCCGACCACTGTTTCTTGACCTCGAAGTTGACGGCCGTGTATTCCCGCTTGGCCTTGACGCCCGTGGCGACGACGTTGCCTTTGACGTCCTTGAGGTCGCCGTCCAGGTTCCCGTAAACGAAGCTCGAGGGGGACGTCAGGCGGTTGATCGTCGGATAGTCCTCGATGACGTGCTTGACCGTCCGGTACTGACCCCAGAGGTCGGCGCTCCAGACCTTGCCGAAGGGCCGGGCATAGCCCAGGACGAACTCGTCGCTGGTGGTTGGCTTGAGGCCGGGCAGGATGACCTTCCCCGTTTCCGAGGCCTGGGGGAGGTCCGAAAGAAGCGTCCCGTTGCTCGCCAGGAAGTAGGCATCCGAGCGGTAGACGCGGATCGGGGCCGCGGCACGCGCCAGGCTGCGGTTGTCCATGTTGTTGTACCGGCCCCAGTTGGCGTAGAGCTTGTCGCCGGCCTTGCTGTCGATAAGGTAGGTAAATCCGAGGCGGGGCTGGATCTCTTTACCGAAATCGAACTTGAGGAACGTCTTCTTCTCCCCGGACGTTTTGACGCTGAATTCATCGCGATTGGCCAAGACACCCAGGTTGAGCGTCAGCCGTTCTCCGATGCTGACCGTGTCCTGGAGGAAGATCGAATAAGTCCGGCCGCGCGAATCCTGGGGGGCCTGCTGAGGATAGTAGCGGGCGCGGAAGCCGGGCCGCTTGAGCGGGTCGATCGAGGAGGACAACGCCGAGTAGTAAATGATGCTCCCCCATCCGTTGGCCTTCCGCTCCAGGTATTCCCCGCCGTCGTCGAAAGCGAATCCCGCCTTGATCAGGTGGGAATGGCCGGTGAAATCCAGGTACTGGCTGAGGACGAGCTTGAGCTCGTCGCGGAAAAAATTCTGGGTATTGAACTCGGAAGCGGCCCCGACATACTGGCCGGAAGCTTTGGCGCCCCCGACGATGTAGTTGGAGCTTGTCTGGAAATAGCCCATCCGCTCGGGGTGGGCCGGATCGAAAGTGGGCTGGTAGCCCAGGGCCTTGTCGGGAACGCTTTTATACTTCTGGTCGACGTGGTCGTACTTGACCTCGAGGAAAGTGGAGTTGGAAAGGGTCCAGGTCCAGGATAGATAGAAGATCCTATCCAAACCCTCGCCGGTGATTGACACGTCGGGATGGTCGTTGACTCCCACCCCCGCTTTGTCGTCCTTATAATCGTTATTCCGGACGCTGGCCACGATCAGGTGGTTCGGGTGGGGATTGGCGCTCAGCTTGAAGAAGAGCTCATTGGCCGACGACTCGGCGTCCGGCACGGAACCGAGGTTGTTGATTCGACCCGTTGTCGTCGAACGCGGTATGTTGGCCGAGGTATAGAACCAGAGCTTGTCCTTGACGATCGGCCCGCCCAGGGAGAAGGCGGGGTTGTAGCGGTTGTACTTGGTGACGATGTTGGGATCGCGGCTCTTCCCGGTGAAGGAGGCGGGCTCGGCCACGAGTCGCAGGGTGCCGGAGAAGGCGTTCGTTCCCGACCGGGTGATGGCGTTCGTGACCATGCCCGCGGCCCGGCCGAACTCGGCGCTGATGGCGCCCCGCTTGATGCTGACCTCGGCGATGTCCAGCTCGGAGAAATTCGATCCCAGGGTGCCGAAGAAGGGGTTGGTGATGTTCGAGCCGTCGTAGAGATAGACGTTATCCTGTTTGTTGCCGCCGGCGTTGGGGGCGAAATCCCTGTTGTCGGCGACGCCGGGCGCGAGTTGGAAAAGCGCCGCATAGGACCTCCCCAGGGGCAGCTTTTCAACGAGCTCTTTCTGCCAGTTGGCGCTGACCTCGGTCGATTTGAGGTCGATGGCGGGCGAGGCGGCGCGGACGGTAAGCTCCTCGGCTTGAACTCCGACAAGAATCATGATGATGACGACCTGGATCTCCTTGCCCAGGCTGACGAGAATATCCTCCTTCTCGTTAAGAGCCGCCATCTCGGCGCGGGTGGCCTCGATGACGTATTTACCCGGGAGAAGGCCGGGGAAGCGGAAGCGCCCGTCGCGGCCCGTGCTAAACTCCCGCCCGGCCGGCAACAATGCGCCCGAGATCTTGACGGTGGCATTGTCAACGGCCACGTTATCGGACGTCTGGACGACGCCCGAGACCGATCCTCGGTCCTGAGCGTAAAGCCCGCTCAGGCCCGCGATCAAGAACACGAACAGAAAGACACGGAAAAAAAACTTCGTCATAAAAACCCTCCATATTAATAGATTAAAAAATGCTTAGCGCCATGATGCCGGCGGACTCCGCCAGGTCC
>Ga0299912_10002531_pt1 | contig 14984 bp, 15 predicted proteins | sample RVTome_2_FD_207667 | JGI IMG/M metagenome (GOLD analysis project Ga0299912, IMG submission 207667) | Soil microbial communities from uranium-contaminated site in the Upper Colorado River Basin, Wyoming, United States - RVT95D214 (version 2) ... | reverse complement strand
GGACCTGCTCCATAGTGATAGCTATTTCTTTCATGGAATCGCAAAAATTTGTCATATCAGTAAGCAGGACTAATACGCGTTTTCCTGAAAGAGCAAACTGCTCTGCCACAGCTAAGCTAATATCAGGTACCAATAAACACTCTACCACCGGGTCGCTTGCAGTATGGACAAAGAATATCGAACGGGATAATGCGCCCTCCTCTTCCAGAATATCCCGGAAGAAAAGGTAATCATCGTATTTCAGTCCCATGCCGCCCAGCACAATAATATCTATTTCCGCCTGGATGGCTATCCTTGCCAGAACCTCATTGTATGGCTCGCCGGCAATTGAAAAAATCGGCAGCTTCTGCGACTCAACAAATGAGTTAAAGACATCAATCATGGGTATGCCTGTGCGGATCATCTTGTTGGGGATAATTCTTTTGACGGGGTTAACCGACGGTCCGCCGATATCAATCAAATTCTCGGAGAGAGCCGGCCCTTTATCCAGGGCCTGGCCGCTCCCGCTAAATATGCGGCCCAGCAGATTCTCTCCGCTTGAGATCTGCATAGGCCGGCCCAGGAAACGCACCTGGTCTCTTATAGAAATTCCCTTGCTTCCGGCAAAGACCTGCAAAAACACCTTTTTACCATCAAGCCTGATAACCTGAGCCAGCGAGACGCCGCGCGCTGTGGTAACCTCGGCAATCTCATTGTACCCTATATCTTCGGCTTCGACGGTGATGACGTCTCCGGCAATCTGAATTATATTGGTATAGACTTTATGCATGAACCTTTTCCTGCCCTTTCGTTAATTTTTCTTTTAGTACGCTTTCTATCTCTTCCTGTGTGCGCCTGAACTCATCCGAATCCCGGGCTGAAGAGTTCCAGCCGCGGAAGAGCTGTCTTAATCTCTGGAAAAAATGCAGGGCATCCTCTTTGTCCTTAAAGGCAAATTCCGATTCCAGTATATTCTCATAAATAAAACCGAACACATATTTTTGTCTTTCTTCATCAGTCGCCTCATCCACCGGATCAAAGGCATTCTGTTGCAGATATACAAAATCAAAGAATTCTCCCTTTAAGTAGTCCACATAATCCAATAGAGACGTTCCCTCTTCGCCGATAACCTTCATCATCTGAACCACATTATTGCTCTTTCTCAAGATCTCCTTTCCGCGCTGGATTTGCTTATCATCAATAAAGCTCCTGTACTTGCTCCAGCTTATTAAGGGGTCAATCGCCGGGTATCTCCTGGCATCTGAACGCTCCCGGGAAAGGCCGTGGAAGGAGCCTACCACTTTTAAGGTAGCCAGTGTTACCGGCTCTTCAAAACTTCCGCCCGCGGGACTGACTGTTCCGCCAATGGTAACAGTGCCAATGTTTCCATCATATAATCTCACTACGCCTGCCCTCTCATAAAAAGAGGCGATACGGGATTCCAGGTATGCGGGGAATGCTTCTTCTCCGGGAATCTCCTCAAGACGGCCGGACATCTCACGCATCGCCTGCGCCCAGCGGGAGGTTGAATCTGCAAGCAATAAAACATTTAAGCCCATCTGACGGTAATATTCCGCAATGGTAACTGCGGTATAAACACTTGACTCCCTTGCCGCTACAGGCATAGAACTGGTATTACAGATAATTACAGTGCGGTCGCTTAATGGCCTGTTCGTGCGAGGGTCGTTGAGAAGGGGAAAGGTCTTCAGTGTTTCCACAACCTCGCCTGCGCGCTCACCGCAGGCAGCGATAATCACAATATCTATCCGGGCATGCCTGCTGGTTAACTGCTGAAGGACCGTCTTGCCCGAGCCAAAGGGCCCGGGGATACAATATGTACCTCCCATGCAGACAGGGAAGAGTGAATCTATGAGCCGCATCTTTGTGACAAGGGGCTGCGTGGGCTTAAGTTTCTCGGCATAAGCACGAATAGGTATCTTTACCGGCCAGTTTTGAGAAAGATAAACGTCGTGAATTTTGCCGCCCGAATCTTTTACCTGCGCTATCCTGTCTTTCATGGTGTAAGTGCCGGCATTAACAATGTTGACTACTTCCAGGCTTCCGTGCAGGCCAAAAGGAACCATAATGAAGTGTTCAAAGAGCATCTCCGGCACAAAGCCTATTTTTTCTCCCCCGTGAAGCAAGTCTCCTGCTTTTACTGTTGGCGTGAAAGCCCACTTCGAATCCTCGGGGAGCGCCTTAAGGTAAGTACCCCGCTTTAAAAAGAAACCGCATTGTTCTGCCAAAACAGGCAAAGGGTTCTGCAGGCCATCGAATATCTGGCTTAAGAGCCCGGGACCAAGCTCAACAGACAAGAGATCCCCGGTAAATTCAACTTCTTCTCCTATTTTTAAGCCGCCGGTGTTTTCATAAACCTGCAGTTCTGCGATATTGCCGCGAATCCTGATTACCTCAGACTTCAGGCGCTCCTGGCCGTGGATAACAAAGGCCACTTCGTTCTGAATGGCATAAGTCTTGAATCTTACTGCTACCATATTCCCGCTCACCTTTTCAATTAAACCAATTCTTTTTTCTTCCATTGTCTTATCCTGTAGTCGCCTCCTGTGGGTGACTTTTTTTATCGACAGTCCATTGAGTATATACTATCGTAAGCCTTTCTTTATCCTGGGTATGAATCGTTTCCCAGCGCTCCAAAATCTTTAACTTATAGGCATAGAGAATCAAAGAATCCATATCAAAATAATGCCCGATACCCAAATCATCAAGAGCCTGCCAGCGCGCCTCATCCAATATTTTTTCTCCCTCAAGTATTGAGGCGCTCCTGTGGCCGGAGATAGCTGCGTTGGTGATAGCCATATCAATAAGGTTTTCGTCGCGCAGGTATTTGGCTTCATCTGTTTTCCTGCTGTGTGCTCTTATTTTGACTAACTCGTTGCGCAGCGTCGTATCAAAGGCAAGCCACCTCTCTATCGTAGGATGGCTTACGCTTTTGCCATACTCATCTGTTGTCACAGGAAGGTTGCTTAATAATAAAAAATCCTCTTCGGAAATAAGATTCCGGCAATTTTCAAGAAAACGTTCGAAAGAGAAAGGGGGCTTCATTCCAAAAATCAACACTGGCAGACTTGAGATTAAATATGTATAAAACTTTGGCATAAACTATCCTTTAAGAGCGTTTTTAAGCAATTCAGCAAGCTTTGGTTTAAGATAAGTACCTATATATTCCGAAAGCGCCTGATCGCTGAAATCATAATGGGATTTGGCATTATCAAAGCTGATAAGGAAACCTGCGCGTACCTCTTCCGAAGGCTTCAGGACTATCCCTTTTTTAGCCTCTTCTTTAAGCCTTGCTAAAAAGTTCTTCTCTAATTTATTGAGGTCTTCTTTTTTAAGCGTAACAATGATGTCTTCCTTGCCGAGTTTTGACTGCTCTTTGATTATCTGGCCAAGAATATCAGCCATTGCCTCAGGAGTTATTGACCCCTGAATTTCCTGTAAGATAAGCCGCTCAAGCATTGCATTAATCTCTTTTTTCAGGGTAAGCAAAAGGTCCCTTCCTGCCTGGGCAAGAAGCGCCTTTTGACTTTGCTCCATTTTGGCCAGATTATCTTTTGCCTCTGAAATCAAGCTTTCTGACTCTACACGAGAATTCTTTAATATCAGGTCCGCCTCTTTTTTTGCCTGGTCTTCTATTTCTTTGGCTTTCTCTTCCGCTACCTTAATGCCATCCTGCTGTATCTTTTCGATTAGACTCTTAATCTCTTCTGCCATAAAAAACTCCTTATATCTTTTTCTTTATTTCCCTAACTGTCTGTAATCCTATGAGAATTTTCCGAACTTGTCAATTAATTTTTTCTGTGATAATTTTTCCATAAAAAGCCCCCTGATTCCAGTTTAAAATGTAACATTTTTTTTGATTCCATTCACAAATGCATAACATTCAGCAGGCCAGATGTAGGTTCCGTCAGGGCCGTGAATCTGTATGCCCGTTATAAAGGCATAGTCGCTGTGTTTTGTATCGACTGTCTTTTTCAGGGCATTCTCCAGGTCTTCCCTGATGGTTTTCAGGGTTATTTTTGTCAGTTCCATGAGGTCAGGTATATGACCATACGGCAGCTCTCTTAGAAGGCGAGTTCTGATGAGACTCAGCTCTACATCTTCATTATCCATAGCGAGATTCATCTTTTTACCTGACAGTTCCTTCAAAAATACATTTAATGCACCACAGGCATTCGACTCTGCTTTTCTGCCCCTTCGCTTACATACACCTAACTGGCCCTTAGCCCCGATCGCTATGTGAGGCAGGGCAAAGAAGACATACCGCTCCCTCCCCTTAACAACCGGTGCATGATGCATTGCAGCTTTTAACCCTGTCTTGCCTGCAAAAAACATGGCTGCAAGGCTTGAAAGGTTGAATGCCTCACCCCATATATGCTTGATGACGCTCCTCAGAGACTGGGATATCTCGTCCCTGCATATACAGACGGATGCAATGGCATTTTCATCATTGATTCCGAATTTTTCCAGGGCAGTATAGGTCTTTTTCACAAAATCGACTTCGGTAAAAACCTTATCGAAATATTTTCCCAGTATCTCTTCGAATCCCATGGTAACCTCTTTCATACAGGTGTCACTATTCACTTTTCACTTTTTACGTTTCACTATTTAACCAACACCGGCATACCCAGAATCGGCCAGAGGAAATAAATTGCTGCTGCAAGAACAACCATCAAGATAACAGAGGGAAGCAAACCGTATTTGAAAAATTCGCCGGTGCTGAACTGCCCGGAACCATAGGCGATTGCATTCGGCGCGGCGCCGATCAGAAGCACAAACGGCTGACCTGCCGTTACAAGAGACGCATATACAACAACCTCGGGTGCAACGCCCATATAACCTGCAACAACAAGAGCAATGGGCAATGCGAGAGCGATCGCTGCCACGTTCATTATGAAATTGGTCATCACGAGAACGAAGAACGCAACACTCAGCACAAATACGAGCCAGTGCGCCTGTTTAAAAAGGGCAAGCCATTCGATTGCCATCCACTGGGCCCCTCCTGATTTCCAGAGGCAGAAACCAATGCTCATTGCCCCACCGAAGAGAAGGATAATGTTCCAAGGCATATCCTCAAGCTCCTTAACTGTCAGTATCCTGAACACAAAGAACAACAGCGTTCCGATGAGCATGATTGCTGCCCTGTCTATTCCACTTATGGCAGGGACAAATGCCTGAGCGCCCATTAATAAAACAACAAGGGCAACAGTTGCAATCACAAATTTTTCAGGACCGGTCATAGGCCCTATTTCTTTTGCAAGCTCTTTTACCTTTTCTTTCAAACCCGGGATTGTCTTTTTCTCAGGCTTCAGGAAAATCATCAAAATGCCCCATATTACAAAGATCATGATTGCTGCTATCGGAAGCATATAGAGGGGGAGCTGAAAGAATCCCATCTCCCTTCCTGTGAACTCCTTGAACATACCTGCTGCTGCCGGGCCGCGTGCAGCCCCGAGATAGGTAATGATGCTTCCTGCGCCTGCTGCATACGCCATACCGATGAAAAGGGCTTTACCGAAGTTTGTCTTTTTCTCCCCTTCCCCATACATGGCATAAACCGCCAGCAAGATCGGGAACATGGTAGCTGCAGCAGCTGTGTGAGCCATAACAAGGGTGAGTCCTGCAACAACAATTAATGAACCCAGCAAGATCATGCTCGTTTTCTCTCCTACAATGCCGAGCATTTTGACTGCAAGGCGCTTTGTAAGCCCTGTCCTTGTGAATGCCAGACCAATAACTACAGAACCAAAAATAAACCAGACAGATGGATCAAAGAAATCCTTGAATGCCTCTTTTGCCGGCCGGATGGCAAAGAGAGCCTGAAAAAGACCGATAGAAATGGCTGTTGCCCCTATTGGAATAACCTCAAATACCCACCATGTGCCCGCCATGAGGAACAATGCAATTGCCGCCTTCCCTTCTTTTGGTAAAGGGAAGTGCTTGCCCAATGGGTCAACCGCATCCGGCCAGGGCGGACTGTAGTAAATTCCGAAGAATAAAGCCAATCCCAGCAAGATGAAGAATATCCTTTTAAAGTCAATCTTTCTTTTCTCTGCTGGCGCAACGACTATTTCTGGCGGCGGCTCTGGTAAACCTTCTGTTCTCTTTATCTCTTTCTCTGCCATTTCATCGCCTCCTTTTACTTTAGAACTGCATCGGATATTTCATTGAATATTTCAATTAATCTCACAAGACCGACAAACTTCTTTTTGTTCTCCAGAACAGGCAGCAGGATCAAGTCGTTATGGATTATCATGAAAGCGGCTTTTGTTATAGGATCATCCGGCTCAACAAAGTATTTCGCCGGTACCATAATCTCACTCACAGGCTTTTCTGCAAGATCTTTAGATTCCTTGTTGAAGAGTGTGCTCCAGATCAATGCCAACTCCGGCCCCTCTTTAGTATATGCCTGCGCATCTGTGGTGGGCCGCATAAACCTCGGCTCAAGTCCTGTTAAGATGTTCTTCAGTGACAGAGTCCCCATAAGATTATATTTTTCGTCAAACACAAGTATTGCCAGCGGTTCAGGGTATTTCTTGGCGCTGATAAATGACACCTTGATGATTTTTATTGCCTGACTTAGCGTGAACCAATAGGGCACATGAGGATAGTCAAAAACATCGAGCATCAAATCCTTTACAACTTTACCTTTTGACATAAAACCTCCTCTCTAGTTTTATTGATAATCTAAAGTTTAAAAAACTTGAAATCAATTCTATCATCACCTATCTGTTTTTTCAAACTCTATTAAAAACACAAAACTATCGGGTCGTTTAATTGAACGCATATACATTATCTGAGTTTCTCCTGAAAAGAAATGCTGGGTTAAAACTAATGCAGGTGAATTCTCAGATAGATCAAGAAGCATACCCTCATCTGCGTTGAGATATTTAACATCAAAATAGTTTCTTACTCTCGTAAGATGTATCCCATGCTTTCTTTCAAGGAGTTCAAATAAGGAATTTTTCCGGACGTCTTCTTCTAAAAGCGGCGGGCATATGTGAAAAGGGATATATGTTTCCTGAATCAAAATGGGTTTATTATCAACCTTCCGCAATCTTTTAATATAAATTATATGTTTATCCCCGGAGACATTGAGCTTATCGGCAAGATCATCCACGGGCATCATAATCGTTTGAGCAAGCATATCGGTTGAAAAATCTATACCTTCCTCAAGCATCAGTTCGCCAAAAGTTGTAAACATAGTCAGTTTATCTGATATAACTTTTTTAGATACAAAGGTTCCCCTCCCCTGCTGACGTATTAGATAACCCTGCCTCACAAGCACTGAAATAGCGCTTCTCACTGTTACCCTGCTTACTTCAAAAACATTACAGAGCTCCTGTTCAATCGGAATACGAAAGCCTAATGACCATTCTTTATCTTCAATCTTTTTCTTCATAATATCGTAGAGCTGTACATAAAGCTTACGATGATTTTGTCTGTCTAATAGTGTCATTTCTTTGTAATAATGTTATTAAATTGTTTTTTGATTATAATAATATAATGATATTTTCCTCTTGTCAAGAGTTTTTTTTGGTGTTAGAATTATTTATGCTTAATTTTTCAAAAATATTTAAAAAACCAGTGAAACAGGAAGATTTTATTTTTAAAAAGTCCTTAAAAGACAAATACTCCGTATTTCAGCAACTTCTTGCAAAAAACAACTATGTGCTTGAGCTGCTTGCAGATATGGAGGAAAAACTTTCAGGTGAATACCTTTTTGACAGGCATTATATAAATACAAACGTCGGGTTAATTTCCGGTGGAGTCTTGAATATCATTGAAAATCTTAACGCCCTCTCTAAAGATAAGTACATGCAGCTTTATAAAATCCATGATGATATAAATAAAGAGATCGAAAAAATCCTGACATACAAACTGGATATCCCGGCCAGTGATCTTACTATTCCTCTTGAAAATCTAACATCTGAGATGATATATATCGCAGGCGGAAAAATTGCAAATTTAGGAGAGATAAAAAATCGCCTCAGTCTTCCTACACCTGAAGGCTTTGCAATCAGCTCATATGCATTCGCCCAATTTATGGAACTTAACGTATTCACTGAAAAGATAAATAAAACATTGTTATCACTTTCGTCGCTGAGCATAGAAAAGATGGAAGAGGTGAACAAGGTCAGCAAAGAGATACAGGATATGATAATAGAATCAGATATTCCCTATGACTTAGAAAAGGCCATCAAAGATGCTTACTCAGAGTTATGCAAAAAGATCGGCAGGGAAACAACAGTATCGGTGAGAAGCAGCGCTGTCCTTGAGGACGGCAAGTTCAGCTTTGCAGGGCAGTATGCCACATTTCTCAATGTCCCGGGAGATTTGATCCTTCAGAAATACAAAAAGGTTGTGGCAAGTCTGTTTACTCCGCGTGCGATATTTTACTATAAGACAAAAGGCTTTTCAGAGGGAGAAATGGTCATGGCTGTCGGTGTTTTGAATATGGTAGATGCAAAGGCAGGCGGGGTCATTTATACGAGGGATCCAAATGACCCGGAAGCTGATTACATTATAATAAATGCTGTCCATGGGCTTGGGAAATGGGTAGTAGACGGAACCGTAACGACGGACTCATACGCTGCCTCAAGACATCCGGAAGGAATTATCCTCAACAAAAGGATATCGAATCAGGAAACTATGCTTGTCTACGGGACAGAAGGAAAGCTTAAAGAAGTTATGGTTCCGGACGAAATAAAAGGGAAACAATGCCTTACTGATGAACAGATAAGAATACTGGTAAGATACGCACTTGATTTAGAGAGGCACTATGGATGTCCTCAGGACATTGAATGGGCGATTGGAAGCGATAATCAGCCGTGCATCTTACAGACGAGGCCATTAAGAATTTGCATTCAAGCTTTAACGTCGGAGGCTGCAATTCCCACACGAATAAAGGGCTACAATATTCTCCTTGATAAAGGTGTGATTGCATGTAAAGGGATTGGTTATGGCAAAGCATTTATACTTAAAGATGAAGAAAACCTGAAAGATTTCCCTGAAGGTGCTGTTCTTATCGCAAAGCATACCTCTACAAAATTTGTAATCATCATGAATAAGGCATCTGCTATTGTTACGGATGTAGGAAGCGCCACCGGGCACATGGCATCTCTTTCAAGGGAATATCAGGTTCCAACAATTCTTGACACTGAAGTTTCAACACGCATCATAAGGGACGGGCAGGAGATAACGGTGGATGCCGTCAAATGTAATATATATGAGGGCAGGGTTAATGAACTGCTTGACTATGCCGTTAAAAAGAGAGAGCCTTTTAAAGACACACATTTATTTAAAACACTCGAAAAGGTATTAAAACAGATAGCGCCGCTGAATTTAGTAAACCCTCAAGATGAGAACTTTAAGCCTGAATATTGTAAGACCTTTCATGACATTACCCGTTTTGCACACGAGATAGCAATGCACGAGATGTTTGATATAGGCAAAGGACATGATGTTAAGGAAACGAAGACAATTGATCTGGAGGCGGGAATTCCTGTAGATGTCCATATATTAGATATTGATGGAGGTATTAAGGAGAACATAAAGAAAGCAACCCCTGAGGATATACTCTCGATACCCTTTTCTGCATTACTAACTGGCATGAGAGGCATGAGATGGCCCGGGCCGAAGCCTGATGTTAAGGGCTCTTTAGGCACAATGGCACATACCTCTTCCATACCGGAAGAACAGGCAGGCGAGATTGATACAAAGAGTTTTTCTATAGTATCCAGAAATTATATGAATTTCAGTATAAGGCTTGGTTATCATTTTTCAATGATTGAGGCATATGCAAGTGATAACCTGAATGATAATTACATAAAGTTCTTCTTTAAAGGGGGTGGAGCCTCTCATGACAGGAAAATAAGGCGTGTCAGGCTTATAACGGATATACTTAAGAACATGGGATTCAGAATGGATGTCAAAGAGGATTTGATAGATGCCATCCTTACTAAATATAAAAAATCAACCATTGAAGAAATGTTGGTTATATTCGGCAAACTAACAGCCTATACCAAACAACTTGACATGGTCATGTTCAACGATGCTATTACCGACATGTATGTAGAGGATTTCCTCAAAGAGCATGTTACAGGGAAGGTGTAAGGGCCTCAATCACCAATAACCAAACATAATTCAAAGTGAACTCTGTTCCAATGATTGATACGTTATGTTGTCATTCCCGCTTGTCGGGAACCCTTCTGTAGACGAAGAAAGATCCTGGACAAGCCAGAATGACAGAATTAAATATCTTAAACAACTTTCAATATCCTTGGAGATTAATAACATAGTAAACTCTTAAAACCTTCTTTTATGGCTTCCTTACTACCAGGACAGGACAACCTGCATGTCCTATTAACCTTTCAGTCACGCTTCCCATAAGAAGCCTTTCTATGCCGCTTCTGCCGTGGCTTCCAACAACTATGAAACCTGCTTTCTTCTTCTCTGCCGTATCAACTATGACCTCATGGGGGTTACCTATAAGGGTCAATGCCTCAACCTTTATCCCTTCCTTTTCTGCAGCCTCTTTTACCATACCGACACTTGCCTCTGCTACTGGAAGATTTTCATCCTTCGTAGCAACGGAAAGGACAATAAGACTACTTCTAACGTTTTTTGCAATACTTATAGCCTCACGGGATGCGAGATCGCTGAAGATTGAACCATCTGTGGGAACCAGAATCTTCTCAAATGAGATTCTGGCAAACCTCGGTACAACCATGACCTTGCAAGGTGAGTGGCCTATGACTTTAGCAGTCACGCTACCCATCATGAGCCTTGTAATCCCGGTTCTGCCTCGTCTGCCAATAATTATCATCTCTACATTGTTTTTTGCTGCCTCATCAACAATGTATTTATAAGTTTCTGTACCACGGCGTTCAATTATCTCACAGATGATACCTTCCTTCTCAGCACTCTCTTTTAATGATTCAAGATGTTGTCTTGTTACTATTTCTAACTTTTCAAACGCTGCCATTGGATAGTTGTAGGCACGAATGTCAGGTGTTTCTGCAACAGATATAATATAGAGTTTACTGCTGCATCTCTTTGCTAATTTAATAGCCTCCCTTATTGCACCCTCACTGAATTCAGAACGATCTGATGCCAAAAGCAGCTTTTCCATCTTTAATACAGGACATGCCTTGAATGCACTCATCTGGACACCTCATTCCCTGCTTTACCCCGTAAGGAATGAATTCCAACGGGGTCTGCTAAATATCGCTTGTGAGATCATTGAATATCTCTATCATTCTTACAACACCGACAAATTTCTTTTTGTTTTCTATAACAGGCAGTAAAATCAGATCATTGCTAAGCATCATATCCGCTGCTTTATTGGTAGGGTCATCAGGTTCAACAAAGAACTTTGCTGGAATCATAACCTCGCTTACAGGACTATCTGCCTTCTCCTTGGATTCAAGCCCTTTCAGGATATCCTTCAGTGTCAATATACCGAGGATGTTATATTTTTCGTCAAATACCAGGACTGCCATTGGGTGAATACATTTCTCTGTGCCTATAAGAGACTTTTTTATTACCATTATCGCCTGCTTTACCGTGAACCAATACGGCACATGAGGATACTCAAAAACATCAATCATCAAATCTTTTACAACTTTACCTTTTGACATAAAGCCTCCTTCTCAATTCTATCTATAACTCAAAGTTTTAAAAACTTATTAAAGCTTCCATACCAAGATAGGACATCTTGCATGCCCTATCACCCTTTCTGTCACGCTGCCCATGAGCAGTTTTGTTAAGCCGGTCCTGCCATGGCTTCCAACAACTATAAGGCCAACATCCTCCTGTGCCGCTGTATTAACTATAACCTCATGAGGAACGCCTTGCCGGATTAAGGTTTCCACCTTTATGTCTTCCTTTTCAGCAACCTTCTTTACCATATCGACATATTCCTTTGCCGCTGTGAGGTTTTCATCTTTTTTGGCAACGGAAAGGACAATCAGAGTGCTCCCGCAGCGTTTTGCAATGTCTACAGCCTCTTGGGCTGCAAAATCGCTATGCATTGAACCGTCCGTAGCGATAAGTATTTTTTCAAATGCGAGTTTCACATCTTTAGGTACAAGCAGAACCCTGCAGAGTGTATGGCCTATGACCTTTGCAGTCACACTTCCCATCATAACTCTTGTTAATCCTGTACGGCCACGCCTGCCCATAACTATCATACCGATTTTATTCTTTGCCGCCTCATCTGCAATATACTCATGAGGGTACTCTCCTTGACGCGCAATAATTTCGCAGTCAACTCCCTCTTTTGAGGCATTTGATTTAATCATCTCGAGATGCTCCCTCGTCTTTTTTTCCATCTTTTCGACAACCCCCGGTGCAATGGCCATTAACTCAGGATTAGTTTCTATAACGGACACTGCATAGAGTTTACTACCACATGCCTTTGCTAAATTGACAGCCTCTGTTACAGCACCCTCGCAGTATTCAGAGCCATCTGTGGATAAAAGCAGCCTTTCAATCTTTGCTATCGGACATGGACATTTCTCATATCCCATATTAGTGCCCTCCTGACTTTAAGATTCCGCTTGCTGCAAGAGTCAATACGGCTATTTCTATGAAAGCAATAACCACATACGGGGTATCCTTTTTGCGTATCAATATCGGCAATATGACGAGGTAGCACAAAATAGTGAGCCCTGCGAGGAGCGCTATCCCTATGAAATTCAGATAATCCCCTTTATTTGTCATTGCTAACCATGCCCATCCGGTAGGAGCTCCCATGGAATGTATGAAATCCTTTGATGCCATACTCCAGTATTTGGGTATTTCCTGGGGAGGGATAAAGGAAGACAATATCCCTGACATATATATAATGAAAGTTACCACTATGAGCGCAAGTCCCAGGAACATTCCAATATTTAAAATCTTTGCGTATGCTATCTGTTCCTCTGATGCTGTTGTTATTTTTTTCTCTGCCATTTCTAACCTCCTATTTCCATATTTGAAGCCCTTTAAGCAGCGCCCTCGCTCCTGCAAATAACAGAAGCACTATGACAATCCATTTGATCGACTTCGGCTTTGTCCTTGCAAGTATCTTGACGCCTACGAGAGAACCGAGCATTATTCCGACGACTGATGGAACGACTATCATCGGAAGCACTGCACCCGAATTAAGGTAAATCCAGGCAGCCGAGGTATCAGTTATAGAAAGTAAAAACTTGCTCGTTGCAACGGATATCTTGAGGGGCGCACCCATGAGAAGGTTCAAGACCGGCACATTTGCCCATCCGGCGCCGAGACCAAACATACCTGCCATGACGCCGATGACTATAAACAGTATTAACCCCGTAGGAGTTCGATGTACATTCCATTCAACATCTTTTCCGAGGGACTCTTCCCTGTAGATTCCCATTATACCCAGGGACTGAGATAAACCATCAGGCTTCGGCACAACCGGGAAATCAGATTTTTTTGCTGTGGCCATAATTATTACAATACCTATTATGGTTGTGCCAAGAAGGATATTGATTAAATTAGCAGGAAGGGCGAGCCCTATCATAGCGCCCACTATTGCTGCTGCTGATGCAATCAGCGCTACAGGAAGTGAAAGACGGAGGCTTGCAAGATTTCTTTTGAGGAGTCCCGGACCTGCTGCAAGAGCACCGGAGAGGGCCACTATGAGGCCGGCGCCCCTGACAAAATCAATGTGAAAAGGGAAAAATCCTCCTATAAGCGGAACGAACAAGACGCCACCTCCGACACCACCGAGGACGGCCAGAATACCCAATATAAATGTGGATACGAGTAAGGCGATAGACCAACCCCACCATGGCATCTGTGACTCTGCCGCCGGAGGCGGTGCGGGAGATGGTTCTGTCGACGCAAAAATACTGCTGCTAACTAATACTAAAGTCAGGAAAACTAAGGCAATGAAAAAAAACCTGAATGCTTGCTTTCTTGTAATCAATCCTTTTTTCTCCTTTCCGTGAATGTGGTTATTTTTTGTTTTAAAATATCCGTTTTTTTTCTATCGCTTGTTTCAATCTGCAATACATGAGATGTATTTAGCAACAAAATTTGCTGAATATATTAAATTTATCGGAGCTATAAAGTCAATAACTCTTTTTTAATCACCCCTTCTCTAAGTATCTTTATTTTATCCCCCGTTACATCTACAATTGTAGACGGCAGGCCGCCTGAGGTATGGCCTCCATCAATAATAAGGTCGATTTTATCTCCAAAATATCTTATGACAGTCTCTGCATCCTGTGCAGGTGACGTACCTGAGAGATTGGCACTTGTTGCAGTAATAGGAAAGCTGGCAGTTATTGCAAGATAAAGGGCAAATGACTCTCCAGGGATTCTAACTGCGACCTTATGAGTACCTGCTGTTATATACTCTGATAGATTTTCGTTTGCTAAGAAAATTAAGGTAAGAGGACCAGGCCAGAACCTGTCGATGAGTGACAGCGCCGTATCATTAATGGATGCCGCAACAACTGTAAGCAATCCTTTGTTGCCTATAATCAGCGGCATTGCCTTCTCTTCAGGCCTTTGTTTAATATCGTAAAGTTTTTTTAGTGAATCTTCCATATCAAACTTAACACCAAGGCCGTAAAATGTCTCTGTCGGATATACAACAATCCCGCCGTTTTTAAGTATATCAACTGTATAGTGCAGAACCTGCTCTATGTTAAGTTCGTTTACTTTTATTCTTAACATTGAGAAATACTAACATAGATGAGGTGACTTTAGCAGATATGGAAACCGTGATAGTCCTTCCCCATCTTATGCGCAAATATGATTTTATTCAAAAATTATTCTTTAATAGCAATTCTTTTATTGACATTATTTAGATTTTACTTTAAGATTTTCCAAGATACAGTTTTAATCAAGAAAGGGGGTGTAAAAATGAAAAAGGTAGTTTTATTAGTTATTTCTTTCTTGTTACTGCTGTCTTTTGGATGTGCCACACAGGAGTATGTAAAACAGCAGATAGACCCACTGAT
>Ga0299912_10002530_pt1 | contig 14986 bp, 14 predicted proteins | sample RVTome_2_FD_207667 | JGI IMG/M metagenome (GOLD analysis project Ga0299912, IMG submission 207667) | Soil microbial communities from uranium-contaminated site in the Upper Colorado River Basin, Wyoming, United States - RVT95D214 (version 2) ... | reverse complement strand
ATGCCAAAACCAGGAGAAATGATTCTTTCCGTGTTCGTCATGCTTAAATCCTCTGGCCTTTATCTCCAGTAAATAAATCATTACTTCCAGTTGTTGAAACCAGAAATCGCCAAAGCCATCCGTTCTAACACTATACTGCTTGCGGATCTTTTTCTCGGTAAGGGTACAACTAAACACCGCTTAGCCACCAAGGAAGAGCCTACGAACCTTTTCATTATTCATTATTTCTTTAGATTTACCTTAGATCGTAATAGCCCCGATTTCCAGAACATAAACCGATTTCACCAGATTATGCCAGATTGGTATTTTATTACAACAAGAAAAATGCCGATGCCATCCTCGTTTATATCTTTTTGCTAGTTCATAGTGTGGCTACTGTTATATATTATTTAAAGAATTGATTATTGTATTATAAATCTTTGCCTTTTAATAGTACTAATACCGTCACCGTAAATGTAATGGGTTGTCAATCAAAATATAATAACATATCCACTTTGTAAATACCTCATTTTTTAGCCATATATATTTTTGTATCTTATACATGGCTTATTTCATATCAGTCCGCTAGGATAATTGTGTTATGTTTCATTCTGAACCCTCAATTCCTAAAAGTTCTAACAACCGATTGGTTTTTTTTGCTTAATGAATAACTTGACTTATTAATTTGATTGAAATAGAATCACAAACAACCGTTTATCTTTCTACACAGAAATCCCATTTAGAAAAATCGGCAGGAGGTGCACATGATAGAGAAAGAGAGGCTGGTGACCATTGTCGGACCTGGCAAAGTAATTAATGAACCGCAGGTGCTGCAAGCCTACTCACAGGACATGAGTTTTGTCAATCCAGTCAGACCAGCATATGTGGTAACGCCGAATAAAGCAGATGAGGTACAGAAGATCATTCAACTGGCCAACGATACCCAGACACCTCTAGTACCGGTCAGCTCGGGGCCTCCTCATTTCCGCGGCGATACCGTTCCGGGTACCGGCGGGGCGGTTATCGTCGATCTCAGCCAGATGAAAAAAGTGATATTTGTTGATCGAGCACGCAGGGTTGCCATGGTCGAACCGGGAGTGACCTTCGATGAACTCATTCCTGTGGTAAACAAAGAAGGGCTTAGGCTCAATATGCCGTTACTGCCGCGCAAGTGCAAGTCGGTTGCAGGCAGCATTTTAGAAAGAGAGCCGGTCATTATGCCCAAGTATCAATGGGATATATCCGACCCATTGGCTTGTGCCGGGCTATTCTTTGGAACAGGTGATGAGTTCAGAACCGGGCAGGCGGCTGGGCCAGGTACCATAGAGGAGCAGTGGGCAGTCGGTGGCGTACAAAAATCGCCTTACGGACCAGGTACGGGTTCCTGGCACAGACTTATTCAGGGGGCGCAGGGAACCATGGGCATCGTCACCTGGATATCCATGCGATGCGAAATACTCCCCAGTATTGAAGAGCCTTTTGTCGTTGGCTCCTCCAACCTCGATTCCCTGATAGAGCTGAGTTCCTGGCTGATAAGACTCAGAAACGTCAATGAGTGCTTTATACTGAATAAAACCAACCTGGCGGCCATCTTTGCCAAAAAATATCCTACAGAATACCAGAATCTTAAAGATAACCTACCGGCTTGGACCCTTTTCTACAATTTAGCCGGGTATGAGTATTTCCCGGAGGAAAGGATAAGCGCCTATATCAAAGAGATCAACGATTTAACCCAGCGCTTGAGAATTGAAGCAGTGAAAACGGTGGGCGGTGTTTCAGCCAATGAAATATTGAAAGCGGTCCAGCAGCCTTCCGGGGAGCCCTATTGGAAGCTTCGCTATAAAGGGGCCTGCCAGGACATATTCTTCTTAACCATCTATGATAAGCTCGAAGGCCAAATCGGGGTCATGAATCATCTGGCCGACGAAGCCGGTTACGGCGCATCAAACATAGGAATTTATATCCAGCCGGTGGTTCAGGGTACCAGTTGCCACTGTGAGTTTAACCTTTTTTTCGATTCTGGGAACCCGATTGAGTTGGATCGGGTCAAGACCTTATCCGCCTCTGCCACCAGGGAGTTAATGGCTAAGGGGGCGTTCTTTTCCAGACCTTATGGTGAAAATACCGGGATGATTGTCAATAGAGATGCGGCTACCTTTGTTGCTTTACATAAGATTAAGAAAATCTTTGATCCAAACAATGTTATGAATCCGGGCAAAACGGGTTTTTAAAACACGTTAATCAAGCAATCTATTATTGAATATACAGGAGGTACCGAAGATGTCACTGGAACAATACCAAGAACACATGGCTATGTGTATGCGGTGTTCGTGCTGCAAATTTATACCCATGCAAAGGGTTCAAGGGGATAAGTATACCTATGTGTGCCCCAGCATAACGAAATATAACTTTCATAGCTACTCGGGCGGTGGCAGGTTGAATATTGGATTGGCGATGTTGAAGAACGGGTTCAAGTATACCGACAAACTTCTCGACATCGTGTATAACTGTCAGATGTGCGGTGCCTGCGGTGTCTCATGTAATTACAGCATGGATATGGAAGTCATGGAACCCATCAATGAATTCAGGATTAAATGCGTCGAAGGCGGTAAGATCAACCCTGCCCTGGAAAAAGTAATCGCCGGTCTCCGAAAGGAGGGCTCGATGGTGCCCGTGAAGGGCAAGCGGGGCGACTGGGCGTCGGGGTTGAACCTCAAGAACGCGGCCAAGGAGAAAGTGGACGTGCTTTATCACGTTGGCTGTCTCACAAGCTACGACAAGGATATGCAGAGGCTGGCCAGGACCACTGTGAAGATACTGCAAAAAGCAGACGTCAATTTCGGCATCGCCGGTGACAACGAGACCTGCTGCGGTGGCCGTGCATACCAGATGGGGTACGAGCAAGACTTCCTCAATCAGGCTAAGAAGAATATGGCCATGATTAAGAAAGCCGGCGTCAATACCGTCGTAACGTCCTGCGCCGATGGGTATCAGGCCTTTAAAGTGCTTTACGACAAATTCAACCTCAAGGGTAATCTCGAAGTACTGCACATATCGGAATTTGTCGACAGACTGATAAAAGACGGCAAGCTGAAACCGCAAAAAAAAGTCGCCATGGCCATCACCTACCATGACCCGTGCCATTTGGGCAGGCTGGGTGAACCATGGATCCACTGGGAGGGGAAGAAACTTTCAAAAAGCTTTGTTTTCGACCCGCCAAAAGAATACCGGCGGGGAACGCATGGCATCTATGAACCGCCTCGGGATGTTCTTAAGAGTATTCCCGGTATAAAATTCACAGAAATGACCAGGATTAAGGAATACGCCTGGTGCTGCGGGGCCGGGGGTGGTGTCAATGAGTCAAATCCCGAGTTTGCCCAATGGACCGCGCGGGAGCGGATAGAGGAGGCCGGGTCTACCGGCGCCGAGGCGATTGTTACCGCCTGTCCCTGGTGTGAGAAGACCTTCAACGAAACCGTCAAAGGCAATGGTAGCAGCCTGAAGGTCTATGATATCGTTGAACTAGTAGAGAAAGCAATCTCGTAAAGGGGGTAATGAATCATGGCTCTAAGTAAAGAAATTTACACGGTATTTGAAGACGTGGTTGGCCCGGAGAATATATGTAATGACTATGTCATAATGCCATCGTACTTCGGGAAAGATTTCGCGGCTATAATTCTTCCAAAGAACACAGCGGAAGTTCAAGGCGTAGTTAAACTATGCAATAAATATAAGCTTAAATTCAGACCGATATGCACAGGATGGAAGGGGACATTTCCAGAAAACATCATCTTGCTGGACCTGAGAAGGATGAACCACATCATCGAAATCAATGAAAAGAACATGTATGCGGTAGTTGAGCCCTATGTGATCTCGGCCCAGCTGCAAGCCGAGTTAATGAAACGTGGCTTTCACTTTAATGTAAAAGGAGCCGGAACCAACACAGCTGCGATGCTCAGGGGGCACGGGCATTTGGATCAAACCACCAGTGGGGATGATCGAAACCATTTGGCCATCGAATGGGTGACACCTGAGGGGAACATCGTCAGGTCCGGTTCGCTAGGGTCTACGGATGAGTGGTTCAGCGGTGATGGACCGGGGCCGTCTTTAAGAAGCATCCTGACCAGCGCCGTACCGCCGGGCTCTACACCAGGCGTATTTACCAAGGCGGCTGTAAAGATCTATCACTGGCCCGGGCCCAGCCGTCTTCCGGTACAAGGCGTCTCCCCCAATATCACTTTAAGCGAGATACCGCCCAACTTTATGGCCCGTTATTATAGCTTTCCATCATTAGAAAAGATGATGCAGGCAGAGTTCAAGATCGGAGAAAGTGAAATCGCTTTCGAGCTGATGGGTTTTAACGTGGCCATGGTCGCCAATAATATGACGGTAAGCAATGAAGAAGGTGAGGAAGTTTTTAACCAATTAAAAAAGGAGATTCAAGGTGTCGGCTTCTTTATTATTATTGCCGGCAACTGTGCAGCAGATTTTGAATACAAGAAAAAAGTCCTGAAGCATATAATAAACGAGACTGGTGGAAAGTCTTTGGAATCGATCGAAAAAGATCCCAGGACTGAAGGTATTCTATTGACTAATTGCATCAGGATCTCCGGCTCTATTAGAGAGTCATTCCGTTCAGGTGGATGGTTTGCTTCCATTCCTATGATGGGCCAAAGAGATTTGACGGTCCGGTGGGCGGTGGGAGCCGGCAAAGCGAAGCGGTCTTTAATAGAAAAGGGTTTGATAGTGGATGATGGCGGTGGCTTTTTTGGATGGGGAGTTGAACATGGGCACCTTGGTAAGACGGAAATATTCTGTCAATACGATCCTCTGAAGCCTGGGGCAGAAGAAGCCGTTCTTAAATGGAAGGAAGAACAGCAAAAAAGGGCTTCCGATGAACACTACTTCGCCATGTTATGGGGTCCAGAAGATGAAATCGGAAAAGGTCTATGTAATTACCAATCATGGTGGAGTAAAATCAAAAAAGCAATAGACCCGAATGGTGTTGCGTTAGAGGCTGGTTCACTGGTCTAGTTCCTATAATAAACACCGCTCCGTCTGAAGATAGGATAAAGATGTGTCTGAGGTATGGATGATTTCGGGGTTTTATCTTGAAGCAAAGGAGGGAACAAATATGCAGATTGATGATTTTTTGGAACTGATCCATAAAAGAAGAAGCACGCGGCATATCAAGCCGGACGCCTTTCCGGATGAATGGTTGGAGAAGATACTCGAGGCAGGCCGGTGGGCCATGTCTGGAGGTAATGGCCAGCCATGGGAGTTCATTGTGGTTAAGAATCAGGAGACAAAGAACAAAATGGCCGAGGCCTGGGCGGAAGTCAAGCCGGAAAGCGATGCCATCGAAATGACTCGCGTTGAGGAACTCAGGCATCCCCTCGCTTCTCACCCCTATACGATACCGCCTTTTAAGAATGCACCGGTCCTTATCGTTGTCTTGGGTGATAGAAGGACATTTCAAGCTACTGTTGCCTCATCCAGCTTTCTGACCGGTGAAGGCGGTCTTGGGGCCACTTATCTGAAAAATATGGCCAATGCAACGCAGAATATGCACCTCGCTGCAGCAGCACTTGGATTAGGTTCACAATGGCTGAGTGTCACTCGTCCATGGGAGTATGCATTAAGACAAATCCTTGAAGTTCCAATAATACTGGAAATCCATTCGATTGTGGTGGTCGGATATCCCGCCTATAATCCACCCCCTCCATACCGGAGGGAATTGAGTGAGATTGTTCACTACGAGAAATACGATATGAATAAATACAGGACCGGTAAAGATGTCATTAAGTGGCTGCACACTTCGAGGCAGAGCATCAGAAAGGCAGATGAAGCCGCTTACAACAAATAGGAAGGATCTCATGGAAGGAAAAAAGATACAAAATACACCGGAGGAGCAGAAGATTATAGACGCAAACAAAGCGCTCTGGAAGCAGAGGCACAATATGCCTGATGAAGATTTTGAGACTTTCATCAGTTTTCCTGGACACAGGAACTTGGCGTTGCGCACAACGGAGATGAGAAAGTATAAGATTATTGCAGAGGTCATCAAATCCAAATATTGCAACGCCGGACTGAAGGTGGGTCAAAAATTTGTCTTCAGGGCTATGCCAAGCATACTTTTGGCTGAGGAGTCCGACGCCCCACTTTGTATCAAGGCCCTAGGGCCAATGGGTAATGTGATGTTCGGATTCTGGGACCGTTTATCGGGAGGCATCGATCCTAACGAGGGGATGTGGACACATGTTCAATGCATGGATTCGGGAATAGAAAAGGGGGGGCTAGGGAATGTTCAGTTCAAGGTGTATGCGAAGAAGGAAGAAAGTCTGACGCAAAAACGGAGTTGAGAGAAGGCCGAAGCAATTGAAAGGGGGTGATCATAGCCATAATGATTCCATGTCCATCGCAGGTCCATTGAAAGGTGAGGAATGGATTGGAAAGTCGGTAAAGAATGACATCATTGACTGCAAAAACATTAGATACTTCCGCGGAATAACGGAACGAAGGAGGGAGCAAATATGAAAAAATGGAACTTTTTCGTCGCAGTCGTTATCGTTGCCCTCAGTTTATGTACAACGGCATGGGGAGAACCCCAAAGGCCCAGAGATGCTACACTGGATTTGCTTGGTTTCGTGGCCGGAACACCCCTGCAAGTGGACGCAGAGGTGATGGGCATGGCCCTGATGAGAGAATATCCTGACTGGAGGGTGAGGGTGCAAGCAAGTCGAAAGGGTCCGGCGGGCATATATGAAGCCCGTGAGCAGAAATCAGTGGATCTGTTCATTCAGTTAGGCCCATGGAAGGCAGAAAAGATAGTCTATACACCTATCTTTAAACATTTGAATTATGAAAGAGACATGGCCTATGAAGCGCTGGCGCCCCACTCGACCAGGCCGATCCATTTCTTGGTGCTGAAGAACACCGGCCTGACCTCTGTTAAGGATTTGTTTTCCAAAAAGTTTCCCGCCAGGATAGCCTATGACGGCCTTGGCTATGAGATTGTCCTGCGAAAGATCAGTGAATACTATGGCGTCACCTGGGCAGAAATGGAGGCCTGGGGGTGTAAACATGTTGTGGCCAACCCCACCATACCTACCGGTGCTGACATGATGAAAGCAAAGGCTTTTAACGTGTCTGTTCTGTATTCGGATGCGCCAAACCCTTTGCTGCTAAATGTCAATGACACTGCCAGCCTACGAATGCTCCCTCTCGAGGAAGGACTGAGGAATTTTCTTGTCGAACAACTGGGCTTCGTGAAAACCGTGTTGCCGAAAAATACCTATAAGTTCTTAGAGAATGACTATGTCACAGTCAGGCAAGAGGCCTCTGTGTGTGCCGTGATGGGGAAGGTATCGGATGCTATGGCCTACTACATATGCAAAGGACTCTGGAATCAAAGGAAGTTCATCGCCACGGAATCAAGAACCCTGGCAGAAACGCTTGTAGTAGAGAATATTGATGGATGGAGCCGAGCCCTGGCCGATCAGGACCTCAAGTTGCACCCAGGTGCTTTCAACTATTACCATGACCAAGGATGGATCAAGTGATTGGATACACCTGGAATAACGCAGGAGAATGACAGGACGAAAACACATTGAAGACGAACCTTCGAACTCCATTAGAGGTATTCCATGAGAGGGATAACCCGTAGGGAGGCCTATTCATATGGCGACCGAAATCCTGCCTAAGAGTCTAGTCAAAAAACTAACAATCATAATAGGGTGTGCCTACGGTTTATACCATTTATTCGCGCTGGGAATCTGGATCACATATCCCATGCATCTTCACATGGTCCTTCATCTGTTCCCGATATTACTCCTCATCTTCCTCACGCATGCGCACACACGTCAAAGAAGAGACCACTTCACGTTAGTGGAACTAACTCCTTGTTTGCTCACCTTGGCCACAGGCATCTATTTTATCATAAACGCCCAGGGGCTCTATGATCGCATCGTGATGCCTACACCTGAATACGCTCTCAATACCGCAGATTACTTCTTCGGCGTCCTCCTTTTGATCCTTTGCTTCGAAGCGGCCCGACGCATTATTGGAGTAATCTACTTGGCTGTCATCGCTCTATTTATACTCATTGCCCTCTACGGCCAATATCTGCCAGTAAAGCTATCGACGCCTCCCCTGAGCTGGTCCGATTTTATCGAGGCTGGCTTGTGGACCTTTGACTCCGGCGTTTGGGCTGTTCCGCTCCGTGTGGCGGCTACCTTGATCATCATATTCTTCATTTTTGGTGAACTGTTACAAGAAAGCGGGATTGCATCGCTCTTTGTTTCACTATCGAAAGCTCTTGCGGGACGAGCGGTCGGGGGGCCTGCGAAGATCGCTGTCATATCCAGTGGGTTAGTAGGAAGCATCACCGGTGGACCAGCGACCAACATCGTCCTTACGGGGAGCTTTACCATTCCAATGATGAAACAAATCGGCTATAAACCCCATTATGCTGGAGCCGTTGAGTGTGCTGCCTCGACAGGCTCCAGTATCATGCCCCCTGTAATGACAGGCGTTGCTTTTCTCATGGCTGAGCTGGTTGGCGTCCCTTATGTGAAAGTCATGATCGTCTCGGTCTTCCCTGCTTTCCTTTATTTTTTCAGCGTTTTCATGCAAGTCCATTATCAGGCTCTGAAGCTCGGTATGGTGGGAAGTACCGAAAAACAGAACATTGTTCATGAAGTTCTCATCGTGTTGAAAGAAAAAGGCCACCTGTTCGTACCCATTGTGATTTTGGTAATATTGATGCTCCTGGATTATCCTAGTACAATGGCGGCTTTTTGGTCAATCATTGCAATTATTGTCGTGGGGTCACTGAGAAAAAGCACAAGGATCGGACTCAAGCGAACTCTTTTGGCCATTGGAACTGCAGCCCAAGATATGGCGCTGGTAACGATTGCTTCTGCCCTAGCCGGATTTATTATCTTCGGACTCTACACTACGGGATTGGCAGCGCAAATAAGTCATTATGCCTCGCTGCTCATAGAAAACTCTTTGCTATTAGGGATCGTGTTTGGGGGCGTAGTTTGTCTCATCCTGGGTATGGGAGCACCAGTGATTGCGTGTTATCTCATTACTGTCCTTATTGTCTCACCGATTATGATCAAATCGGGGATCGAAATGATCGTGGCCCATCTTTTTTGCTTGTATATGGCTAATATGGCGTTTATTACACCCCCGGTTGCGGTCGGGGCCTTTGTTGCAGCAAACCTTGCTAAAGCCAGCTTCTGGCGTGTCGGTTTTACAGCTTTACGTTTGGCCTTGGCCGGTCTTATAGTACCAATTGCCTTTTGCTACAGACCGGGCATGGTGCTACATGGTTCCATTCCGGAAATACTGGTAGACGCAGCAATCGGCGTGATCATGGTGATATCCATGGCCTCCGCGCTGGAAGGTTGGCTACTCAGGAAACTGGGTTTACTCGAGCGGGTAGTCATGGGTGGGGTCTGTGTCACTCTCGTTGTCCCTCACGCGCCAATCAATATTGGAGCGATAATAGCCTTCACCTTAGTCATATTACGGCAGGTGATAGAGAAAGTCAGGACCAGGAAAACAACAATAACGAGTTCTTCTGACGAAGCTATGGTCTCCAGGACAAGCACAAAACCAGAATGAAGCCAAGGAGATGCTTCCAGGATTCACCGTGCCGTCCTTTGAGGAATTTCTCTTTGATCATCTTTCTCTTCTGTAACGTTCGACTTCCGTATCGCCTGGGGATTCCAGTGTCAACTCATCTCCTTTGATTGAGATGGTCAAGTCGACCACTTCCCCTGCGCCTCCCTTTTACTGAATCTCACACCTTAAACGTCCATTCTGTAAAAGGATATATTTGCCGGATACGGCCATACTCTGGTTGTCCATTGCTTCAAAGGTCCCATCTTCCGAAAATTCAATCGTGGCACCGTCCCGACCTCTTTCCATTTCCCTACAAGATCGGGCCCAGATGCACAAAACGAATGAAATGGAAGCACACCGACCAGCAAGATGACACATGCAGACTCTTTAAACTCCCCGATTTTCATCAGACCCTTCCTGTCCTTCAGTGATGTTAATAAACCCTATGACTGCACGGTATTCGTGTGGAACAGGAATTACGATTTATATATGTTTATACAGACTTGTCCAAATTAGGTTTTAAAAAAATAGGCCCATCCTTTAATAATGTGATAGATTGATTCTGCCAAAACAATCTCACATTTAAAGGAGGGCCATCTATGAATAGGTTTTGTAGCATATTTAGCCAACTCTTACAATTGTTTTCTCGAATCGAGTTCCAGCAAGCCGTGATAGAAACTCAAGCCGAACGACATGCCCGAGGATTTACCTGCTGGGGCCAATTTGTGGCCATGCTCTTCTGCCAACTGGGCCGAGCCCATTCCCTCATAGAAATTACCGGGGGTCTGAGAAGCTGTGAGGGTAAATTGAAGCATCTGGGAATCACTGCACCCAGCCGATCCTCCCTCGCTTATGCCAACGGGCATCGGCCATGGGAACTGGCCCAACAGATCCTTCGACAAGAACTCCACCGATATAACTACCGCCAAGTTCACTCGACCACCCAGGAGGTCCCTTATTTTCGATTTCAAAAAGCCTTAAAGCAATCTCTCTTCCGAGAGTTCAAGATCCGGCCCCCCTTCCAATCGGTTAAAGATATCTTCTGTCTTAGAATGGATCAAACTGTAGACTCTTACAGAAGAGTTTCTATAAATCACTTGCAATTCAAAGTACACGCTGATCCAAGGACAAAGGTCAACCTTCGCATTTACCCTCTTCAATGACCAGCTTTTTGAAATCCGATTCTGGTGCGAAGGAAAGTTAATCGACGTCTACAAAGTCAAAAGTTCCGATCTCGAAGGAGTGCACTTTTAAATTGAAAGCAGTGCAGTTTTAAAAAGTTGGTAACAGTATTTTTTACCAGTTTGGGACGAAGGAGAGGTAGGTTCAGAGAGCTTACCGGAAATACATGGCAGAGAAGCCGAACAGGGATGCATCCAATCACAATCATTCGCAAGGGGTAAAGGATCCGTAGAGGAAAAGTGAGCAACAAAATGCCCTGGTGCATTGGTTGCTTTGCCCCCTCAGATGCGAGGATTTCTTGCCAAACGTCAATCCCTTAAAAAAATGAGTAAATGTTTCTATCTGATCTTCAAACTGTAGCTTTTTGGAACTTGAAAAACGCAAGGTCCATAGCAGATATGAGGCCACCCGAAGAAGGGGGCTCCGGCTTTGCCTCTGGCGCTTTCACCTGCAAGTTACCACAGGAAACCATGCTCAACAATTGAAGATTATGGGATGAAAGGGAGGATAATGTGGACCTGATAGCCGGCGCTGCTTTTAGCCCGCCTGTGTCCAGGCGCTTATTAGCCAGCATGTTTAAGGGACTCTACCTCAATGTCACCAGGAAGAGCATTGAAAAATAAAGCCGGTTCTGGTTTTTCAAAAGTGAAGAACAAATGAGAATAGCAGTCGCAGTCGCTGCAACCAAAACCCTGAAATGGTGACATATCGTTCATCTTTAAGAAAACCTTAGCCCATCGGTGTTCAAGCCGCCTGTGATCGTAGGTATACCACACGGTGACCGGACGCATGAACCTGCGTAAATAGTCGATGTGCCAGTGAGGCTTCTTCGTGTTGTGATAATGATGCGACACTCTGGCCCTCAGGCCACCTGGCCCGAAAGCACTGCCGACATAAACATAATATCCTTCCCTTAGCGATATCATCCCCCATTGACCTACCTGTTGCGTATCTTTAGAGCGGCACTGAAAGATCCCTGCATATGTTCCTTTCTCTGATCTCATCAGTTATGTTTTAAGCTCCTTCTATATTTTCATTAAATCTTAAATCCCCAAAGGCTCTCTTCTACTCAAAAAGCTTCGAATTTCATGCTATTTCCTCAGAAAAGATCGTTTTAAAGAAATTGGTGTTCACTTTCCTTATATGATTGGTGAGTACCTTTGTAGTAGTAAAAGAGATTGTGGTGAAAATCAGTCATTGTGCTCCTTGTTTCGATCAACATTTTTTAATTTCTTGATCTCCTTTCGGACATCCTCTAACATATGCCCCTGTAAGGTGAGTCTTAGTTTGCAGAAAGAACAGGTCAAAACAGCCCCTTCTACCAACTCTAACACGGGATAGTCTGTCTTTCGGCCACAGATTGGGCAGACAAAGGGGAATTTTTCATCCTTCACTTAAAACCCTCTGCTTTCTCCTAAATCTCTGGTCAACCGAGATGCTTTAATAGACCAGCATGATTTCTTCTCAATATGAGAGAATATTCCAATTTCTACCTCCCTCTCCCGACATAAACTTCAAAGTGTTAAGCACAGTCATGCCAGTTCTTCGTATAGTGCGAAGCCAATTTCTTGTCATGGATGATAAGCAGATTTTCGGTATTATTTGCTGAAGACCTTCAGCATAAATCCTTTTCAGGGTCAGTATCCAAATATGGCCGTCAAGATTACTACCACCCCGACTAATCCGAGAATCCACCGAAAAACTCCCGAAATGAAAAAGGCAACGATTATCAATATAACTCCTATGATTAAACGAAAGATTCCTTCTTCTTTTCCAACATTTTTCACTCTCACAGCTGGTTCCTCCTCTCTAAACTCAAGTGCTATTAACAAAAGACCCCATTCCCTTTTTCAGAAATGGGGTCCTATATTTATCTCCAAGCCATATAACCACCTAATGGTTAGAGGTTGCTTAATTGAGGGCTTCTGTTTCAATTGGAGTGTACTAAATTAGGGATGGGGTGTCAACACAGAATTGGGAAGGAGTTAGATGGAAGAAGTTAGGGGGTTTAACCTCATCAACCCCCTGAAGGTGTTCAGAAAGGAGGGTATTAAAAATTAGCAGTGTAAACTGCTACTCTTCAGAGAAGCATATTGTGTGCCAAAAATAAGAAACTTTAAATTATTGAAGTTACGTAGATTTTATTAAGAGTTATGGCAAAACTGACAATTTTGTAACCGTTTAGAACAAATTTAAACTACCCTTATTATCAATATAATTTGAAAGAGGCATAGCCTTGATTGAAGGGGAGGGAATTGGAGAGAGGTTAAGTGGAGGATTTCGCCTACAAAGAGTATGGATACGCTCTCTATATGATCTGAAGATTTTCGATTGAAATCGAGTATAACACAAAGTTCACCGGGAGCTCGCAGTATGGACGATCCGGTGTAACGACTGGTTCGACGAGTTCTCTCCCCTCCTGCCATGAGTGCTCAGCAATACGCCATCTGCGCCTATTCAAGAAGATGGAGAAGCCCTGGCTTTCCTAAAAGTTCTACGCAACAGCATTGCCGAATTCCGTATAGGTCTCAACCTGTACTATGCCTTTTCGTAAAAACCAATCTTTCATCGCATTCCACAGAGCGTCACCCTTCCCTTTTTTCCGGAATTCCCTTGCAACCACCATTCCGTTGACCGCGACAGACGTTGCTGGAGTACCCATTGCAGCGTACCAAAAGGTATTCAAGATGGAAGACTGGACACCACAGCAAATAGCGGATAACGTGCCGGCAATAAGAACTCTCTCTTGCGGACTCGGAAGGCGCCAGATTTGGCCTTGATTAGTTGCAGTCTACCTGACTGCCTGTATCAGCCTCACCCCACGGTCATCAAATGAAGGGTATCACCATCATGAAGAGGCGCAGCCATACGCTCACCATAGGACAGATAGACGGATTGGTTGACCACAACCCGCAATCCCATGTCGATCTCCCCCTTCTGATCTAGGATGGCCTTTTTCACGTCGGGGCCGTATTTCCTGATCAGTGCATTGGTAAAATCCCCCAAGGTATTTCCGGGGAAATCAAAATCCAGGGCCTTTTTCTTTTGGAAGATCTTGTAAAGAGGGGCTATACCTTCAATTCTCAGATGGACTTTCATAGGACAACCTCCCCATCTCAATGCATTGCGCATCTGAATCAAAAATAATCGACACCTCACATTTACATATAAAGTATAGTGAAAAAATTAAGTGGTGTCAAAGGATTCGTTGATTTACATTAGTAATATTGGATTGAAGGGTAAAAATTGAAAAACAAGATAATAGGAAGTACTCAACGAGGCTAGCGTCCAATACGTTAAGGGTGGTTTTGGCTCCCCTAAAGCCGAGAGTATCTTGCCAAACTTCAATCCCTTTAAAAAATGAGTAAATGTTTCTATCTGATTTTCAAACCGTAGCTTTTGGGAACCTAAAAAACGCAAGGTCCATAGCAGCTATCGAGCCTTCTGAAGGGGGGAGTTCGAACTAGTCCTTCTCGGTTAACTCTTTTGTCTACCTTTCTTTGGATCACCCCTGGTGCCCCTGGAGTCCATCAATCGGTTGTGGCAGTTTTCGTTAGGATAGGTGCTCCAATCTTCCCCTTTGTAGGAGAGCAATGACAGCTCCATTGTGAATTTCGAGGCTACATCCAGGTTCGCTTACGCTGCAACCCGCAGGTTTACTCAACTCCCTTGTTGAGGCTTTGTCAGGGAACTTAGTGCTTCAGGTTATCCCTTACGCCTCCCTCAAGCTACGTAGGCGAACTGCCGAACTCCCACAGTCGGACTTTAACCGACAAGTCATACGTTTTATACGGCATGCCCTACAACTCTTCACTTCAAGATATTTTTATGAGATAATGATTACTGTTAGAAATATACACCCCTGACGGAGATTAGTGCAGCGGTTTCCGTGATGAGTAGGACGCTGAAGGAGGGTTTGCAAAATTATGAGCAGATCACTATTGGCGAAATACAAAGTTAAAAATGGGGTAAGGGCGTTTAATAAATGGATTATTCCATATGTCCAGTCGCAGGTGTACAGTTCTAAACTGCGACCGGTGATTTCCTATCTCTTTACAGATTGGAAGTGCAATATCGATTGCCATTATTGTTATCAATTTGATAATAAAGGCGAACGAATGTCGCTTGAGACCGCCAAAAGTTCGGTTGACTGGCTCAAAACACTCGGTTGTCGGGTGATTCCAATCATGGG
>Ga0299912_10002529_pt1 | contig 14990 bp, 13 predicted proteins | sample RVTome_2_FD_207667 | JGI IMG/M metagenome (GOLD analysis project Ga0299912, IMG submission 207667) | Soil microbial communities from uranium-contaminated site in the Upper Colorado River Basin, Wyoming, United States - RVT95D214 (version 2) ... | reverse complement strand
GACATGATTGTCCACCAGAATTTTGCTGAAAGCGGCTGTGATTCCTGGCTGATCCGGGCCAGACACGGTCACCATCACAAAGTCTCTTTTCTCATCCATTCATTCATCCTTCTGATTTAAAAAAAATAAGTATTTAGATTTTATCCAAGAACTAAACTCTTGTCAATGAAAGGGCCACAGCCACAAGAAAGGAAAGCAATGTTGAGATGTCAGAAAAGAGGGGAGGGGAAATTCTACCTTTAGAACCTACCCGCTTCAGTCCGACTCTTTTGGAATTTTTTTCTTCAAGGGTAAGTGCTGGAGATACTCTACAAGACCGAAAGTTTCAGGAAGTTTTGGTGACTTACGTCTCGTACCAGGAATTGGACTTAATTCAAAGACAACTTGGTTCCATGCATCGGGGCAGGCAGATCTGATCACGCCAGAACCCGCGACGGTCTCAAGTTTTCCACCTCTTAGAAGAAAGTAAAGGCTGTGAAATATCGAGTGAAAAGCATTAACACATAAACCATGTGGAGTGTGCCTCCGGACAATCCACTCCTGGCCTACTTTATGACCGGCATTGCAAATTCCCTTCACGAAAACAATTCTTACCTTGACATCCGTAAAACTCAAAGGATTGATTTTTTCCTTAGCTGCCTTTGATTTTTTCATTTTCTATCCTCCTTTTATTACCGAAGCCATAAGTATGAATCCTTCCGAATGATCCCAAAAGTTAAAATCTGAAGATCTGTCATCTTTCAAAACTTATGACTATAGTCTTAGAATGGTGAGAGCCAAAAGAGCGGATCTCTCAGGAAGTGAATCCAATAATGAATATTCATCGGGAGTGCATAACCTGCCACCAATCGGACCCATGCCGTCAATCGTTGGGATCCCTAAAGCAGAAACAAAATTACCATCGGAAGCACCTCCTGTGGCTACAAAAGATACTTTTAACTTTATTCTCTGAGCTTCCTCTTTTATTAAATCAATAAGCCTTTCTGTCCCTTTTGCTGGGATCATGGGAGGTCGAACAAAACCGCCGATCAACTCTGTTTTAATTCCTCTAATGAATGTTTGCTTAGCGATCTTTTCCATTTTATTCATGATCCAATCTATCTGCTTGTGTGATTGGATGCGAACATCGATTTTTGCATGAGCGGATCCTGCAATCACATTGCGAGCTAAACCTCCCTTAACGATTCCGACATTCACAGTGATTCCTTTTTTATAATTTGTAAGCTTATGAAGCAAAATGGTCTTCCTGGCCAATTCTCCTATGGCGCTCGCTCCCTTTTGGGGCTCTGTACCACAGTGGGCAGTTCTTCCTTCTATTCTCATCTCAAAAATCCCAGTTCCCTTCCTCTCCACGACCAATGACCCATTGGGACGAGCAGATTCGAGGACGAGACAATATCGTGACTTTTTTGCCTCTGTCTCTATCCATCTTCTTGAGGTAGGACTTCCCACCTCTTCATCAGAGTTAAAGAATAGGGTGAGAGGTCCATGATGAATCTTCAAATCCTGAAAAGCTTTTAGGACATAATAGATCTGAACTAAACTGGCTTTCATGTCCGCGACGCCAGGCCCTAAAGCTATATTTCCATCTTTAATTCTAAATGAATAACCTCCTTTCTCATACGTAAGAACTGTATCCATATGAGTTAAAATGAAGATGCGATTATTACTTTGAAATGAATTTTTTGCGATGATCTGATTTCCGAATTCATGTTGTTTAATGATTTTGAGACTGAAACCCAACTCTCTCATCTTATTTGAAATGATGTTGCCCAACTGGTTCACACCGTTCTGATTGTAAGTATGGGTCTCCACGTTCACAAAATCTCTTAACATCTTAGTCATTTCTGATTTTTTGCTCAAAAAATATTTTTCTAAACCTGTTTCGATAGAATAGGCCACTATTTTCTCAGGCTCCCTAAAAACTCAGCTGTCTTTATCAAAACTGCTGTGGTATCTAAAATGACGACATGATCAATCCTGTTGACCCTATTTTCTGCTAAAAGGATATTGAGAACCCCACACCCTGGGATGAGGACTTCAGCCCCTTTCTGGATCAATTTTTGTGATTCCCTTAAAAATTTATCAATGACAGGTTTGGGATTCTTAAAACCAAGGGCTAATTGATCAAGGGTACAGGAGAGGTGACCAATTTCTGAAATATTTTGATGAAGTCCATAGCTCCTGATATTTTCTTTAAATTTTGGGATCACCTCTCCTGTCCTTGCAACAATTGAAACTTTCCTGCCGAGGGCACAGGCATGGACCATTGAGCTTTCGCCGATGAAGGCAGAGGGGATATCGATCAATCCCCTGATTTCAGAACGGCCAGGATCAAGGGTACAGCCCACTGCAAAAACATCGTAACGATTCCTCTGTGCTTCAAGGGCATTATTGACGATCTGTTGATGGCTAAACTGTTCATCCTGCTGTTTAATTTCTGAACTTTTATGATCCACCCCATGGAGATCCACCACAGTGCTAAGTAATTTTATCTCGTCAATATGTTTCTTGAGGGATCCTTCATAGCTTTCCCATAAAGGATCAAACCCTATGGAAGCATCACTTTGATACCAAATTCTCATTTTAGAATATCATTGTTAGTGTTTGATTAGGTGACCTGCTACATAATGGTCTCTATCGATCTCTACAAAATCGGGTTCGACTTTCGTGCAAGTAGGTTTTTTGTTTCCACATCTTGTATTAAACCTACATCCTATAGGAGGATTAAAGGCACTAGGGATATCACCTTCTTTCTGATAATTTTTGCTCCCTTTTAATCTACCCTTTGGCTGGTATAACTTGATAAAATTTAAACTGTATTTCCTATTGGCTTAATTGTATTTCAGGACTAAAGAAATAATTAGTAAACTCACCCTCTAATCCAACATCACTTGGGCGGGATTAGCTCCGTAGGCGGAGCATTAAACCCGACCTTTGTTAATGGAAAAATCTATTTCCTCTTGCCCCCTAAATATAAGGTTTTTCGCCTACAAAGCCCCCCTTATAATTTTTGTAAATTATTCAACAATCCATAACTCCATAGGCAAATCCTTTGAAAGATTCTCATACCCGTTTTCGGTTACTAAAAGGTTATCTTCAGGCCACATCAATGTGAGCTCTCCAGCTGGATCTTTCACACCTACCTCAACCGTTATATACATGCCTGGCTGCAACTCCCTATTCTTTTCACCCAGTCTTTTTAAAATATCTGCGGAATGAAAAATAGGAGGCTCATGACTATTAAGCCCCATTCCATGTCCACAACGAGTTGAAGGGGGAACAAAATCACCTATCTTTTTGACACCTGTTTGTCCTGCATCCCATATATCTGAAGCTCTATTTCCAGGTTTCACAGCCGAGAGTGCTTCTAATTGACCAGACAATGCAGCATCCCAAAACCTCTGAACCTTTTCCGTTGGCTTCCCTATGCAAATATTCCGTTGAATATCAGACCAATAATTCCTATACCGAGGCCCACCGTCAATCCATAGAGTATCTCCCTTCTTCAACTTTGTATCGGTGGCGCCCATGATCACCACATCATATCTTCCCGGACCAGACATCAACATCCGAGATATGAAGGCACCCTCCACCATCCCCTCTTTAACAAATTCGTAATACATCGCTTGCTCATACTCTTTTTCGGTGATCCCTTCCCGTAATACTTTGCGAGAATTATTTAAAGCTCTATTAAGTTTTTTATGCAGTTCACGAATAATATCTTGTTCAAATTTAGACTTTATCATCCTCTGATCCCAAATCATATCACATGCATCTACAAATTTAATTCTTGGGGCATATTTCTTTATCCTCTGAAATTCAATATAAGAAAGAAATGAATTCATACTTTGACCTAATTCAATCCCCACCACCTTAGCCTTTATCTCTTTTAGAATATCAGCGCATAATTTTTCATGGTCTTGTGTATAATTTAAATGGGGAGGCCCCGCCCACCCTCTTATGTCATCTGTCCAGACTTGATTAACAGTCGACTTCTCCATAACATAAGGAGCAATAAAAACAGGATCTCTATCTTTTGGAATAACGAATCCAATCCTCCATCTTCTTTCAACTCCCATACCCACTTTATTAAAACCGGCGTAATATCTCAGGTTTTCTGGGTCATAGACAACGAGGGCATCCATTTTATATTTTTTTAACAAATTCTTAGCCTTATTAATCCGCTGATGATATTCTTCTAAAGGTATATTTGGAAAATTTGGCTTGCCCATAACCTTCTCCTTTCTTTCTTGTCATTCATAAACAACCTAAATATTTTGGTAAAACCTAAAATAGAAAATGTTCAATCCATCTATTTAATGACCCACAGGTCATTGGGGACATCCTTTGTTAAAACCTCATGGCCCTTTTCCGTGACCAGAAGGTTTTCCTCTGGCCACATGGTTACCACCTCTGGCTCAGCCGGCTCCGTATCCACAATCCCTACTTCTACAGCCACATACATTCCCGGCTTCAATTCCCTGTCGGCTTCTCCCAACCTTTCCAGACTCTCCTTCGACATAAAGAAAGGAGGTTCGTGCGTATACAATCCCATTCCGTGACCCACCACTTCTGAAGGTCGTTTTAATAAATATTTCGGGTCTATCCTTTTCAGGGCATTCTCTCCCGCATCCCAAACATCTGATGACATTGCTCCAGGTTTGACTGCAGAGGCACAAGCCAAAGTAGCTTCTAGGGCTACCCGATAATGCTCCTTCATCTTTTCCGTTGGCTTACCAAAGCATACGTTTCTTTGGATATCCATAAAATATCCCTTGTGGCGAGGACCCCCATCGATCCAAAGGGTACTCCCTTCCTTCAAAACTGTATCTGTCGGACCCATGATATAGGTTGTATATCGACCAGGACCTGTCATCATCATCCGACCTGCCATTGGATCTTCGTGAATCCCCTCGTGCACAGAATTCTCAAAGATCAACCCATGAAATTCCATTTCAGTCATCCCAATTTTTAACTGGCCTTTTGCCTTTAATAAGGCTCTAGTAAATCTCTTATGAAGATCTCTGATTATCCCTTGTTCATACTTCGTCTTGATCATCCTCTGATCCCATAAAAGGTCAGAAGCATCCACCCATTCCACTTTTCTAAGACCTTTTTTGATCCTCGCAAACTCCCCTCCAGAAATCTCATTCTGGATGGTGTCATCTAATTCAACTCCTATCCTTTTGGGACCCATGTCTTTAAGAATCTGAATAAAATAAGTCTCGTGATCTTTCTCATAGCCAAACTGCTTCGGCCCTCCCCATGGTCTCACATCCTCGATCCAAGTGGTCATCATAGCGTTTTTAGCTGTAATGTTATTACTGACAAATACAGGATTCCCCTTTCTTGGAATGACCACGCCCCGTCGCCATCGTCGGCTGAAACCGTAACTGGCTTTGATATGCCCTGTGTAATAGCGAATATTATCGATCCCAAATAGAAGTAATGCATCAAACCCATATTTTCCCATCAGTTCTTGAGCTCTGTTTGTCCTGAGCTTATACTCCTCAAAAGGGATTCCTGGGAACTTCGGCTTTCTCATCTTTTCTTCTCCTTTCGTAATAAGATTTATTGTTCAACAAGCCCAATGGCTTTAATCACCCTTCCCATCTCCTCATACCTCGATCTCCAATGGGCCGAGTATTCTTTTCCACTCAGATAAGCGGATTCTACTTGAAATTGTTTCATCACGTCCGTAAAAGAAGGATCTTTCATCGCCTTTTTGAAAGCGTCCTCAAGTTTTTGCCGAATAGGCTCAGGCAGACCCTTGGGACCGTAAAAGGAGATATAAGACAATGCATAAAAATCATACCCTTTTTCTAAGATGTGGGGGGTACCTTGGGAATCCGGCCACCGGCTATCGTTTAATACCAATAGCAACTTCAATTTTCCTGCTTTAATATGTGGAAGTTCATCGATAGACCCTTGGACTACTGCATTTGTATGACCTCCTAAACATGCCATCACGGATTCCCCTCCTGATTTAAATGGAACCATGGTCCATTTAATTCCTTCTTTCATGGCTATTCTCTCCATACAGATGTGCTGGGTCACGCCCACACCAGCACAGGCATAAGTAAATTTACCAGGATTCTTTCTTGCAAAGTCAATGATATCTTCATAAGTTTTCCAAGGGGCATCTGACTTCACAGCTAACCCAAAATTGTATTTACAAATAGCTGCGATATCCACGACATCTGTCAGGACGTCGAATGGTAGCTTTCTCATGTGAGGAACAACGAGGTAAGTTCCGGTAGTGGTTACTCCTAAGGTATAACCATCGGGTTTTGATTTCAGAACAAAATTCTTTCCAATGACTCCAGCAGCTCCAGGTTTATTCTCATTGACAATAGGCTGACCTAAATCTTTTTCTATAATCCTGGAGACTGTTCTGGTCACAATATCCATCATTGCCCCTGTGCCAAAATTGCATACCATTGTGACAGGCCGTGTGGGATAAGGTTCCTGGGTTCCTCCATTCAAAACGAAAACACATAGAAGCGAGAAAATCACCACAGGAAACATCTTGGATAAAGCTTTTTCCAAACTAAACATATGTCTCTCCTCCTTTCGTCACAGTTCTTCAATATGAAGAACCTTAAATTTTTGATCTCTTCATAGATTTTTAGTCATCATCACTTGTGTAGTACATGAATTCTTCTAAGTTCTTGGCCTTTAGAACGAGGCGGTTCCTCCCAATCGTATCGGGAGGAACAGAGGTGATATCCTCTACCTCTGCAAACAGATCGGGTCCATTGGGCGAAGCATGAGGTCTCCTTTTCTTCCAAAGCCCCAAAGCCTCCTCTCGGACCCAAGAGACAATCTGTCTCTTCTCTTGTGGCCGTTTGAATACAACCGATGGTTGAGTCATATGTCCTGGAGGCATTTCATCCAGTTCCTGTAAGTTTCCAAACTTAGCTTTTAATTCGTGGAGTGGACCGAATTCAAATGCCCTCATCGAACAGCTAAGCACACAAATGGGACTCTTCCCTTCTTCCAAACGATCGATACACATATTACATTTGGAAGCTTTTTCACCTCCACTCCAAGCCGCATACATGATCGATCCATAAGGACATGCCATCCAGCATCTCCTTTCACCTCTACAAAGGTGAGAGTCGATCAACACTGCCCCATAACGATCCTCTTTGAAGATGGCATGATTCGGGCATGCCTTGATACACGCTGGCCGCTCGCAGTGAAAGCAAGGAATGGCAAGAAAATGAAGCCGGAGGTCAGAAAAAGGACCCTTCTCCCATTGATAGACCCTCATCCATTTCTGTGGGCCTGGCGGAAGTTGATGCCACTGCTTGCAAACTGTTGTACAAGCATTGCAGCCGATGCACCTGCTCTGATCGAAATAGAAACCATATTGAACCATGATCTCATCCTTCTATCTTCTCAATCTGGGCGAGATTGGTCGCCTTCGGAGCGGTCGTACAACTTTCTTTATCTCCCCCGAGTAAGGTTGAAGGAGAAGCTCCCCAATCCACACCCTTCTCATCGGGTTCATACCATGCGCCCTGGCGAATGACAGTCACTCCGGGCATGATCCGAGAGGTTACATAGGCCTTGATTCGAACTTCCCCGCGATCATTAAATACCTTGACCTGATCTCCATCCTTTATCCCCCTCGCCTTTGCATCTGCCACACTGATCCAGACGCGATGGTGATAAAGATCACCTCTCAGCCAGGGATGGTTCCAGAAGAGATAATGGACGCGGTAACGGCTGTGAGGAGTGAGCAGATAGAGAGGATACTTCATGGTCAGTGAGTCTTCCATTCCTCGAATCGCTGGCCGATAAACTGGCATCGGTTCTAAATCGTTCCAATCCCCTGGAAGGTTGTCGATCAGGCAGCCAAAAGAATCAAAATGCTCGCCCTTTCCACGGTTTCTTTCGTCGGCAATGTATTCGGAGAAGATCTCGATCTTTCCTGACTTCGTCTTAAGGGGTCCCCCTTCCTGAATGAAAGAATCCCAGCACCCAGTATGAGGCTTTTCTTCCAGTTCATCACAGTTGATAAATTCACCTTGAGTGAAACGTTCCCAAGAAGGGACCTCTTTATTCCGAGAATTCCAATATTGAATAACCTGTCCGTAGCAGTCTCTTAGGTAACTTTCATAATCATGGTCCCAATTGGCATCATTCGTATAATACTTAAAATAGTCTTGCGGATTGATACCAAGACGCTCTGCCAGCTTCGTATAGACCCAGATCCAAGGCTTGACCTCACCTTTTGGATGAATCACTCCTGGGCAGAAGTTGACACTTTCAAAGCCTCCATAGGAGGTTCGCCTCAAAGTCTTCTCCTCCCACATCCAATCCATTGCTGGAAGCACTATGTCTGCAAATTTGGCTGTCGGAGTAATCCGGCTATGCATCGTCACGATGAATTCCATCCGTTCCATTGCTTTGACCTGGTCATTAGGAGAGTCTGTAGCTGTAACTAAATGGTTACTGGCGTGGGGTTTACTGCCTCCTCCCCAAAAGAGCATTTTAGGATTGAACTGTTTGACGAGAGAGGGGTCTGCCCTCCAACCGACCATCTTCCGATAGGCTTCCTCAGATAGTTCACCATTTCGCACCTTATCAAGAAGCAGAACAGCTTGAGCCCAATAGTGACTTCGATAAAATTTAGGAACTCTATAAGGACCTGGAGGTCCCCAGGAAGCTTTCACGTCAAAAGCACGATGAGGTCCAAGATTCATGGGTGGACCAGACCCTGGCATCCCCCAATAACCAAGGACTGCTTGCAATGAAGCAAAAGCTTTGAATGTCTGCTCTCCCTGAGCTTTACGATTGACGCTATAATGATTCCACATCCATGCTGGTCGGTATACTCGTGCAACCAGCTGAGTCAACTCCCTAATCGTTTTGGCTGGAACAGCACAAATCCTCTCAGCCCACTCTGGACTCTTTTCGACGCCATCCTCCATTCCCAAGACATATCTTCTCCATCTCTCGAGCCCATTAGGTTCTACAAATCTCTTCACAAAATCGTGGTCGACCCAATCTTCCCGAAAAACGACGTTTGCCATAGCCAGAAACATAGCACCATCCGTTCCTGGTTTGATTGGAATCCATTGATCTGCAAGAGTCTCTGCAGTACCTGTATAACGTGGGTCAAAGAGAATCACAGGAGTGCCTTTTTCCCTAGCCAATTTAATAAACCAGGCAAATTGATGAGCAGGGCCGTGGTGCTGAACCGTTGGATCGAAACCCCAAAGGACAATCATCTTTGAATGTGCCAGCATATCTGCTGCTGAACTGGATGAGAATTCGTGATAATTCCAACCAGGAACTCCAGCCATGATGTGACTCATCAGTCTTTGAGGATCGAATGAGCACCATCCCCAGCAGTCGACCCCTGCCCCCCAGAACTGGAAAAGTCTCTCCAAAGAGTCGTTAGGTTGGTATGGGGTGATGATCGAATAAGGCCCATACTTATCCCTGATTTCTTTCATGTGTTGTGCAATCGTTTCCAAAGCGTCATCCCAAGAGATCTGTTCAAATTTTCCTTCCCCCCTTTTAGAACCACGAACACGTTTTAGCGGATAGAGGACCCTCTCTTCTTCCATCTGGAGGTACTTATGAAAGACTAAGCCCATGGTACAAGGCCGGCGCTGTAAGCGATTCTTAAGGATATCGTCAAAAGACAGCACCTTATCCTCCATCCCAACTCCTGGGTTATAACGATCATCTGGCTCCACCCGAATGACCTTTCCATTCTGTACATGAGCCTTGATCACACATTGACTGTTACCGCCACAGTTACAAACACAAGTGGTATACACAGTTTTTTCTGGACCCGAAACCATGGCCTTCCTTTTTTATTTTGCGATCAAATCGTTCAGTAAACTTTTTCTCAAGGGCATTACGACCTTTGCAGATTTATGTCCAGTCCTTTAATTTAATCTTCCTGTGGGACAATTTTAAAACTTCACGATTCACTATATGAGGTTTAATCTCTTGGAAAGCATCAATAATGTTTTGCGCAGTCATGATTCGGGCACGGAGGGATGCTTCAGGTGAATATCCAGCCGTATGCGGAGTCACCACAACATTTTCGAGTTTAAACAGTTCACTTTCTGTTAATGGTTCTTCTTCAAAGACATCTAACCCTGCACCGTTAATCCATCCTTCTTTTAACGCCCTGATGAGTGCTTTCTCGTCTACAATCGAACCTCGAGACGTATTGAACAAGTATGCAGTCTTTTTCATTAGGCGCAACTGTGGCTCTCCTATTAAACCTCGAGTCTCATGGGTTAAAGGTACATGTAATGTAACGAAATCAGAACGTTTCAATACATCCTCTAAAGGCAAATACTTGATCGAAAGGTCTTGGATCAACTTTTGATCGGAGATCATATGGGATCCAAAGGCTAATATCTCCATGTCAAACCCCTTTGCCCTGCGGATGACAGCTTGCCCAATACTACCTGTACCAATAACCCCTAATGTTTTATCCACAATTTCACTCCCAACAGCAGGGGGTGTTCTCTCCCAACCTTGACCAGCCTTAGTCATCCTATCCAGATAGGGGATCTTTCGTGCAAGAGCGATCATCAAACCGAAAAGATGGTCCGCTGTAGGCTCGGCATTTGATCCGGGCGTATTACAAACAATGATTCCTTCTTGGGTAGCTGTGTCTACATCGATGTTATCAACACCCACTCCTGGTTTGGCAATGACTTTAAGATTTTTCCCAGACTTAATCGCATTCCCTGAAAGTTTATTGAAACCTACAAAAACAGCATCTGCATCTCCCAAGTAGCGAATCGTCTCATCTTCATTAAAATCTCTCTCGCCCGCATCAAAAACTTCATGACCTGCCCTTCTCAGCATCTCCTTGGCCTCCTCCCATCCGGGCAAGCCTCTACTAATGTTGGATAGAATGACGACTCTGCTCATCTCTCTTTATTAACCCTCTTTCAAACCCAAAGCCTTGATCACCTTGCCCATCTCCTCATACCTCGATCTCCAAAAGTTTGAATAATCCTTTCCGCTCAGGTAAGCTGCCTCCACCTGGAACTGTTTCATCACATCGATAAAAGAGGGATTCTTCATCGCCTTTCTAAAAACGTCCTCTAGCTTCTGTCTAATCGGTTCCGATATCCCTGCAGGTCCATAAAAAGAGATATAGGACAAAGCATAAAAATCGTATCCTTTCTCTAAGATATGGGGAACATTAGGAACATCGGGCCACCGTTTATCATCCAATGCTAATAACATCTTCAACTTTCCTGCTTTGATATGAGGAAGGACATCGATAGATCCTTGGGCCACTGCATCTGTGTGGCCTCCTAAACATGCCATCACGGATTCTCCGCCCGATTTAAAGGGGACTTGAGTCCATTTGATCCCCTCCTTCATGGCAATCCGTTCCATACAGATATGTTGGGTAACCCCGACCCCTGCACAGGCATAGGTAAATTTTCCAGGATTTTTTTTCGCATAGGCAATCACATCCTCAAACGAATTCCAAGGAGCATCGATCTTCACAGTTAGCCCAAAATTGTATTTGCAGACTGCAATAATATCTGTGACGTCTGTTAACACATCAAAAGGAAGCTTACGCATGTGAGGGATAACGAGGTAGGTCCCGGTAGTGGTTACTCCTAGGGTATAACCATCGGGTTTCGATTTCAACACATAATTTTTTCCAATAGCTCCACCCGCTCCAGGTTTATTTTCAACAATGATAGGCTGCCCTAACTCTTTTTCTGCGACCTTGCAAATGACTCTGGTCACGGTATCCATCATTCCTGCTGTGCTCCAACAGACCATGGATATAGGTCTATTGGGATAAGGTTCTTGAGATGAACCGTTTGTGACAAAAAAACATGGGATTAAAAAATTGACCATAAGAGACAATCTTAATAAAACCTTCATGATTCTATACATAAGTTTCCTCCTTTCTATAAATAGTCTCTCAAAAAAAATATATAAAAATTATCGTCATTTCATTCTGGCAAGTACCCATCTGTGTTTTTTCCAAAAAATAGCGGTCAATAAAAGTATGAAAGCAATAGTTAAACTTGTGACTGAAATGGGCCGGCTAATAAAAATCGAGAAATCTCCACCTGATATCAAAAGAGATTGGCGTAGCGCATTCTCGAGCATAGGCCCTAAGATAAATGCCAACACTAAAGGGGCAGGCTCGTAATTAAATTTTCTAAAGAGATAACCGACGATCCCAAAGATGAGCATCATGAAAACATCAAAGGTGCTATTGTTAATGCTATATGATCCAACAATGCAAAAGAAAAGGATCAAAGGGAAAAGGATCCGATATGGGACTTTCAATATCTTCACCCATAGGCCAATCAGGGGAAGATTTAAGATGAGCAACATCACATTCCCTATATACATGCTCATGACAGTTCCCCAAAAGATTTCTGGTCGCTGTTTAAGCAAAAGGGGCCCAGGCTGCAATCCGTGAATCATCAGTGCCCCTAAAAGGAGAGCCATGACCGCATTGGAAGGGATACCCAAAGTAAAAAGTGGAATAAAAGCTCCTGCAATTGCTGAATTGTTAGCAGCTTCTGGTCCTGCGACACCCTCGATTACCCCTTTACCAAACTTTTCAGGGTGTTTTGATATCCTCTTCTCCATGGCATATGAAACGAATGAAGAAATAATGGCTCCACCCCCTGGTAGGACACCTAAAAAGAAACCTAAAAAAGTTCCTCGAATAATAGCACCTATCGAATCCATCCAATCTTTTAAATTGGGTAACAATCCTTTAATCTTTTCTTTAAAGATCTCAAGATCAACTGATTCTTCAAGATTGACTAATACTTCACCAATACCAAACAGACCCATCACCAGTGGAATTAAGCCAACACCATCCTCAAGATCCATTATCCCGAAGGTAAATCTTGTTTGGCCAGTAACAATATCTAATCCGATCTGGCTTAAACTAATTCCGAAGGCAGCCATGATGATCGCTTTGATCATTGAGCCATGGGCGAGATAGGTTAAGATAGTGATTGCAAGAATCATCAAAGAAAAGTATTCAGGTGGACCAAACTTAAGTGCAACCGTTGATAAGGGTTCTGCTAAAAACATCAGGATAAGGATCCCAATGGTACCTGCAATAAAAGAACCGAAGGCCGCTATTCCTAAAGCAGCACCTGCTCGGCCCTGGCGGGCCATTTGATATCCATCCAAACATGTCACAACTGATGAGGACTCCCCTGGAATATTAACCAAAATGGATGTAGTGGATCCTCCATATTGGGATCCATAGTAAATTCCTGCCAACATAATAATGGCGGAAACAGGGTTGATGCCAAATGTAATGGGTAAAAGCAACGAAATGGTTCCAGCAGGGCCAATTCCTGGAAGAACTCCGATCAAAGTTCCAATAAAGACCCCTGTAAAGCAATATAATAAGTTGATAGCAGAGAAAGAAATATGAAAACCTAATAAAATATTATCTAAGAAACCTGCCATTAGAGTCCCAATATCCCTTTTGGAAACTGGCACTTAAGCCACACAGAAAAAATGAGGTAACTAAAGACAACAGTGCATACTGAAAAAATCAAAGGCATGACCCATCTCTTCGGCTCTTTCAGTTTAAATAGAAAGAAGAGGAATATAAAAGTGGTGAGGATGAACCCTAAAGGTTTTAATAGTAGCAGATAGCCAAATAAGGCTATTAGAGTAAAGAAAATATTACTCCAATTTCCTTTCGCCCAAACCCTTTGACTCTCTCCCTCTTTATCTTCTTTTAATTTTTTTGAAATAGAAGTGAGTGTTAGAATTAATCCAAGCAGTCCCAGAAAAGCCCCTGATAAAAATGGCATAAACCCCGGCCCGGGCTTCCTTAAATTCCCTGTTTTGAGATAAATAGATTGGATACAGATGGCAATTCCAAGGAGGATCCAGAATAAGCCACCTAAATTAAGTTTTTTCATAAAAATATACAATAGGCTGACTAAGATCTCTTAAAAATTGGATGCCTTCGTTTTAACCTTCTGACGGTCCTTTCGGGAATCCCGAATATTTGCTAACTCCTCAAGCTGTTTATTGACATATAGGATATGGTCTGCAAATTTTTCTTGGGCAAGGACTAAATTTCCTTCTTCGATGGCTTTATAGATTTCTTTAAGGGAATTGAAAACATGATGAATATATTTCCACTCTGTTTCTACGGAGAGCAGAAAGGATTTCGTTACATTCATGACCGCTTCCATAATCATTTCGAAAAGTACATTCTTCGTGGACTTAGCCAGGAGTACATGGAAATTCAAATGTTCCTCCAGTGGTCTTATACCTTTTTGAATCTGTTGCTCGGCATCCTCAAGATTCCTTCTCAGCAAAGCAAGATCCTCCTTGTTGATCCTTTGAAAGACAAATTCTAACATGACTTTTTCAATTCCTAACCTAACTTCTGTTAGGTCTCGGAGTGTCACATTGCCGATTTTGATCATATCTGAAATAGATCCAGTGATGACTGTGGAGTCAGTATCCTTAATAAATGCCCCACCGAAACTTCCCTGTTTGATATAAATTAACCCACACTGTTCTAAGGTCCGCAATGCTTCACGGACAACCATGCGTCCTGTTTTAAATTGATTTGCCAATTCTCTCTCAGACATCAATCGATCGCCAGGTTTGAGTACCCCAGCGTAGATTAGTTCCCTAATCTGATCTGCGATTTCTTCAAAAGTTCTCTTTGATTTAAGAGGTGTAAATAGATTAGATTGGTCAGGCATGTTTGGTCATATATAATACATATGACCGATTGTCAATAAAAAAATTGCCAATTGTTCAACTTCTTATAATTATTTTAATTTTAAAATATTTTAGATGGAGGGCAACTTGCGTATTAAATTATCTTTGATAGCCGAAGCGTTCTTCGAAGATGGGGGCGATCAAATTATCCACGGGGACATAATCATCGGTGAGGATCACAGAGTACCGCTCTTTTAAATATTCCTGCAATTGGTCTTGAGGCATGACATGGGAGGTCA
>Ga0299912_10002528_pt1 | contig 14997 bp, 10 predicted proteins | sample RVTome_2_FD_207667 | JGI IMG/M metagenome (GOLD analysis project Ga0299912, IMG submission 207667) | Soil microbial communities from uranium-contaminated site in the Upper Colorado River Basin, Wyoming, United States - RVT95D214 (version 2) ... | reverse complement strand
TCAGGACATGGCCGGCTGCTACGTCAACTTGCTCGGCCCGCTTGCGGCCGATCCCGGTGAGACCATCACCTTCACTTTCTACGCCTACAACGGCAGCGCCGATGGCGAAGGCACGAGCGAGGTGCAGTTCCGCTTCCCCGACACCTTCAACGTGCTGGACGGCACCTACGATGACGGCGGTGCCGGCTGGCTCTTCGACTTCTCGGTCTCCGGCGACTACGACCAGTACGCGCACTTCATCGACGCCGACGGCGGCGAGGGCGAGATCCAGCCGGGCAACGGCGGCTACTTCTACGTCACCGTGTACGTCAGCAGCAACACCGAGTGCGGCCCCTACAATCTGCACTGGAAGCAGTATGGGGACGAGGTCGGCGAGCCGCAGCACTGGATCGGCGGGGATCTGCCTTTCGTGGTCTGCCCCGTGGCGACCGAATCGAAGGCGTTCTCGAACGTGAAGTCGCTGTACTAGGGCCGCGCGGCCGGAGCCGCCGGCGGCCGCCGCGCTAGCGGTTCAGATTGAGACTCTCGCGCTTGAGTTCGAGGAACCGGGCCTTGAGCTGCTGGGTTTCCGGCAGCCGGGCCCGGTCTTCGTAGGCGCGATCGAGCCGGCCGACGATGAACCAGGACAGCAACGCGAACCAGGCGGGGATGAGGAGCGGTACCAGCCGCCGCCAACCCCGGCCCGATAGCACCCGCAGCATCTTCATCGTGCCGGTGGCCAGTACCAGGCAGAAGCCGGCGGAGGCCAGGTAGAGGTACTTCGTGTTGATCCAGTCGCCCGGCAGGTAGAAGAAGCAGAAGGGCAGAATCGTCAGCACCATCCAGGCGATGAAGAAGCGCAGGGCGGTGTTGCCAAATACGAAGCCATAGGCTGCATAGCTGAAGATGATCACGGCGGTGAGCGGCCGGATCCAGCCGCTCCAGGCATAGATCCGCGAGATCAGGGTGCCCTCCTCGACCAGCTCCGTGTAGTGGATAGGGTAGACCATGTGCACTAGGTAGCTGGGCACGTTGCCGAGGAAGTTGCTAAAGACGAAACCGACCCCCCAACCGGCCGGATAGGCGCTGGTGACAGCGCGGAAGTGGTCCCATTGGAAGCCGGTGATCGCGCCGCCGTAGATGAGCAGGATCAGCAGGGGCCCGGCCAGCACGCGCCGGCCCTGCCGCTCTCGCCGGAAGAAGACATTGTAAGCGAGCAGTACGGCCATGCCGCTCAGGAAGGCGAAGCGATTGATGAGCGACAGGGTGAAGAGGACGAGCGTGGCCAGGAACCAAAGCGAGAACAAGCGGCCGCGGCCGCGCGTCTCGTTGATCACGTAGAGCATCACCGTCAGGATGAAGACGGAGTGCATGAGGATGCCGCTCACGCCCGCGGCGTACATCACTTCCTTGCCGTAGTTGCCGACGGCGAAGGCGAAGAGGCTGGCGCTCAGAAAGGCGATCCCGAAATCATGCAGGATGAGCTGGATGAGCAGGTAGAGCAGGAACGCATTCACCGCGTGGATGAAGATGTTGAGCAGGTAGTAGCCGGCCGGCTTGTCCCCGAAGAAGAGGTACTCCGCCCGGTGCAGGAGGCTCACGAGGGGATGCGCCTCCAGGTTCTTACCCGGCAACTCGTCGCTCGCCGAGTCCTGCAGGCTCTGCGCCAGGAACTCGTACTCGATGGTCGTCCAGAACTCGTTGTTGAGAATGCGCGCGAAGAGGAGGAAGCTGAAGCCGAGGAGGATGACAAAGAGCAGCGTCTTGTTGTCCTTCAGGGTCATCATTGGCCGCCTCTCGCGCTCAGCTTAGCGCGGAGACCAGTCTAGGCCGCGCGAAAGGGGCGAGCAACGTGTTTCGTGAGCGCAACCTGCTGCTCCTCGCCGCCGGCCAATTCACGAGCCGCCTCGGCGACGCCAGCTTCCACCTGGCCCTGATCTGGCTGGCCAAGGAGCTGACGGGCTCCAAGCAGGCCATGGGTCTCGTGGCCATGCTGGAGTATTTGCCCATCCTCCTTTTCGGCGCCCTGGCCGGAGTGCTCGTCGACCGGTGGGACCGCCGACGCGTCATGCTGGGCGCGAGTCTCTTCCGGGCCTTCCTCATGCTCGCCGTGCCGCTGGCCTTCCTGGCCGGCTATCGCGGGCTGGCCGCCGGGGCCGCCGCCGCCTTCGGCTTGGCACTGGCCACCAGCCTCTTCACCCCGGCCCGGGACGCCCTCGTGCCCCAGCTCGTGGGGACCGGCGACCGCGTGGGCGCCAACGCGCTCGTCCAGGTGTCGGACCAGTTCGCCTGGCTGCTGGGCCCGCTGGTCTATCCCCTGCTCGTGCCCTGGCTCGGCTTCACCTGGGCCTTCCTCGGCCCGGCGCTGATCTTCCTCGTGAGCTGGGGTCTGTTGCGCCGCCTGCAATCGCCAGCACGTGCGCAGCCGCCCGCGCGCGCTCTGCCGCCGGCCGAGGGCCCGGAGGCGCTGCTGCGCGGCAGCGAGGCCGGCCCGCCCCCGGGGGCGGTGGCCCTAGCCTGGAGCGAGCTGAAGGCCGGCTACGCCCTGGCCTGGCGGCGCCGGGAACTGCGCTGGCTGCTCTTGCTCACGGCGGTGAACAACTTCTTCATCATGGGGCCGGCCATCGTGGCGATGCCGGCCTACATCGGCCTCGACCTCGGCCTGCCGGCCATCTACCTCGGGCTCATCGAATCCGTGCTGGCGGCGGGGATGATCCTCGGCTCCTTCACCATCATTCGCTGGAAGCCGCGCATCGGCATGGGCAAGCTCTGGCTCTTCGGCATGGCCGCCGACGGCCTCACCTACGTGCCGATGCTGCTGGGCCCACCCTTCCGCTGGCTGGTGCCGATCATCTTCGTCCACGCGCTGTTCATTCCGTGGATCACGGTCTACCGCATCAGCATCGTGCAGCGCGCCGTGGCACCGGCCCTGCAGGGGCGGGCCTTCGCCTTTGTGGGGATGGCGGTGGTCGGGATGACCGCCCTGGCCAGCGGGGTCACCGGCCTCCTGCTGGGCATCATCCCTACCCACACCCTCTTCGGCACCTGGGGTTTTTTCGGCATGTGCTGTGGGCTGGTCGGCTTTGCGGTCCCCAGCTTGCGCCGGCTCTAGATCGACAGCGCCCGTTCGCCAGGGCTTGCCCACTCTTGGTGCGCCGGGTAGACTCCAGCTCGTTCCGCGCCTTCCTGCCTGGCGGTGGGCGATGACCGTGCCCGCAGCATTGCGTCCTGCTCGCGCCGTTCGCCGGCGAGCGCTGCTCCTCGGCCTCGGCGGCCTCCTGCTCGCCCAGATCGTCCTCGGGCTGCTCGCGCTTGGCACCCTCAGTGGGTTGCCACGGGCGAGCAGCGGCCTCCTGGGCTCGCCCGGACTTCTCCGCGATCAGTCGACCCTGCGGCGCGAGGGCGGCTACCGCGTCCTGGTCGTGCAGCCTGGCTCGCCCGCGGCTGCGGCTGGGCTGCTGGCCGGTGATCTCATCACCCGCTGTGAAGACCTCGTTGTCTCGGACCAGCCCGAGTCGTGGTATCGCGCCCTCCGGCTGATGCCGCCGGAGGGCCACCTTCGTCTCGTCTGGGTGCGGGCAGTGCGCTCGCAGCAAGGCGAACTGCGTTTCCACGCCCCGACCGCCCAGGACCGGCCCTCGGCGCTGCGAGCCTGGCTCATCTACGGCCCGCTGCTCCTGCCTCCCTTGCTGCTGCTTGCGGTCGGCGCGCTCGTGGGTCTGCTCCGCCCGCTCGACGACTCGGCTTGGGCGGTGAGCCTCGCCTTCCTCTGCCTTGGCCAGAGCACCTCGCTGCTCCTCGATCACACGCCCCTGCTCGGGATCTTGCCGCTGCCGCTCATGCTCGCCCAACTGGCCCTTTCTCGGCTCGCCCTCTACCCGCTCGCTCACTTCAGCGTCGTGCTCCTGTCCCGCTTCCCCAGCGAATCGCGGCTGGGGCGCCGGCTGGCCCGCTGGCGCTGGTTGTTGACCCTGCCGTTCGCCCTGCTGGCGGTGGATGGCCTTCTCGACAGCCTTGTTCTCGGCGGCGCCATCCGCCCACTCGGCGCCTTTGGTGCGCTGCTCGAGGCGCTCGCGCAGTGGGAACTCCTGATCTCTCTGCTCGTGGCGCTCTGCCTGGCCCTGCTCGCATCGCAACGGGGCAGCGCCACCGCGACCGCGCAGCGTCGCCGCGGCATCATCGAGGTCGGCATCCTGGCGGCCTGCGCGGGGACCCTGTGGGCGGTGCTCGTCTGGAAGTCCGCCTGGCATCGCGGGCTGGTGGCGGCCGACGGCGGATCCTCAGCGGTCTGGCTGCTCAGCTGGCTGGCGCCAATGCTGCTCTACTCCCTGCTGCCTGCCGCCTTCGCCTACGCCGTGCTGGCACGCCGCGTCTTCGGCATCCGCCTGATCGTCCGGCGCGGGCTGCAGCATCTGCTGCTCTCGCGCAGCGTGCTGGTCGCCGAGGCGATCGTGGTGTTCCTGATCCTCGACAGCCTCCTCCGCCTGGAAGCCAGTCGCACGGGCGGCACGGCGGCGGCGGCCCTGATCACCCTGGCCGCGATCGGTGGCATCGGCCGCCTCAATCGGCCGCTCCTACGCCGGATCGACCGGCGCTTCTTCCGCGAGCGCTACGATGCGCGCCGCCTTCTGCTCGGCCTGGGCCAGCGCTTCGGCGCCCTGGCCAGGAAGGGCCAGATCCTCGACGAGACCACCGCGGTGATCGGTCAAGCGCTGCAGGTGGAACGGACCTGCTGCTTCGGGCGTGACCTGCACGAGGGGCAGCCCACCTGGCGCCTGCTCTCCCGGTTCCCCACGCATGCCGCGCCCGCGCGCGCGCCAGCACCGCCCTTGTCTGCGCTCGAGTCCCTCTGTCGAGCACAGCCGATCGTCGACCCGCCCGGCGGCGCCGCGACTGGCGAGCCGGCCCAGGCGAGTGACTTCGAACTCCTCGTGGCCATACCCGGCACGGACCAACTTGCTGGCTGCCTGGCCCTCGCGGCCAAGCGCTCCGGGGAACCCTTCGGCCAGGAGGATCGCACGCTGCTCGGCACGGTCGCCGGCCAACTCGGACTTGCGCTCGAGAATCTCGCCCTGCTCGAGGTGGCCCGCCGCGAGGCCCGCCAGGCGCGCGAACTGGAGATCGCCCGCCAGGTGCAGCAGCGGCTCTTCCCCGCCCAGCTCCCGGAAGCGCCCGGCTGGCAACTGGCCGCGCTGTGCCGACCGGCACAGGAGGTGGGCGGCGATTACTACGATGCCTTCTGGACACAGGACGGCCGCGTGGCTCTCGCCATCGGCGACGTTGCCGGGAAGGGCGTTGGCCCGGCGCTCGTGATGTCCAGCATCCAGGCCCTGATCCGCGACCGGCTCCAGCGCGGGAGTGTCGAGCTGCCCCTGCTGGCCCGCATTCTCAACCAGCACCTGCTGGCCTTCACCGGACCGAGCACCTTCATCACCCTCTTCGTTGCCCTGCTGGAGCCTGCCAGCGGCCGTCTGCACTACATCAACTGCGGCCACAACCCGCCGCTGCTGCTGCCGCCCCAGGCACCGGCGCCCCTCTCTCTGCACGTTGGGGGAAGCATTCTCGGACTCCTGCCGCAGCTAGAGTTCACCAGCGCAGAGGCGTCGCTTCCTCGCGCTTCCCGGCTCCTGCTCTACAGCGATGGGGTCACGGAGGCCACCGCGCCGGATGGCGCGCAGTTCGGGGAAGCGCGCCTGGTGCAACTCCTGCGCCCGCCCGCGCCGACCAGCGACCGCCTTCTGGCGAGCATCCTGGATGCCGTCGACACCTTCGCCGGCCCACAGCCGCAGTCCGATGACATCTCACTGCTCTGCCTGCGGCGGCTCTAGTAGAGCGCCTTCACGGCGCTCCAGCTCGTGCTCGCCACGCCCACCTGCCCGCAACCGTGGCCGAAGGCGCCGATCTGCACGCCGCAGCCGTTGTGGGCGGGCAGGCAGACGGAGGCGCCATCCAGCGTGTAGTCGCCGCCGCCCGTGCCGCAGGCCGCCGGCGCACAGAAGAGCGGGTCCTCGTCGAAGTTCGTCCCGATGTAGGTAGCCGGGCCGTCGATCTCGGCCGGGTTCACCACGCAGCACTCGAAGCTCACCGTCCCCCCGCTGATGTGGGCGTCCTGTCCGATGCCGGAGTCGGCGCAGTTCCCCCAGAGGATGGACTCGACCAGGCTCACGCTGCTGGCGATGCTCCATAGGCCGCCGCCGGTGACACCTTGCCCGGCCCCCTCGTCGGTCCGGTTGGCCGTGATCGTGGAGCCCGTGATCGCCACCGTGCTGCTCACAATGTAGATCCCGCCGCTGAAGTCCGCGTACCGCCCGCCGGCGACGAGACAGCCCGTCAGCGTGACCTGGGCCGCGTTCGCGTAGAGGTTCGCCCCCTCGTAGACGTTGGTGTTGCCGTCGAGCACGCAGTCGACCAGGTGCAAGGTGGCGCCCTCGACCGCGATGGCGCCATGATAGGTACCGTGGTTGCCGGTGAAGCGGCAATGCTCGACAGACACCGTCGAGCCGGCCGCACAGAGCAGGCCGCCGGCATCCGCCTGCATACCCAGGTTGTCCTCGATCCGGCAGTCCACCAGGCTCACGGTCGAGTTCCAGCAGGCGATCCCTCCGGTGGGACCGAAATACCCCGCGCTACCGTTCTCCGCGATCACGCAGCGCAGGAAGCTCGGCGAGGAGTCGAGGATGCCCACGCCGTTCGCCCCCGCAATGGAGCTGCCATCGTTGTTGTTGGCGACGATGCGGCAATCCGTCACGGTCGGCGCCGAGCCGTCCCCAATCCAGAGCCCGGCGGCCTCGGCGTAGCCGTCGAAGAGATAGCCCCCGGTGAGCGTCAGGCCCTCGATGCGCGTGGCGGCATCGACCGCGTAGCAGGCAAGCACCCCGCCTTCGCCCTGGGCGTCGATCACCGTGCAGAGGGGATCGCCCGCGCCGCCGCGCAGGACGACCCCTGACGCCATCTCGAGCCTGCTTTCCAGATAGCTGCCGCAGGCCAGGAGCACCGTGTCCCCCGCCTGAGCCGCCGCCAGCCCAGCCGCAATGCTGGGCTGATCACCCGGTACGTGAATCGTCGTGGCGCCGGCCGCCCCCGCGTAGCACAGAACCAGAAACGCGCTCGTAAGCCGCTTCATCCCCATCCTCCCTTCGTGTGGACGCCTGCAACTCTAGCCGCGAAACGGCGGCTCGGCTAGCGGGCGCTGCGAAAGGGGCGGGGGGCTCAGTCGCCCAGGCTCAGGTTGAGGCCCAGGCCGAGGCGCCACTCCAGCTCGGGTTGGTTGATGGCCTCGTCCGCGGTATCGTAGTCGTAGCCCTCGCGCCCGTTGACGTCCTCGCCGTCAGGGCTGTAGGTGGTGTCGTGGCCGTGGATGTGGCTCGACAGGTAGTAGTCCAGGCCGCCGGCCATGACGAAGCCCCAGCGCGATCCCATCGCCCAACGCCGCTCGAGCCCCGCGCCCAGTCCCCACTGGTCACTGGTGACGTCGAACTCCTCGTTGCCGCCGATGTAGCTGAAGGTCCCCGTGAAGCTCGCATAGCGCGGTCCGCCGAAGAGGCGCGTGCCGGCCAGGGGGCCCCAGCCCAACTCGCGCAGCAGGTCCAGGCGCCAATCATAGGCGTGGCCCTCGTCTTCTGGCGTACCGTTCGTGTTGTCGTTGATGAAGATGTGCCGGGCCGCCACCGCGTCGCCAGGATCGAGCAGGCTGTAGCCCAGGCCGAGACGCAAGCTGAAGGGCAGGCCCTCGGCGAAGCGCGCCGCTTCCAGGCTGAAGTCGCCGCCCGTGCCGAGGCCGTGGCCGAGCAAGAGACCCGCCGAGAACTCCGCCGCATCCGCGGGCGCGACCGGGCAGAAGAGAAGCAGGGTGCAGAGCCAGAGTGTCCGGGAATGCCGCATGGCGCCCTCCAGGGATGCGAGTTTCGGGGGAGTATATCCTCTGACCAAGCGCCATGCCAGCCGGCGCACCCCCGCGCGCGGCCGCCCGCTGGCTTGTGCGGTACCTGCCGCCGTGCTACTGCTTGCGCCATGTCCGGCTTCAAGAACCTCCGCGATTTCATGGCCTTCCTCGAGGCGCACGGCGAACTAGTCCGCGTGCACGAGCCCGTCAGCCGGGACCTCGAGATCACCGAGATCGCCCTGCGCGTCGTACGCGCGGGCGGCCCGGCCCTGCTCTTCGAGCAGGTGAGAGGCTTCACGACTTCGCTCCTGATCAACCTCTTCGGCACTGAGCGGCGCATGGCCTGGGCCCTGGGCGGGGAGAGCCTCGCCGAGGTAGCCGGCCGTATCGAGGAGACGATCAAGCTCACTCCGCCCGGGAGCCTGCACGAGAAACTTGCGATGCTGCCCAGGCTCGCCGGCCTCGCCCGCATCCTGCCGAAGTCGGTGGGCAAGGGCGCCTGCCAGGAGCTGGCCTTCACCGGCGATCAGGTGGATCTCGAGCGCATCCCGGCTCAGCTCTGCTGGCCGGGCGACGGCGGCCACTACTTCACGCAGACGCAGGTGTTCACGCGCGATCCCGCCACCGGTGCGCGCAACGTGGGCATGTACCGCGTGCAGATCTTCGACCGCGCAACCTGCGGCATGCACTGGCAGGTGCACAAGGTGGGCGCCCAGCACCACCGGGAGGCCGAAGCCCGCGGCGAGCGCGTCGAGGTGGCCATCGCCTTCGGCGGCCAGCCGGCCATGATCTACGCCGCGAGCGCGCCCCTGCCCGAGGGCATCGACGAGTGCCTGCTCGCCGGCTTCCTCGCGGATCGCCCCATTGAGCTGGTGAAGGCAAAGACTGTGAGCTTGGAAGTGCCCGCCGAGGCCGAGTTCGTCATCGAGGGCTACGTCGAGCCCGGTGAGCGGCGGCTCGAGGGCCCCTTCGGCGACCACACCGGCTACTACAGCCTCGCCGAGCTGTATCCCGTGCTGCACGTCACCGCGATCACGCAGCGGCGCGACGCCGTCTACCCCAGCATCGTCGTGGGCCCACCGCCTCAGGAAGACGGCCCCATGGGCAAGGCCACCGAGCGGCTCTTCCTGCCCCTGATCAAGACGCAGTTCCCCGAGATCGTCGACATGCACCTGCCCGTGGAGGGCGTCTTCCACAACATCGCCCTCATCAGCATCAAGAAGCGCTACCCCGGTCACGCCCGGAAGATGATGCAGGCAATCTGGGGCACGGGCCAGCTCATGTTCACGAAGGTGGTGATCGTGGTCGACGAGGACGTCGACGTGCAGAATCTGCCCGAGGTGGTCTGGCGCGTGACGGCCAACATCGATCCCAAGCGCGACACGGTCTTCGCCGACGGCATCACGGACGTGCTCGATCACGCCGCCGATCGCATCGGCCTTTCCGGCAAGCTCGGCATCGACGCCACGCGCAAGTGGCCCGAAGAGGGCTATCCGCGCGAGTGGCCCGAGGTGCTGACGATGGACCCGGCCGTACGCGCCCGCATCGACGCCCTGTGGCCCGCGCTCGGCATCCGCCTGCCCGAGCGGTCGTGAGTCCGCGGGCGAGCACTCGCACGCCGGCAGCCACGCCGGCGGCCATTCCCACCGGCGAGACGCCGGGCAAGCGCGCGGCCGTGCAGCGCATGTTCGCCGCCATCAGCCCGCGCTACGACCTGCTCAACCGCCTGCTCAGCGCGGGCCAGGACCAGCGCTGGCGCCGCCGCGCCGTGCGCCTCTTCGGGCCGGAGGTGCGTCGCGTGCTCGATGTCGCCGCCGGCACCGGCGATCTGGGCGCCGCCTGGCTCGCCGCGCGGCCGGGCGGCGAGCTCATCGCCACGGATTTCGTGCCGGCCATGTGCGCGGCAGGCCGGGCCAAGCTGGCCGGGCGGCCCGGCTTCCGCGCCTGCCTCGTCGCCGACGCCCTGGCCCTGCCGCTGGCGCCCGGCTGCATGGACGGCGCCATGGTGGCCTTCGGCGTTCGCAATTTCGAAAACCTGGCGGCCGGTCTCGCCGAGATGGCGCGCGTACTGCGGCCGGCCGGCGAGCTGCTCGTGCTCGAGTTCTTCCCGCCGCGCAACCCCGCCAGCGAGCGGCTCTTCCGCTTCTACTTCCAGCGTGTGCTGCCGCGTTTGGGCGGCTGGATCAGCGGCGATGCGGAAGCCTATCGCTATTTGCCCCGCAGCGTGGGCGACTTCGTCGACCGCGAGCACTTCGCGGCCCTGCTCGCCGCCGCGGGCTTTGCGGCCATCCGCCGCGCGGAGTGCGCCGGTGGGATCGCGACGGCCTTTCACGCGGTCAAGGTGGCGCCCGCTGTGCGAGACTCGTGACCGTCCCCGACCGCGGAGGTCACCATGCGCCCCCTGCTGCTCGACGGCGCCCGCTCGTCCTGCTGCGTTAGCTCGGGCGGCCTTGCGGGCTGCCCTCGGCGAGGCTAGGCTGCCGGCATGCCCGAACTGCCCGAGGTCGAGTCCCTTGCGCAGAGCCTGCGCGCCGCCCTGCTCGGGCGGCGCCTGGACGCCATCGCCGCACGCTGGGCGCCGAGCCTGCGGCCCTCGCCGGCGGCGGCCCGCCGGGCCCTGATCGGCAAGCGCCTCGTCGCCGTGAGCAGGCACGGGAAGTACCTGTTCCTCGACTTCAGCCCGCGCGTGGATGCGCCCGCCGAGCGGCAGCTCCTGCTGCACCTGCGCATGACCGGGCAGCTCTTCACGGACCCGGCCTACCGGCCGGACAAGCATCTGCGCCTGCGGATGGACTTCGAGGGTCAGTCCGTCTTCTACCGCGACCAGCGCAAGTTCGGCGGCTTCACCCTGCTCGAGGGCTTGCCCGGGCGAGCGGCCATCCCCCACGTCGGTCCCGACTGGCTGGACGACCTGCGCTTCCCCGCCTGGCAGGCCCGCCTGGCTGGCCGGCGGGCACCGCTCAAGGCCCTGCTGCTGGACCAGGGCCTGGCGGCCGGGCTCGGCAACATCTACGCTGACGAGGGACTCTTCCGGGCCGGCATCCACCCAGCCTGCCCCGCGGGCGATCTGGATGCCGAGGCCGCAGGGCGCCTCTTCGCGGCTTGCCGGCAAGTCCTGCGCATGGGTATCCGCCACGGCGGCACGACCTTCCTCGATTTCATCGACTTCGACGGCCGCCCGGGCAACTTCCGCGGCAAGTTGCGGGTCTACGGCCGGGCCGGGAAGCCCTGTCGCCGTTGCGGAACGCCCATTGCTAGGCTGCGGATTGCGGGGCGGAGCAGCCACTTCTGCCCCCTCTGCCAGCCGGAAAGCGGCCACCCGGGCTGGCGAAGGTAAGGCGGATGCCACGCCAAACGCCCGTCCGGCGACCCGAGGGTTGAATCTGGTCAGTATGTTGGACGTAGGGCGTGCATAACGCTAAATCGAGCGCAGTTCTGCAACATGCGCAGGGAATCATGGCCATGTTGCACAAACCGGTGGCATTTTGGCTTAACTCTGCCGATAGTTGTTGCTAGATTAGCGGCCACCTCGCCCCCGTCCCCCACCCGTAACCGAGAGAGCGACCATGCAGAAGGACAAGACCATGCCCCGTCTCCGTGAGTTCTTGGAACTGCCCTACGACCAGCTCGAGGAGCTGAATCTCGCCTCCAAGGCCCGCCAGGAGAGCTGGGCGCCCATGGAGGAGGTCGAGGCCGAGCGCCGGCGCTATCTCGAGGAAGAGAAGCGCATCAAGGCCGTGACCGTGGCCTTCACGGACATCGAAGGCCGCTTCCACATGCTGGACTACGACAAGAAGTTCCTCCTCAAGGCGGACCAGCTCACCTTCGACGGCAGCTCCATCCGGGGTTTCACGAAGATCGCCGAGAGCGACCTGCGCCTGGGCATCGACTGGCGGGCCTTCTACTGGATGCCGGCCGACGTCTTTGGCCCCGGCAAGGTGCTGGTCTTCGGCCACGTGCTGGGCAAGGACGGGCAGCCCTACGAGGCGGACTTCCGCGGCCGCTTGCTCCAGCTCACCCAGGAGCTCTACTGGAAGAACGGCACCGTCGCCAACGTGTCGGCCGAGATCGAGGGCTTCCTCTTCCAAGAGCAGGACGCCGAGCGCAAGTACTACGACCAGGGCGAGTTCAAGCTGATCTCCACGGGCGGCTACTACCACAGCCTGCCGCAGGATCCCCTGCGTCAGTTCATGGACACCGCCGCCGAGGTGCAGCGGGCGATGGCCTTCGAGAACGAGAAGGACCACCCCGAGGTGGGCCCCTCGCAGTTCGAGATGAACTTCAAGTACGCGCCGGCCCTGATCGCCGCCGACCGCATCCAGCTCTACAAGCTGCTCTGCCGGCAGGTGGCCCAGGGCATGGGCATGACGGCCTGCTTCCTGCCCAAGCCGATCACGGGCATCAACGGCAGCGGCATGCACTGCAACATCTCGCTGGCGCGCAAAGGTGCGAACCTGTTCTGGGACGAGCGCGGCAAGCAGAACATGTCGGAGACGGGCTGGAGCTTCATCCGCCGCATCCTCCACAACGCCGAGGACATCTGCCTCGTGCTCAACGCGAGCGTGAACGCCTATCGCCGCCTCGATCCGCACTTCGAGGCGCCCAACGAGATCGCCGTCAGCCCCACGGATCGCAGCGCGATGATCCGCATCCCCCTGGCCAGCAAGGCCAGCCAGCGCATCGAGGTGCGCTCGGTGGGCCCGGACGTGAATCCCTACATGGCGATCTACACGCTGCTGCGCACGGGCATGGAGGGGCCGCAGCCCGATCCCGGCGCGCCGCAGCCCAAGCGCATCCGCAAGCGCACGCTGCCGGGCAACATCTACGACGCGATGGCCCTCCATCGCCGCAGCGCCTGGGTGCGCGAGGTGCTCGGCGAGGACTGCCAGATGAAGTACCACGAGCTCAAGGAGGCCAGCGCCAACCGTTGCCCCCACGAGCTGGGGACCCGCATCAAGCGCGCCGAGATCATGTTCCACCACGAGGTCACGAACCAGATGCTCTGGAACACCTTCTAGGTCCGTCTGCTTCCGATTTCCCCCAGCCGGCGGTCGCGCGAGCGGCCGCCGGTTTCTTCTTGTCACGTGACAAGCCACCGGCCGATTCGGCTTGCCCCCGGTTGCCTGCCTCGCCTAGCCTCGCCTGCCGGGTCTGCTCCCCCGGCCCTCGCCGCCCTGGAGGCACGCATGCATCTCGGCATCTGGATCGGCTTCATCGCGCTCATCATCGGGCTGCTCATCCTGGACCTCATCGTCGTCCACCGCCGCGACCACACGCCTACCTTCAAGGAAGCCAGCCTCTGGAGCGCGCTCTGGATTTCCCTCGGCCTCGCCTTCAGCCTGGTCATCTACAAGCTCTATGCGATGGGCCTGGCCGGCGACGGCACGCTCGCGCCCCGCGTGGCCGCCTTCCAGTACCTGACGGCCTACGTGGTCGAGGAGTCGCTCAGCGTGGACAACCTCTTCGTCTTCGCGCTGATCTTCTCGCGCTTCAGCGTTCCCCTGGAGCTGCAACACCCGGTGCTCTTCTGGGGCATCCTCGGCGCGCTCATCCTGCGCGGCATCATGATCGGCGTCGGCGCCGTGCTGCTCTCGCGCTTCAGCTGGATGACCTACATCTTCGGTGGCTTCCTCATCTTCACCGCCGCGCGCCTACTCGTCGCTCGCCGCGAGGAGATCCACCCCGAGGGCAACTTGCTCCTGCGTACGGCGCGGCGCTTCTTCCCCGTCACCAAGCACTTCGAGGGCCGGCGCTTCTTCGTGCGGCGCGAGCACAAGCTCTACATGACGCCGCTCTTCGTGGTGCTGCTGATGGTGGAGAGCACGGACGTGGTCTTCGCCGTGGACTCGATCCCCGCCGTCTTCGCGGTGACCCGCGAGCCGATGATCGTGTTCACCTCGAACGTGTTCGCGATTCTCGGCCTCCGGGCGCTCTTCACCGTGCTCGCGCGGGCGATCCACCGCTTCAAGTACCTGAAGACGAGCCTGGTCTTCCTGCTCGCCTACGTCGGCGTGAAGATGCTGCTGGCCGAGCACTACCACATCCCGGCGCCGGTCTCGCTGGCCATCATCGGGGGAATCCTGACCGTGGGCGTGATCGCCTCGGTGCGCAGCAGCGCGGCGGACGCCGAGAGCGGGACCTAGGCGGCTAGCGCGCCGCGTCCGCAACCCAGCCCTCGGCGATCGCCGCAATCACCTGCGTGGCCTTCTCCATGGTCTGGAGCGAGGCCCATTCGCGCACGCTGTGGTAGTTCTGCCCGCCGGTGAAGAGGTTCGGCGTGAGGATGCCCATGTAGGACAGCCGCGCACCGTCCGTGCCGCCGCGGATGACGTCGAGCCAGGGCGCGGCGTCCACCGCGCGCGTCGCTTCCATCGCGATCTCCACGATGCGCGGGTTCTCGGCGAGCTTGGGCCCCATGTTGAGGTAGCTCTCCTTGACCTCCAGCTCGATCTGCGTCTTGGGGAACTCGCGGCGCACCTCGTCGCGAATGCGCTCGAGGATGCGGATCTTCGCCTGCGAGGCGGCCATGTCGAAGTCGCGGATGAGCAGGTGGATCGTGCACTCGTCCACCACGCCCTGGATCGCCCGCGGGTGCAGGTAGCCCTGGCGGCCGGCCGTGGTCTCCGGGCGCATGTCGCCGGGCAACCGCGCGATGATCGCCGCGGCGGCGTAGAGCGTGTTCACCATCACGTCCTTGGCGGTACCCGGATGCACGTTGTAGCCCTTCAGGCGGAAGGTGGCCGCGTGCGCGTTGAAGGTCTCCTGCTCGATCTTACCCAGCTCCTCGCCGTCGAGCGTGTAGGCGATGCGGGCGCCGAAGCCCGCGACGTCGAAGCGGTCGGCGCCGCGGCCGATCTCCTCGTCGGGCGTGAAGCCGATCGCGAGGTCCCCGTGCAGCAGCGCCGGATTCTCGACCAGGCGCTGCACGGCCTCCATGATCTCGGCCACGCCGGCCTTGTCGTCCGCGCCGAGCAGGGTGCTGCCGTCGCTGGTGATGATGTCGTCCCCCAGGCACTTCGCGAGCACGGGGCTGTCCGCCGCGCGGATCACCTGCGCCGGGTCGCCGGGCAGCACGAGGTCGCCCCCCGCGTAGGCGCGGTGCACCTGCGGCTTCACGTGCTCGCCGGGCGCATCCG
>Ga0299912_10002527_pt1 | contig 14999 bp, 38 predicted proteins | sample RVTome_2_FD_207667 | JGI IMG/M metagenome (GOLD analysis project Ga0299912, IMG submission 207667) | Soil microbial communities from uranium-contaminated site in the Upper Colorado River Basin, Wyoming, United States - RVT95D214 (version 2) ... | reverse complement strand
CGGCGCTCGCGCACGCATCGACGGCTGGGAAGCGTGGCTGGGTCGATCTACCGATGAGCGCCCCAGAGCGCCGAGAGCGCCCCCGCAGAACCGAGCAAGTCAGCGAAGGAGGAAGCACCTGTGCTCGGCGTGTACGAGTTGGTGGCATCGGATCCAGATCAAGGACGAGAACGAGCTGGCAGGCTACCTGCAGAGGCTCGATCGGTTCGCCGGGAGATCGCGGAGGCTCCACCGTGGGAGGTAAATTCGAGGACTTCACAGAGGCTCTCGAAGAAGTCTACAGGCCCTTCCGAAAGTTCTACAGAGGGTTCAATATCCCCGTGGAGCCTCCGCCCACGACGATCACGCTGCTTGCTCAGCAGGCTGTGGAGAGGCTGAAGCCTTCTCCAAGATGCCGCTGGATCAGGGATGAAGAGGGCAGGATCAAGATGGATCCCAAGCCCGCAAAGTACATGGGAGACCTAGCTGGGGTGTGGGTCCACTACGAGTCTGCTCGACGTGGGTCTGGGAGGGAGCTGATTCGTCTAGGGGTGGAGGAGGAGGAGGGGGAGTTCGTGCTGAGGGCAAGAAGGTGGTGAAAGGGAAGAGACTCTCGCGGAGGCTCTCGAGGAAGTTTGTGGTGGGGAGTGGGCTCTCGGATGAGGAGCGACTGAGGTTGATCCGGAGAGCTTTCTTGGAGTGCGGGGTGAAGGCCTCCAAGGAGAAGGTGGAGGAGCAGTTCCGCTACGAGACGGGCAGGAAGCCGAGGTGACGAGGGGCAACCACTCGTGGGACCCTGGCTGCTATTGCGAGTCGGTTTGCGTGCAGTGCGGTCTGAAGCTCTCCCATATGGGAGGGTTCTACAATCCCCATTATTGGGTGGCTGGGGAGTGGGTGAAGAAGCGGCCTCCCTGTGATCATGGTCGTTGCGCTGAAGGAGAGGGGGAGCCGAGGTGACTACACGCTTCGTCTGTAAGAGGTGCGGGACGACGTGGGGATGGCTGCCAGGGGAGGCCCATCGCCCGGCTTGGAGCCTTCGGCCCCCAGGAGCAGGGCACCTCCGTGAAATGTCCCTGGCCTGCTTGGAGGGTCGGTGCGACGTGAGGGAGATGGTTGTGCTTGCGCTGAAGAGGTGGGCGGATCGAAAGCTCACGGTCGTTTAAAAAGTTGGGGAAAATTTTGTAGTTGCACGAGGGGCCCCTCCCCCACCTAGGCGCAAATTTCGACTTCCAGGTGCCGGGGGCGTAAATCTCCAACAGGCAAAAGGAAACGCCCCCCACGTGGGGGGCGCTCCCGTCGAGCCGCGTTACTTCGCGGCCAGCTTTACCAGGTTGAACGAGAGCTGGTAGCGGTCGGCTCCGTCGTTCACCTTGCCGTAGGCCCCGAACCCGGCCTTGCCCGAGCTGAACGTGCGGGGGTTCACCGTTTCGGCGTGGAGCACCGCGCCCTTGTCGTCCTTGATCGTCACCGTGATCTGCTTCGCCACTTGGTCACCTCTCGACTGGGGCCAGCATGCTGGGCGGAAAGCCACCGACGGTTGATGGGTTGGTCTACCTGGCGAGAGCGCCTCCCCATCTGGGAGCCACGCTCAGAGGTCAGTTTGGAGCTTCTACCTTGTTGGGGGGCGCATCCCCATCTTGGAGACCAGGCTCTTGGAGCTTGGGCTCAGCGAGCTGTGCGGTGCGTGCCGCAGCCATTGTGGAGATCAGCTCGTCCAGTTGCTTGTTGAGAGTCGCCCGGTCGACGGTCACTTGGAGTTTGTCGGAGAGCTTGCCGTGCATCTTCAAGAACATCTCCAACGCCTTGATGCGGTCGCGATGTGTGGGGTCTCTCGCGATGTCAGCGACACCCTGTTCCGCCTCGTCCGCACTCATCTTTAGAGCTTTGAGTGCCTCAACCTTTGCCGCTTCAAGCAGATCCCCATACTTCTTCGCCAACTCATGGCCCCGGCGGCGGGGGTTCCCATAACCCGCCAACCGAGCCGCTTCCGACAGGTTGAACTTCGCTGGACCCGCCCAGGCGTCGACAAAAGCCTTGATCTTGCCGGTTACGCGCCTCCCAGACTTCAAGGTCTGAGACGGGACTGCTGAGGCACCCACGAGAGATAGCCTACCACACCACGTCATTCGAATTTGCGCCCGGCCGCCCCGCCCCGATCGGCGGCGATTCGCCCCAGCAAGCTGCATGGAACCGATTGACCCGAAAGGAGCTTACCCGTGAAGCAGGCACCCATCATCAAGGTCGGACCCAGCAAGCGTACCCTCCACAGGCTTCTCCAGCGGAGGCTCACCCCCGAGCAGGTCTCCTTCAAGCTCATCCCCCACCGGCAGGCCGAGCCTCTTCGCCTCTCGATCATCAGGCGCTGCGAGGCGATCCTCAAGAGCTGGCAGGGAGTGGGCTAGTGGCCCGCCGCAAGACCGGCATCCTCGCCTCACTCCGTGCTCGAGGCTTCGACACCTCCAAGGTCACTCCCTTCACCCGTGGAGCCCGAGTCGGTTGCTCCCAATGCGAAGCTCTCGTCATCAACGGGATCGCCTGCCACGAGACGGGCTGTCCCAACACCCGTCGTCACGATGAGGAGGAGGACTGAAATGGGCGACCGCAGAATGGCCGAGATCAAGACGGAGGACGGCAGCTTGTACATCTACACGCACTGGCACGGCTCGAGACTGTTCGAGCTGGCGAAAGCAGCAGTACAGGTCGCAAAGCCACGGCTTGGAGACGAGCCCTACTGGGTTCGGATCGTCGTCGATCAGATCACCAAGGATGGTCGTGACCAAGAGACGGGCTGGGGTCTGTTGCTGAAGCCAATCGCCGAAGACTCGTACAACAACGACAAGCCGTCCGTGATCATCGACGCGGCCACCGGGACGGTGACGGAGGCTCTCGCCAAGAACAGGCTGGAGGACTGACATGCAAGCCTACAGCGATCCGAGCCGTGAGAACGAGGCGACCGCGCTACTGGATGTCGAAGTGTTCGAAAGCGTGGACGGTTACGTGGATGGCACACCGTTCGTACTGCCTCACGAACCAGGCGAGCGTGCGATGGGGCTCGTCTCTGGCTGGTACTGGTGGAGCTGCTTCCCCGGCTGCCTTCCTGATGGAGACGCCTTCGGCCCCTTCCCCTCCGCAGCCGAAGCCCTCGCCGATGCTCGCGAAGGGCTGGAGGACTGACTCATGATCCCCTGCGAGTTCTGCGGCTCGTTCAGCCGGTGCGACTGCCTGGAGCGTCTCCACTGTCCCAAGGCGGGCGAGATGGGTCACCTCCAGTGTGGACCGTGCCTTCAAGACCCCACCTCTCCCCGCTTCGCCTGTGGTCACCGTCAGTGCTACCAGCTGAAAGGACGGCCCAAGGAGGAGTCCAATGGCTAACTACCGCCTTCTCGTCTCCATCTCCACCATCGAGGACGGCTGGCACTCCACCATCCAGCTCCCAACCTTCGTGCTCGAAGGCGATGTCCTCGGGCTCGTCGACCACAAGCACGCAGAAAAACTGGCGGAGTCCATGCTCCAGCAGTTGCTCCCCCACGCTGGCATCGCGGCCTTCGCCGCCGTCGTGGAGCCATAGCCATGACCACGAGCGAGCAGGCCCGGGCGGACGCGATGGCGGATGCGGAGACATTCGCCGCGTTCGCTGCTGTCTACGGAGACGAAAACACGCGCGGCCTGTCGTCCTTTTGGTTTCGCAAACTGACGGGGTGGCACGGCACGACGGCGCAGTATTGGTGGAGCGCAGGAGCGGTCAACGCCGTGCGTGCAGCCTTGCGCGCCGTCCCTGGACTGCGAAGCTGAGACCATGATCATCTCCAATTGTCCCAAGGAGCACATCCTCGCAGCTGCGGCTAGCGTAGGAATCGCAGTCACCTACTGCGAGGCGAAGTCCTCCACGGGGCTCAGGCATCTCGTGAAGCTCAAGCCCTCCCACGTCAAGGGCATCAAGGTCGAGGCAGGGGAGCGGATCTACTTCAGGGCTTCCTTCCCGATGCGAGCCAAGCTCCTCGAGGTCTTCAACGCTCTAGGCTTTGGTCTGACCCCCGCCGACTTCTTGGAGCATCTCCACGAGGCTCGTCTCCACTCCGTGCAGGCTTACGACGCTCCCGAGCCCACAGTCCTGCAGGGTGAGAAGCTCGCCAACCTGGTCCTCGGCACGAAGCGTCCCCGCTTCAAGCGCATCGCTACCTACCAGCGACGCTCTACCCACAATCAAGATCGTGCTTGTGCTGCCCTCTGCTGGCACGGCTTTCGGGACTTCTACATGGCCCTCTTCGAGCTTCAGCCGGAGGCTCACACTCACAGCGCTCTCGCAACCTACCGGGGGAAGGAGAGCTTCTACCTCACCTACGAAGCCACAGCCAGCCGCAACATCGGCTCTCAGCTCCACCCCATGTCCATTGTCGACGCCTGTTGGTGTGAGGACTAGCTATGACTCTCCGCGTCTTCATCCGCGAACACCGCGAAACTCTCGACGTCTGCATCCTCAAGGCTCTTGGGCGTGAACACTCCGAGGGCAAGACCTACACCATCAACGACGAGGAGCGCAGGCTGTGGATCCTCAACGACGAGGGTCTCTACAACTGGGCCCGAAGTGAAGGAGTGAGAATATGAGTCTCCAAGTCCTCCACAAGTTCGAGCACGACGGCAAGATCTACAAGTTCGTCCCCGATGAACTTTACGAGACTCGAGGCTCCTACGGCTACGACACGCCCGAGGAGACGAAAGCCGCGGAGGACGAGGAGATCGCCAAGCTCGACTCTGGCGACTGGATCGTCCTGGGGGTCATCGTCGAGGAGCCCTGCACGGGCATTTTGCCCGTCGACGGAAAGAGCCTGCACTGCGAATGCTGCTCAGTCTCCAAGGAGACGGACTCCGTCTGGGGAGTTGTCGTCGACAACAACCCCAAAGCGTGGGAGCAGTTCGTCAAGGACGGAGGACTATAGCCATGTACGTCATCACCCGCATCCCCGATGGAGCTTTCGTCGCTCGAGATCCTGGCAAGCTGGGCCCGAGCTACACCAAATACCTCCAGCGAGCCCAGACCTTCGCCACCAAGGAGCAGGCCGAACGGGAGCTTTGCCCCGAGAACGAGCAGGCTCTCCACATCGACAAGATTTTGGAGAGGAGATTCTGAAATGCGAAGATTCAGCATCGGCTACGGAACTCGTCCCCAAGAGTGGAAGATCGAGACCCCTCACGGGACAATCCAGATTCTATCCAAGAAGGGAGTAATCACTGTCCTAGTCTCCGCGGACGGCAACAGATTCCCCTCTGAGGGCTTCAAGGAGGTTACGGTCTCCTACATTGGCACCACCAACGTCACCGTAGAACTCTCGCGTTGGAGTCTCGACTCCATGAAAGAAGACTCCTAATGAGAAAAACCAACGTCACCATCAATTTGCTGATCGAAGAGGAGCCGGCGAGCACCGAGTTTGGATACGTGGTGCTCTCGGCCCATGAGAGCTTCGAGGCTGCCACCACGGCCCGCACGGAGCGTCTTCGGTTCCTCTCGCGCGAGCGGCCCGAGGCGGTCATCTACGGCGAGAACGGTGGGGAGCATGACGAAGACGGGTGCTGGGACATCTCCCTCAACATCGAAGCGGTGACGCTGGTCACGGGGGCCCACTGCGACGGCAAGTCCTCGGGCAAGCTCACAATCGAGGCTCCCAAGGTTTCGGGTGCCATCCTCGTGACCTACCGGCCTTTCCACGGCAGGCCCTACACCCTCCTCGTCCAAGAAGTCTGCGAGATGATCCACGCTCGCGTCACCAAGAAGGAGATGCAGAAGTGACCCCCGAACTCGAAGTCCTCCTTCAAGAAATCTCCACCGGCAAGAAGCTCCTCAGCTTCTGGAGAAAATCCCAGGTTCTCGACCAGCTCGACAAGCTGGTTACCCTCGAAACTCGCAAGCTCGTCACTCTCCACAATCTCCGAGACTCCATCGCCAGGAGGAACCCCAAATGAGCAATCGAGCCTTCCGCTTCACCCAGCCCTCTCTCTCCAAGATCGACAGGTTCCACCTCCGCACGGTTGAGAGGAGGCACTCGTTCAAGGAGCTGCTCAGGAAGTTCTATCGAATCAAGGTTTTAGAGGGGGCGAAATTTGCGCCCACCTTCCCCGCCGAAATCGCCGGAGTCGCCGCAGCATGCTGTGAAGAAAGGAACTGAGAGATGGGACTCGATCTCGTAACGCTGCCAATCGGAGAGCTGGAGGACGCCATCAGGGCGGCAGTCGCCGCAGACGTCATCCTGGTGATCCAAGGCCCCCCAGGCGTGGGCAAGACCCAGATCGCCAAGCAGGCTGCAGGAACACTCGGGCGGCGCTACACCGAGATGCTTCTGGCAGGCCGGGATACTGGGGACGTCTACATGAGCTTCGTCGACCCCGCGACGGGGAAGCTCGACCAAAAGCTCAACCCCAAGATCCCCTACGTAGGGAATCCCGAGTTCGCGGAAGGCACCCCGATCCTCTTGAACGTCGACGAGTTCAGTGGTGCAACCCGCCTGATGCAGAACATCATGCTCAAGGTCTTCGACGAGCGCATGATCGGGGATACCTTCCTGCGAGACGACGTTTCCCTCATCGCCACCGGCAACAGGGCTTGGGATCTCGCTCACGTCGAGCAGCTCTCCGCGGCTCTCGGAAACCGAGCGACCTTCATCACAGTCGAGGAAGATCTCGACGCCTTCATCAACTACGGGATCAACAACGGCTTCCATCCCCTGGTCCTCGCCTGGGTCAAGAACGACCCCACCTACCTTCTCCACTTCGACCAGGAGCAGTTCCTCGCCGGAGACCCGGCCTTCTGCTCTCCTCGAGCCAACGAGAGGCTCTCCAACATTCTCCTGGAGAAGGACAACAACTCGATGTCGGATCGAGTCTTCCGCTCGCTCGTCTGCGGCACCATCGGCAACGCCGTGGGCGTGAAGTTCTGCGGTTGGGTCAAGATCGCAGACGAGCTGCCCAACTGCGACGCCATCGCTCAGGGCTCCAAGAACGAGCGCGTGCCCAAAGATCCTGCGGTGATCTACGCCGTTATCTTCAGCTTGCTGCAGCGAGCGAAGAAAGAGACCCTCTCCAACATCCTCTGGTACGTCAACGAACTTCCGAACGAGTGGCACCAGATGTTCATCTCGGCCTTCACCAAGGCCAAGCCCGAACTCGTGGCGACGAGCGCCTGGGGCACCTTCCTCGCAAAGAACGCCTAAGGAGACCCCTGATGAGCGACCCGAACGATCTCCAAACCTCCACGCTACGCGAGAGCTGCGTCCTCGTGGACTACCACGGAGGCTTCTACAACTGGATGAAGCGGGATGCGAAAGCCTCCATCGAATACTCGAACAGGGTCACCAACGACGACCAGAGCTACCAGAACTACAAGAACATCTTCGTCGGCTGCGACGGGGTGCTCTCGGCGATCAAGAGCGTGATCAACGAGGCCAGGGCCTTCCACTACATGGCTACGCTCCCCGCCCCCAAGGCTTGGGGCACGGCAGCCTTCATCTCCAACGCTCTCGTGCCGATGTATCGGCAGACCATGACCCAGTTTCAACTGAAGCTCGACACGCTCCGGGTTCACTTGACGGGCGAGTGGCAGACGATGCAGAAGAGCGCGAAGAAGCACCTTGGAGGGGCCTATAAGGCCGAGGACTACCCCGACATCGAGGACGTCCTGAAGGCGTGCTACATAGACGTCGACTTCCGCCCGGTCCCTTCAGCAAAGGACATCACCCACCCTACCCTGGGCTTCATCAAGGAGGCAGTTGAGCAGGAGACTGCCATCGCCTACGACAAAGCCATCAGCGAGCTTTGGGCTCGTCTGGCAAGCTGCGTCGAAAAGGCGAAAGAAAACCTGATGAAGCTCGACTCCAAAAACGGCCGCTTCCGCACCGAGTGGCTAGACAACCTGCGTGAGCTTCTCCCTACCCTCCGGGCCCTCAACATCTCCAACAACTCCAAGTTCGAGGAGATGGCAGATCATGCCTCTAAGCTTCTACGCTTCGAGGTCAAGGAGCTGAAGCAGTCACCCGACAAATGCTCACGGCTTGCGGAGGAGGCCCAGAGACTCTTCGACAAGCTCTCCGCCATCGCTCCCAAACAAGGGGACTCCAAATGAGCAGCACCGTCTACACTCTCATGTTCAACGACACCCCGGCTCAGCTCATCGGTATCCTTTGGGACTCCGAGCAGGGAGGAGACACGGGGCTCGCGGTCATCAGGCTTCGAAACGAAGGGCGCTATCTCCGAGTCGTTCATCCCAGCAAGCTGAGGCCAGCCTCTCCCGCCGATTTGCGCCCATTGGCCCCGCCGAAACCAGAAACTGGGGAGGAATCGAATGGCTAGCAAGGGCAAGCTGAAGCAGGCTCTCAACGATCTCACGGTCCTTCATCCCTTCTGGGCAGCCCTCGTTCTCCACATGGAGATCAGGGAAATGTCTCCCGAAATGGCAGCTGCCATCGTAGCGGATGGTAAGAAGCCCACCTTTGGCACTGACGGGAAGAACATCTTCTACAACCCCAAGTTCTCCGAGTCGCTCTCCCGCGCGGTGAACATGTTCGCCCTCGCCCACGAAGCTGGGCACCCCATGTTCCACCACCTCAACCGGATCCACGTCCCTCGTCCAGGACGCAGCGAGGTCTACGGCTTCAGGGGCTCCAAGCCCATGTTCTACGACCCCACTCTCCACAACATCGCGGGGGATCATGTCATCAACCTCGTGCTGAAGGACTGCGGCTTCGAGATCTGGAAGGAGTGCCACTGCGATCCCCAGTTCGCGGGCATGACTCTCGAGCAGGTCTACGACAAGCTGGAGCAAAAGCAGAAGGCTTCAGGCAAGAAGTTCTCTCCCGATGGAATCACTGGCAGCGACATCATGCCCGCAGCTGACGGCTTTTCCGAGGACGAGATGAAGGAGATCGTCGTCAAGGCGGCAGCCATCGCCAAGAGCCAAGGAAAGCTTCCCTCCTCACTAGAGGCTCTGATCAAGGAGGCTACCGAGCCTCAGTATCCCGTCTACATGTTGCTCGAGCGCTTCATCGACTCCAACATCCGAGACGAGGACCACTCCTTCCACGTGCCGAACCGCCGTTATCTGCCCTACGGGATCGTGATGCCTTCCCCCTTCTGCGAGAAGATCTCCGACGTAACCGTGGTCTACGACACCTCCGGCTCAGTCGGAGACGAGGAGCTGCAGCGCTTCCACCGGATCACCGGAGACATTCTCCGAAAGCTCCAACCTCAGCTCGTGCGGGTGATCCAGTGCGACGCCTCAGTCCACAAGGTCGACGAGTTCAAAAACGTCTCCTCTTGGGCTTCCGGGATCAAGCCCACGGGCCGCGGGGGCACGAGCTTCAGGCCCCCCTTCGAGTGGCTTGCCAAAAGGCACATCCACCCTTCCTGCCTCGTCTACCTCACCGACCTGGAGGGAGACTTTCCGGACTACGCACCTCCTTACCCGGTCTTGTGGGCGTCAACCACGGACCACTCTCGAGCCCCCTTCGGCATGACTCTCCACCTGAAGTAGAAAGACTCCAAAAATGGCAAAGGCCCCCAAGCCGGCGAGGATCGTAGACCTTACGAATCGGAGCATCTTCGATAGGCTCCATAAACTCACCGAGCTGCAGCTCTCCAACTGGCTTGCACCCGCCATCAACGAGATCGCCTTCGTCCAAGCTGAACGAGTCGAGAAAATCTTGAGTGCAGCTCGGACTGTCGACCAAGACTTCCAAGAACTTCTGGTAACTGCCCCTCGGTCTTCCAGTACCTGGATAAGCTCTGATGGAGACAGCGGCTACACTTCATTTACAATCAGCCACTTGGGGATCTACGGAAAGCACCCATATTCCGATGGACAACTTCGCAGAGGAGTCATTTCCTTTCCTTCTCTCGTCGACGTGAGACAGCCTGAGGAGGTGGACAACGCCCTGGCCTTAGAAAAGGCTGCCCGCTGGGAACTTGACCATTGGTGCTCCCAATTCTCAGAGGGAGATGTCTGGAGTGATGCTGCCCTCGGGAAGATGTGCGCCTTCTCTCCCCTCTACCGAGCATGCCTCCAACTCCCCCCTAACTACTCTCTTCCAGTCTACAAGTACGGACCCCGAGGAGTCGACGCGATCAAGTGCATGAGTCCCGAGCTGGTTCGGGCCCTTCAAATTGCCTCCAATTTGGAGACAGAGGAGACGGCATCATTCTAAAAGAACTGCTGCAGGTCATCTTCTTTCGGGATCCGTTTGCCAAACCGCTCCAGGCCAAACACCGACACCAGCTCGTGGTCCGTGACGAGATGGACCGCGAACCAGTCGAAGACCCCAACAACTGGCTTCCTCCTCAACGGGCAAAGACCACGCTCTCTCGTCCCTATCTTTGGAAAGGTCGAAACTGAAAAATGAGCACGAGACTCTCCATTCCCCATATCTCCGAAGACCAGCTGGTGAAGGAGCCCCTCTTCCGCCTGGAGTGTTCTCTCTGCGGGAGAGACGTCCTGATCACCGCACATACTGAGCGCTTCCGCGAGGTCGGCAGGGGGCCGATGACTGCCTACTACGGGCTCCTTTCCGGCTCCAGCACGCTGGCGGGGATCTCGGATGGCGACGCCACCAACTTCGAATGTCTGAGATGCCACTCCAAGAAGTGGGTCGAGGACTCTGTGAAGATCTGATGGCCCACTTCCCCAAAATCCTCTGCCCTATCTGCAACGTGCTGGAAACAGCCGCCTGCGACCCAGACCAGGGACTCCCTGCCTGCGACTGCGTCGCGGAAGGCTATGGCCCCTGCAAGGTCTATCCCTGCCTTCGCTGTTGTGACAAAGCTATCTTCGACTCTCAGGTGGAGACAGCTCCTCAGGAGGCAATCCGTTGACTGATCCCTTCCTCCAGCAGAAGGCCAAACGAGAAGCATTGGAGAAGCTCATCCCCAAATGCGAGTTTCGCTGGGCCATCAAGAGGCCCGTTTCCGAGATCCACATTTGCGCCCGCATCACGGGCCATCGCAGTAACCACGTCTGCGCCTGCGGCGCTACCCGCAGAACAAAGTAAGAGGCACAAACTATGTTGGAGACTCTCGTCTCGATGCTCATCACGTTCTTCCCCCTCTGGATGGGGCGCGACAAGGTCTGGACCCCCACCTTCGAGGGCACCAGGGAGGAGCGCTTCGTCAAGGCCATGCACCACTACCAGGACAAGATGGGCATCGAGGAGTCGTTCATCTTCACGACGCGCGAGTACAGTCCCAAGCATCCGATCTGCTCGAGCGTCCAGCTCTCAGGCGAATGGGATGCGGTCATCATCTCGTTCTACGTGAAGCCGAACGGAAAGCAACCCAACGGGTGCTCTGGCGCGAAGCCGGAGTTCTGGGCTCTCCACGAGGCTTGCCACCTTCGCTACCAACATCACCGCATGAACCTCGACCCCAAGAAGAAGGAAGAGGAAGCCAAGGACTGCATGCTGCTCTACTCGGCAAAGGAACGCCGCTAAGAAAACTGAAGCGAATCCCTGTGGCAACGGCCCAACCTCGCATCGCGAACGACCGAGTCGAGGCAGCTCTCCAGTTTCACGAGAGGCTTGCCATGACGGGAGACATCTGGACCGAGGTTCGTAGGTACATCGCTGCTGCCCCGGTGATCTGCTTCAAGACTCACCCTCATAGCTACACGGCTGCCTACTGGCTATGGCAACTCTGTCGAACGAGGCTGAAACAGGAACGCCTCAGCTACAACTCCTTGACTTGCCGGTGGCTGATCCACGACTCCTCAGTCCTGTCTTTGACGCTTCTCATGATCGGCATGTTGGGAGGGAGTCTCTGTGGTTGTGTTCATTGTTTGGGGGTCAGTTACGAATCCCCAAGTGGAGAAAAATGATAGAGAAAGCTGCTACCGTCTTCGCTACAATCGCCTGCATCGTGATCATGCTCGTCAGCTTCGGCATGCTTGCGGCAATCGTCGTGTCGGTCGTGCTTACCGTCCTTGGGAGGAACACGTGACTCCTCACAGCTTGCTGGAGCTAGGAACCCGAAGACGAAACTTCGGCTTGACCCAAGGATCGTGCAAGGAGTATAAGTTGGACTCCAACTTTGCTCCGCTCCCATGCGTGCCACCCTGCCACGGGGCAAAGAAAGAAGAGACCGAATGAACTCGCGGAACGTCATCACTCGATGCCTGGACTCGGGAGGCTTTCGGGACTGCCCTGTCTGTCAGCACGTCATCGACCAGAACCACGACGAAGCCCTCGAACACCACAAGAAGCTCGGCTTCCACGTCTACTCCGCTCCCCTGGATGAAGATCTGGTGACCGGAGTGGAACTGATCGAAGTCGGGGAGAACGAGATCATCGCGGAAGGTGACGGCTTTGCCATCGTCGAGAACCACGATCCCAACAAGACACTTCCCCCCCGATGATCATTCTCTCGGAAGTTGGCTTTGAAGAAACCCTCAAGAAGAAGCGCAAGTCCCGCACGCAGCTCTCGGTTGGTCGTTCTCTAAGCTTTTACGAAGTGGTCGAGAAGCTCCGTACCCGCTACACCATCAGGCGCTCTCATCCATCCGTCGAGTCGATGGTCTATTGGGGACGACCCATGTCCATCTTCCACGTTGGCAATGTTGCTTTCTCCAGGGTCATGGAAGGGGCGATGGCAGGAGACATCCACGAAGTCATCTACCCTAAGGGCTATCAGTGCCGCTGCGGAGAATGTCAGCGAGCAAGGACCAAGAATCCTCGCGGCCCCAAGCGGCAACCCGATGGGACCATCCTGAGGAAGGACTTCTTGGACTACGACGGGGCTCTCGACTTCGACGGAAGAGACAAACTTCGCCACCTCGTTCGCGAACCCGATGGGAGTCCCAGCTTTCCTGGCGGGATTAACCCCAAGTGAAGCCAGAAGACTTCGCTGATCTGTACTTCCTTGCGCGGGCCCGGCCGGACCCCCTTGGAATGCCCCGGCCACCTACGGCCCAGCTGCCCGAGGCAGGAACGCTCTCGTCAGGACACCCAAGGGGGCAGGCAGCCGGTCCGATCGAGCAGAGGGCTCGCTGCCCGGCTGCCACCGCAGCGCTCTGCGTGGACAGTCTACCACGGGCCGGTGGGTCTGACACGCGTGCAAACGAGCAAGCCCGCCTTCGACTGCTCCAAGAGGAAGAGGAACAGCAAGACCGTCAGCAGTGGGCAGCGTCCCAGCAATACCAGCGTGAATGGGGCTTCGACTCCCTGCCTCCATTCCCCGACGAACCCAAATGCGCCCTGCCTGAGTGCCCGACTCGGCAGTATCCAAACTCCAACTACTGCGTGAAGCACCAAGCCAACGTCGACTCGTGGATCGACGCAAGAAAGAAGAGAGAGGCAAAGATATGAAGGACTGGCCGACTGATCGCTCACGCTACCTGGACGGCTTTGCTTGCCCCTGGAAGAGGCTTCTTCACAACCACGCCTTCGGCATGGGCATCGAGAAGAATACCCTCTACGCCCCGCTTGCGACAGGGATCTCTATCCACAGCGCACTGGAGCTAGTCCTCAAATCGAAGGCCACAACCCGGGAGGAAGTTTCTGGGGTCATTGGGGATCCTCTCGACACCTACATGAAGCAAGCTGTCGATCAGCAGTTCGAGAACCCCCAGGAGGAGATCGGTCAGCAGATCGCCATCGTGCAGGCTCTCGCTCACGCCTACACCAGGACCACGGTTCCTTGGATCCATGAGCAGTTCGACATCGTCGACGTTGAGGCAAGTCAGGCGGTCAGACTCCCAGACTCCAACATCATCTGGAGATCTCGACCCGACTTCGTGACCAGGACCAAAAACACCTCCTTCAATTCACTGGACGCTCCTCCTGCAGTTGGGAAGCTCGCTATCCACGACTTCAAAAGCAGCGCCTACTGGAGCGATTCCGACGCTTCGCAGTGGGCCGACAGTCTCCAACAGATGCTCAACGCCTACGTCGCTTCCCAGGTTTACGGGGAGCGCGTCGAGCACTACTACATCCACATCCTGGTGAAGGGGACCAAGAAGTCTCCCTCCTACCTCACCCACCCCTCCTACCGTCCAGGCAACCTTCCGATCGTCGAGGAGGACATCTTGCCCTACTACACCGCGAAGAAGGGATATGCAAGAGTTTTCGCACCCCACATTCCCCTCTCCATTCCTGACTGGGTCTGGAAGATGCCCGCGGCCTACGTAGCGAAGACGGTTCCAGTTGTGGGGCCCTTTGAAGTGAACTACAATAAGGTCGAAAGGTTCCTTGCTGGTCTACCCAACAATGAACGAGCTTGGCAGCAAAATCTCGAAGGCCTCGACTGGCAGAACTGGTCTACAGCTTCCTTCCAGCAGAAGCTCGACGAGAGGTTCCCCCGCACCTACAACTGCTACGAGTTTGGCGGGCGGAAGTGCCAGTTCTACTCCATCTGTCACCACGGCCCCGGCTGGCAGGATCCCCTCGGAAGCAAAGAATTTCGCGTCCGAGTCCCTCACCACCTGATTGGAGAGGAGAGCGAGGAGTGAACTGGCTGCGCGATCTCTTCGACAGGCTGCTCGACTGGGATGAGCAACACCGCTGTCACCATTCTTGGAGACCAGCGAAGAAGGGAACCAAGCCAGCTCGTTGCTGCAGGATCTGTGAGAAGGTGGAGATCATCTCTCCCGAGATGTTCTACGCCTACTTCGGCAGGGGCTTCTACTGATGAACCGAACGACGGCGGCTCAGTTCAACGTTTTCGTCCTCGGGGTGATTGCCGACGAGTATCGGCGACGAATCGTCGTCCCCAAGACGCTCAACTCTCTGATCATCACCGCACTCAAGAAGAGACTCTACGAGCGAGCTGCCATAGACAACTTCGCGATGACCGACGACGAGATCGAGGACTTCATCCAATTGGAGATGTCCAGGATTTTAAAGGAGACCCAAAACCCATGAGCGAAACTCCAACCCCAACCCCAACTCCAGACGGGGTCATCCCCGTTACGCAGAACGAAGTCGCGCTCGACGACCTGATTCAAAAGGGAGACTACTCCACACTCACGATGCGAGAGCGGAGTAGTCTCCCTT
>Ga0299912_10002526_pt1 | contig 15002 bp, 12 predicted proteins | sample RVTome_2_FD_207667 | JGI IMG/M metagenome (GOLD analysis project Ga0299912, IMG submission 207667) | Soil microbial communities from uranium-contaminated site in the Upper Colorado River Basin, Wyoming, United States - RVT95D214 (version 2) ... | reverse complement strand
GGGGGGGGGTTGGGGGGGGGGGGTAAGGGCCCGCGGCCCTTAGCCCGCCCCCCCAAATTTACTTCACCCCTCCTCCCCCAAGGCCGCGTACGCGGCCCGGGACATGGTCTCCAGGGGCGCGCTCTGGCCGGTCCACAGTTCGAACTGGGCCGTGGCCTGGTGTATGAGCATTTGCAGGCCATCGATGGTGCGGCAGCCCCGGGCCTGCGCTTCCCGGAGGAGGCGGGTCAGCAGGGGCCGGTAAACGATGTCCATCACCAGGGTGAAGCGGCCCAGCAAATCGGGGTCAATGGGAAGGCCTTCCAGGTCCGGGGCCATGCCCACGGGGGTGGCGTTGATCAGGATGGAAGCCGGGCATTGCTCCAGGGCATTCAGAGGAATGGCCTCCACTCCCATTTCTACGGCCAGGTTCTCGGCCCGCTTCGCGTCCAGGTCGGTGAGAGTGACCCGCCCCCCATTTTTCAAAATCCCGAAGGCAATGGCCCGGGCCGCGCCCCCCGCCCCCAGGAGGAGAAAATGCTCCCCGGCCATACCGGTTTGGGCCTTGAGCGCGGTAACCGCGCCTATCCAGTCGGTGTTGTAGCCGATGAGTCTCCCGTCCCGGTTGACCACGGTATTCACCGCGGCCATGCGGGCCGCCTGGGGGTCCAGTTCGTCAAGCAGAGGAATAATTTCTTCTTTAAAGGGGATGGTGACGCTTACCCCGGCAATGGCCAGGCCCCGGAGGCCGGCCACCGCCTGGGCCAGGTCGGTCACCGGAAAGGGCACATACACGGCATTAAGGCCCAGTTCCCGGAACGCGGCGTTGTGCATGGCCGGACTCAGGGAGTGGGACACCGGGCGGCCCAGGATGCCGTAGATTTTGGTGTGGCCGTTTATCATAGTGAGCCGTGAGCAGTAAACAGTGAGCAGTTATAGGGCTGCTGTGCAACCCGAGTTTTGGCTGTCTTATTCTTTTTCTCCAACTCTTATGAAACGTTGTGTAATGACCAATACTCGATTTTTACAATGAGGGCAATCAAATGAACCTCCTGGTACGGTATTAAGGTTCAAATACCAAGCCCCAATATGGCGGTAACAATAAGGACAAGGGCCTACTAATTTAATAGTTGCATAAAGAATCATTCCACCCCATACTAACCACCCAATTATTTCAGTTGTTTTACTTACGTTTGCTGTTTTATAAAAAATGGTATCAATCAATGTAAAGATTATGATGACTGTCCAATATGCGAACAACCCTGCAATAGCTCCTATAATAAATCCGGGAATTCCTGCTACTTTATACTCATTCATTATAGATACTCCCTTTTACTAACTTGTAAAAAAGCAGTCAGATTTCCTAATTTTAGATTTTTGAGGTAACAGCTATGGCTAACAGCTATCTTTTCAGTTATAGAGCGTGCCGTCCACGCCGTTTATTAGCGGCCACGGGCCGCCCTATGTCTTCCGCCAATTACCGCAACATAAAGAATATTTAGAATTTTTTTGGCTGAAAGCTGACAGCTTCTTCACTTTAACATCTTCCACAGCCGCCGCATCTCATTCACCGTCAATTGCCCCGGCGCGGAAGCTCCTTTCTTATTGAAGGGCGCGTAGGTCAGGCAGCTTCCCAAATAGGGGGCCACCACCCGGGACCATTTCCCCATGGGGCCCATGCAGAAGGCGATGATCTCCCGGCCCGCATCCAGGGCCCGGGGGATGAGGGACAGCACCCGGAGATTGTCCGCCGGCTCCCGGGCCTGGGTGACGATCTTCAGGATATCGCCATCCGTGGCGAGCATCTTTTGCAACACCTCCTCTAGCCGGGCAGACTCCGGTGTGCCGGAAAAATCGTGCCAGGAGAGGATGAGGCGAGCGGCGCCCCGGCGCTCCCAAATTTCTTGCCGCCAGGTCGCGTCCGCGGCCAGTTCCAGATCCAGGCAGTCCACCCCGAGACCCAGGGCCTCCTCCAGGACCAGGCGGCGGTCGGCTTCACTGCCCCGCCACCGCCCCCCTTCGCTCTCCAGGCGGTTGGTGGCGATGATCTTGCCGGGCCGGGTGCGGAAGAGTCGCTTCAGATCCGGTTGCTCCAGATAATCCAGCCGGATTTCCGTCCAGAAGCCCCGCCGAGCGGCCCGTAAATAGAGACTCCGGGCGCGATTGACGCTGGCCTCCACCACCGGCACGCAAATGACGGGTTTTCGGTTTTCAGTATTCGAGATTAACATTATGTTTGCGTGGCAAAAGCTACCGTTATTCTTCTGTAAATCGGTTTACCAGCCCCCTGCTCTCCCTTTTTGAAAGGAACATTTAAGGTACTTTTATATAACAACAACTTATTGATGAGTGATGATAGCTTTTGTTTACCGAAAACCGAAAACTGAAAACCGAAAACCATCTTTTAACTCGGATTCTCCACCACCGGGGCCCGGGGAAAGGAGCCCAAAAGTTGAAAATGGGCGCTCAGGGCCTCGATTTCCGCCAGGGCCGTGCGCACCTCGGGATCTTCCTGGTGGCCGTCGATGTCCACAAAAAAGAGATAGCGCCAGGCCTCGTTTTTTGCGGGCCGGGAGACGATGCGGGTCATGTTGATGCCCCGGTCGGCTATGGGCTCCAGGGTTTTATAAAGCGCGCCGGGGATGTTGTCCACCGCGAAGATGATGGAGGTCTTGTCCGTGCCGGTGGGGCCGGGGGAATCCGGGCCGATGACGAAAAAGTGGGTGACGTTCCCGGGTTGGTCTTCAATGCGCCGCTCCACCACCCGCAGATCATACAGGGACGCGGCCGCGGCGCTGGCAATGGCCGCGGCGTTGGGATTCTTGGCGGCTTTTTGGGCGGCCACGCCGGTAGAGGCCACTTCGATGGTGGGGACATCAGGAAGATGGGCGGCCAGCCAGCGGCGGCATTGGCCGTAGGCCTGGGGATGGGAGTAGATCACCTCGATATCCTGGGGCTGCCCGGACTTGGACACCAGGTCATGGGAGACCTCCAGGAAGATTTCCCCGCAAATTTGCAAATTGGTCTCCACGAAGTGGTCCAGGGTGTCGTTCACCACCCCCTCCGTGGAATTCTCGATGGGCACCACCCCGTAGCCGTAGTTGCCCTTCTCCACTTCCGCGAAGACCTCATGGATGCTCAAGAGAGGCCCGAAGCGGGTGGAGCCCCCGAACTTTTTGAGCGCCGCCAGGTGGGAGAAGGTGGCCTCCGGCCCTAAAAAAGCCACGCTTAAGGGGCTCTGAATCTGCCGGGACGCGGAGATGATCTCCCGGAAGATATTTTTCAGGGCCGCGTGGCTCAGGGGGCCGGGGTTGAGGCGCAGCAGGTTGGCCAGGACTTCTTCCTCCCGCTGGAAGTCCAGGGTGCGCTGGCCCTGGCGGTTTTTGATATGGCCGATGGCCTGGGCCAGGGTCTGGCGGCGGTTGAGGAGGGTCAGGAGCTCCTGGTCCAGGGCGGTGATCTGTTGGCGCAGCTCTTCTTTTTCCGTCATGTCTATTTCTCCAGGATGGTTTCCTGGATTTTATGGCCGAAATGACGGCCGGACTCTTCCAGGGCCACCAGCACTTCATCCCCGGGCTGCAGGGTGACGATGGATACCGCTTCCCCGTTGGGCCGGGTGAGGCGGATGGTTTCTGCGTTTTGCAGGATCGCGGTGATCTCCTGGCCGGCCGCGGCCGCGGCCACCAGCATCAGGGGGCGGCGTTCCACTTTCACCCGGCCCACCACCCCGGGCCAGGTATGGCCCTGGTGGTTGACAATGAGCACTTCGTCCCCCGCGGCCAGCTCCCCCAGGTAACGGGTCTTGCCCCCGGGCACCCGGATATAGGCGTGCACCGGCCCGGCGTTGACCCGGAAGGGCCGGGGCGCGACATAGGGATTCTCCAGTGATTCGGCGTGCACCAGGAAGAGCCCCCCGGAAGAATTCCCCACCAGCATGCCTTCCCCCAACCCCAGGTTGGCGCAGGTATCCACACAGACCCGGTCCCCCATGCCTAAGGCGCGGATGTGGGTGATGCGGGCCGTGGTCAGCTCCGCCGGGGGCGAGGCCTCCTTCACCAGTCGGGCGATGGCTTTGATCACCCCCGGGTCCCGGCTGGTGACCAGCAACCCGTCCACCCCTTTCTCCAGCACCCCCAAGAAGGTCCGAGCCGCGTCCGGGTCCGGGGTTTCCACCCAGAGGTTGCCGCCCTGGGCCACCAGGTTTTCCAAAGGAATGACGGTCCAGTCCGGGGTGCTGACCACCACCGGGCCCTGGCGGGAAAGACGAATAACCTCTTCCTCCTGGCCCATGCCGGTAATCGTGACTTCCTGGATATCTTTCCCAGGGACCAAATCCCCGTCCGGCGCCACCACCCGGATGAGCCCCAGGGCCTTGACCTCCTGGACCCGGCCCGCGGGGACCCAGACCGCGTCCGCGCCGGACTCCAGCGCCGCGGTGACCAGCTCCTTATCCCAGGGGTCCACTTTGACCCATAGCTGTTTCATGGTTTTTCCTTCGGAAAGCTATCAGCTCTCAGCTCGCTTAACTGAAAACCGAAAACTGAAAACTGAAAACCGTCTTTTAAACCGCCTGCAAGAACGACAACGCCTCATCCACGCTGCTGTTCTCATGCACCAGGAGACTGATGGCCCCCACCATGCGGCTGGGGTACCGGTGCTGGAAGACGTTGCGGCCGATGGAGACCCCCGCGCCCCCGGCTTCAATGGCCCCTTTCACCATCTCCAGGATATCCCGGTCGGAGTCCATTTTGGGGCCCCCGGCGATGACCACCGGCACCGGACAGCCCCGCACCACCCGGCGGAAGGAATCCACGGAGCCGGTATAGGAAACCTTGACGATGTCCGCGCCCAGTTCCGCGCCCAGACGGGCCACGTGGGCGATGACGCCTGCGTCGTATTCGTCTGTGATCTTTTCCCCCCGGGGATACATCATGGCGAAGAGCGGCATGCCCCATTCCCGGCATTCCCGGGCCACCCAGCCCAGGTCGCCCAGCATCTCCCCTTCCGAGCCGTTGCCGATGTTGACGTGGATGGAAACCCCGTCCGCGCCCAGCTTGATGGCCTCTTCCACCGTGCACACCAGGGTTTTGGCGTTGGGGTAGGGGGACAGGGCCGTGGACCCGGACAGGTGGATGATGAGCCCCACGTCCTTGCCCCGGCGGCGGTGGCCCCCTTCCACCAGGCCCTTGTGGATAACAATGGCGTTGGCCCCGCCGCTGGCCACCTGGTTGACGGTGGTTTTCATGTCAATGAGGCCCTCAATGGGCCCCACCGTCACCCCGTGGTCCATGGGGACGATCACCGCGCGGCCGGTCTCCCGGTTGAGAATGCGTTCCAAGCGAATGTGTTTGCCGATCATCATTTCTGCTCTCCTTGCGTGGGGGACCCGTCCTCCGGGTCCGGGAGACGCCTACGGCGAGAACATAAAAAAAGCCGTGGTCGCCTCGCCTGCGCCACGGCTTTTAAAAGATTTTCTGGTTGGTTTATGGTCTTTTAAAAGTCGAGGCGCACTCCGGCCCGGTAAAATAATAATAGCTAAAATAATAATACCGGCGCCAGCTGACCTGCGTCATTTTGTATCCTCGACTCTCTTTAAATCAATTAAAATATCCGCCCCCCTATGTCAAGGAAAAAATTATGCTATATAATTTTGAGGGGAGGGCCCTAACAGGGGTCAGGGGCCAGGGATCAGGGGTCAGTTAAGAAATACCCGCTTTTTCCTGACCCCTGACCCCTGGCCCCTGACCCCTCAAAAAAGGAGACCTCATGCCCCGGATTGATGACTACAAGGCGGCCCGGGCCCTGGCGGTGGCCGAACTTAAGAAGATCAACCCCAAGCGTCTGGCGGGACTGAGCCGTTGTGAGTACTTTTACGAAGATGACCACGATGGGCTCATCGTCCTCTTTTTCGGCCAGGAGCGGCTGGTCATATGGCCGGAGGTTAGCGTCACCCCCGGAGACGGCCGGGGGGAGCTGCCCCTGACGGAGCAGATCCTCATCCTCCACTACCTGATGAATACCACCGGTGAACCCCTGAGTGGCCGGGACATCGACTTCCGCCAGGTGCCGGAGGGCAGCTTTTACTGGTCCGCGTTCGTCTCCCGGGCCAAAAAACCCCTGCTGGAGACCTTCGGCCATGACCTGGACCTCTACCTGGAAGTGGCCGGGGCCCTGGGGGGAACCCCCGGGACCCTGGGGGACGCGTCCGCCACCTTCATGGCCTTTCCCCTGGTGCCCGTCACCCATGTCCTCTGGCGGGGGGATGAGGAGTTTCCCCCGGACGCCAATATCCTCTTTGACGAAACCATTCCCCGGCACCTGTCCACCGAAGACATCGCCGCCCTGGCCGGCTCCTCCGTCTACCGCCTCATGGGCGCGGCCCACAAAATGCGCAAGAGTCACTGAGTTTGGAAAAGTGAATCTGGGGGAGGGGGCTAAGGGCCAGTGGCACAGGCCTCTCCCCTGTGATCATCTCCCTGTCCCTCCCCCCAACCCCCCTCCCCAACCCGCATATTTCCTGTAGGGGCGGACCCATGTATCCGCCCAGGCGCTGGATGCACCCATGAATTCGCTTGGGGGGGGGTGGTAAGGTTGGGATAATAGATGGTAGGGCGGGCGTCTCGCTGGTAGGTGCGGGCTCTTATGCAGGTGGGGCGGGCCTCCGTGCAGGTGGGGCGGGCCTCCGTGCCCGCCATCCTTCCCCCCCCTTTTCTAAAGAGGGGCAGGGGGGATTTTCCCGGCAGCCCAGGCGTCTCCCCTGGGCTGTCATTCTGAGCGCCGCGAAGAACCTATTTTTCCTGGTGGCACAGGCATCTTGCCTGTGCCCCATCTTTTCTATCCTCGTTCCCAAGCTCCCGCTTGGGAACGCCCTTGCCGCCCGAGCTCCGCTTGGGCGGCACACCAAGACAGAAAAAGGAAGGGTAAGTTAATGAAAGAAAAATAAATCAATATATAGCAGATATTGAAAGGCGGTTTCATTAACTTTTCCCCGTAAGTTAATCAACCCAACCCTTGGCGGCTTCCTTTCTTGGCGCAATCGCCCAATTCTTGAGATTTCCTTTTCTTCAATCAATCTGACGTAATTAGAGAAATCGAAGATGATCATCCATGAAAAGGCGGAAGAGGCATGTATAGAACTTAAGATACCGGTGAAGGAGCACCCCTTGCTTGAATGTTAGAGGGTCCCCGCCTCGCGAACGCGGCTCGAAAGGTTTTGCAAATATTCTTCATCTTCTGATTCGAGTATGTCCAACAAGTATCGCCTGTATATCCGGGCCATAATTTCAATAGCCATCGCTCCAACGATTGCGGAGCGGTCAATACTTCTGGCTTTATCAAGTTTGTGCCCAGGAAAATCGAAGAGCGGAAAAAGGACAGCGCCAGGAGCGCCATGTGTGTATATGCATGCTAAGGCGTAGTCTCGATCATACTCTTCCAGCCATTCACCGCCAACTTCACGCACTACCGCCTCAAGAGAATGACCTGAGAAGCGATCACGCCAACGTCGTCGCCCACGTTGGTCCTCGAAGCGAAACGGTGCCAGTTGCGTTTCAAGTTCCCGTTCAAATTCTGCGAGGTGCTTGGCCAATGAAATAACAACGGCTTGATCGCCTGAGCGCTCAGCGGCTTTGATACGCTTCTGCACTAACCTCCGCTGCTCCACTCCCGTGAATTGCACAAATCGTAAAGCGTTTTGGTTTGGATTACGGCTGATCCATTCCAAGTTAACGCTTGTTTCCCACAGTGTGCGATAAAGTACGGTCGCCTGCTCATATACGGTGTGTGGCAACAGATAACAAATCGATTTAAAAGTATTTAGGCTAAAGCCGAAAAGTTTGAACGTGACAATATTGTAAATCGTTGCCTCAATTTCGAACTCACCGGATACTCGTTCATGTATTCTTTCCAATAAATCATGAGACAATTCGATGATCGCGTCGAGGTTCTTCTGGGTCAGCATAGTTTCCTGATCATATTTCTATTTTTGGGTTTTAACACCACAAATAAAAGTTCTTGGCCGTTTTCCAGGTCTGATCCATAACGTCGCACCCTTTGATAGTAAAAATTCATAATTCCAAGGTTGACAATCCTTGGGACGAGGTTTTATCGTTGCTGGCAAAAAAGCCTGAATCTTTTCGTTTATTTTCCAGTCTTTCCCTATCTTATCATAATAAGTCCAGCCGAGTCCTACATCACAAAGTTGCCAAAAGCAACCATCTTCGGTTTCAAAAATTAGTGGTTTTATTCCATTCGGAAGTGTAAATTCCCATGCACGCATTATCTTTTCTTGTTTTTTGGGCCTTCTTTTATCAGGAAAGGGATCAAAATCCATTGGCTTTGCGTCTTTGGCTTTCTGCATATGATGTTGGACAATATCCTCCGTTAATCCTAACTTTTCATACTTTGGTTTCGCGAATTCAGACAATTCTTGATTTAGATTGCGAAAGAGTTCTGTCATCGACTCTAGTTCTGAAATAATGCTTTCCAAACCATGGGTGCTAAACATTAAATGCGCTCTCTCGAACCAAAAGTGATGAGCAAGGAAATTCCTTTGTTCTAATGCAAAATCCAATTTTAATACCAAATCCTGAGGTAGTTGATCTTTTAGCTGGTCTTTGAGTTGGCCTAAAGTTAGTGAGTATGCATGTGAGAGTTTCTCTTCCATTCTAGGACGAGTAATATGAGAAGCGGATTGAAATGAGGCAAAAGCCTGGATATGACATAGCTCTTTATGAACACACTCGCTTAGATAATAAGTTAGCCCAAAATGTGCGTATGTTTCTTTTATGAGATCTTCTGTTGGGCTATCTGAATAATTCATTTTTAGAATTCCTTGATATCTTAAAAGATTATTTATTTGTTAGTCTGTAGTTTTATGAGGCTCGGGTCGATCTGCCATGCCTAAATCAGAAATAGTCTTTTTAACATATTGAACAAGACCTGCTGAACGATGGATCAATCCATCATCCTCAAGAATCTTACAACCTATCTCGAGGACAAGCGATAGGCTCATAAGGATATCAGCTATTGCGTAAGAAGTTGCTTTTGGAATAGGCCCCATTTCAAATTTATGACTCCCAGGACTTCCCTCATAAAAGTCGGCGGTAGCGACATTTTTCTCGTGAACAAAACTTGAAGTATACGCGTAGTTAACGAGATACGCTTTCTCAATGCCAAATTTTCGACAAATTTCTCGAATATTTAACCTGCCATGTTTCTTGCGTGCTAACTCTGGATCAATCTCTCGACTCCGACAAAGAACTTGAAGATTCTCCAGATGTTTTTTCATATTCTTGAGGTTGATAGGTTAATTTATTGCTTCTATTCTATGTTGTCTTCTGTATGCTAATTCGATTTCCATAGTGGAAATCTCCTCATGTGCACCCTGAATCAGGTATGCTAATGATGCAGCAATTGGATCCGTACTTATATCCAGCAGCCGGATACCAATTTCAAAAATTGTACGGTCCAGATTTGGGACAGAATCTACATATCCAGAAAGCGCAAGCTGAATCGAAGAGATTGCAAGTCGGAATGCCCTTACCGAAAGAGTTGGCACGACAAAATCTTGTGGCCGATCTGAAGCATATGACATAGGGCGGTGAACCATCTTGACAACAATATCGTCACACTCTTGAACCAAATCGAGCAAGGGTCGACAATCCGGTTCAGAAGACTCACTGCATTTTCTCATGTGCTCCCGAAACCAAGGCCAATCATAATTTGAAGTTTTCATGGATTTAATTCACCTCATCACACCTCACATTGTCACAAGCTATTCTAATTTGTCAAGGATCAGCAAAGAAACCCTTGGAACTTGAGCATAGGTTGTATTAACTTTTATAAAAAAGTTAATTAGCCACAAATGCCTATAAAGACTATCTTGCCATTATCAATAGATTTCCAATTCCTTCGATATGTCATTATTCTAGACCATTTTTGTAAATTATCCAGAAATTATATAAAATTATTGATAAAATTTCGTATAGGCAAAAGGATCGATTAGCCTTATAACGGTTGGGCGGAGGATAGGGTAGGGCGGGCGGGGAAACCCCGCCCCTAGGACCCTGGGCTTACCCCCACAAGACGATTTTCCCAGGTCATATATTGACTCAGGGCCTGGGGATTGATAACCTTTTAAAGATTGGGAATTTCCAGGAAAAGCCGGAACGCTCATGGTGGTGATTATCGATTATCAGGCCGGCAACCTGACCAGCGTGGTGCGGTCTCTGAAGGCCTTGGGGGTGGAAGGAGAGGTCACCCAGGACCCGGAGGTGGCGGCCCGGGCCGGGCGCATCGTCTTCCCCGGGGTGGGCGCGGCCGGGAAGGCCATGGCCATCCTGAAGGACTTGAAGCTGGATCAGGCCCTGCGCACGGCCTTTGCAAAGGGGGTGCCCATTCTGGGGATCTGCCTGGGGGCCCAGGTGGTCCTGGATCACAGCGAAGAGAACGACACCCCTTGCCTGGGGCTGCTCCCCGGGCGCACCCGGGCCCTGCCCCGGCAGCCGGGCTTGAAGATTCCCCACATGGGGTGGAACACCGTGCAATTTCTCCGGGAGCACCCTATTTTCCGGGGTCTGCCGGAGAGCGCGGAATATTATTTCGTCCACAGTTATTACCCGGCTCCGGCCGCAGAAAGCATGGTCCTGGGGGTCACGGAGCACGGCGTCACCTTTCCCAGTGTCATGGGCCGGCGCAATCTGGTGGCCACCCAATTCCACCCGGAAAAGAGCGGCCGCTTCGGGTTGCAGCTCCTGGAGAATTTCCTGGCCTGGGACGGCTCGTTTCATGATTCATAATTTGCATAATTTTCACTTATTATTGGGAGCTTGAAATAGATTAACTTTTCACCCTCACCCTAACCCTCTCCCTCAAGGGAGAGGGAATTTAAGGAAGGTCAAGATTAATCAATTTTTCGCTCTGAGTAATAAGACCAAAGGCCTTGAAAATGGGAGGTGTTTTCCCCCCTTTCCTAAAGGGGGGTCAGGGGGGAATTTATTCAAGCTGTTGAAAATCCCCCTAAATCCCCCTTTAAAAAAGGGGGACTTAAGAACCCGTGAGTCGGGACGCGTCTTTACAAAAATTGCTCAAGAGCTTCTGGTTCACCGGTAAATTATGAAAAGTACTAGGGCGGGCGTCCCCGCCCGCCACCGGCATTGGTGCGCAGGGCGCACCCTACGTTAACTTTGAACTTTGAACCTGGAACTTTTGACCCATGCTGAGTAAGAGGATCATCCCCTGCCTGGACGTCCGGGACGGACGGACCACCAAGGGGATCAAGTTCCGGAACAACGTGGACGTGGGGGACCCGGTGGCCATGGCCCGGCTCTATTACGAAGCCGGGGCCGATGAACTGGTCTTTTACGACATCACCGCTTCCAGCGACCGCCGGGACATCATGATCGAGGTGGTGAGAAAGGTGGCCGCGGCCATCCTCATTCCCTTTTCGGTGGGGGGCGGCATTCGCAATCTCCAGGATATGCGGGCCGTGCTCCTGGCGGGCGCGGAAAAGGTGAGCGTCAACACCGCGGCGGTGTTGGAGCCCAATCTTATTGCCGAGGGGGCTAAGGATTTCGGCAGCCAGTGCATTGTCCTGGGCATGGACGTGAAAAAGGTGGAGACCACCCAGGCCATCCCTTCGGGCTATGAGATGGTGATTCACGGGGGGCGGACCCCCATGGGCCTCGACGCGCTCTGGTGGGCGAAGGAAGCGGAACGGCTGGGCGCAGGGGAGATCTGCCTCAATTCCATTGACGCGGACGGGACGCAGGCCGGCTACGAGCTGACCCTGACCCGGATGATCTCCGAGGCGGTGTCCATCCCGGTGATCGCGTCCGGCGGGGCCGGAACCCCGGAGCATCTTTATGAGGTCCTGACCGGGGGCCGGGCCGACGCCGCGCTCATTGCCTCCATGATTCACTACGGCACTTACAGTATTCAAGAGATTAAGGATTATCTAAGCCAGCGGGGCCTTCCCGTGCGCCTCCACTGGTAAAACCGGCAAACTTCGTCCAGGAAGGTCCCCGTGAACGATCATTCTGATCCGGATTATCAAGACTACCCCCAGGAATTGCCGGAGATCCTGGAACCGGAGATAAAAGAGACCCCGGAGGAAGCACCTGATGAGGTTTCGGAAAAAGCCGCGCTGCCGGTGCCGGTGGAGTTGGACCTCCTGCAACGCTACATCCGGGAGGCCAACCGCTACTCGCTTTTGACCCCGGAAGAAGAAAAGGAGCTGACCCGCCACTACAGTGAAACCAGGGACCTGGAGACGGGCTATCGGCTGATTACCAGCAACCTGCGCCTGGTCATCAAAATCGCCCTGGAGTTTCAAAAGTTCTGGATGAAGAACCTCCTGGACCTGATCCAGGAAGGCAATATCGGCCTGATGCACGCCATCAAGAAATTCGATCCTTACCGGGGCATTAAACTCTCCTATTATGCCTCCTTCTGGATCAAGGCCTATATCCTCAAGTTCATCATGGACAACTGGAAGCTGGTGAAGATCGGCACCACCCAGTCCCAGCGCAAACTTTTTTACAACCTGCGGCGGGAGAAGGAAAAACTCCGGGCCCTGGGCTTCGAGCCGGGCCCCAAGCTCCTGGCCGAGACCCTGAACGTCCGGGAAGAGGAAGTCATCGAGATGGACCAGCGTCTGGGGGGCTGGGAGCTTTCCCTGGACGCGCCCTTGAAAGAAGGTTCGGATGAGTACCACAAGAATTTTCTGCCGGCCACGGACTCCCAGGTGGAAGAGGTCCTGGCCGAGGCGGAATTAAAGGACCTCTTTCGCCGGAAACTGGGAGAGTTCAAGGAAGGCCTGAACGAGAAAGAGCTGGACATTCTGAACCTGCGGCTGCTGGCGGAACATCCCCTGACCTTGCAGGAAATCGGCGCCCGCCACCAGATCTCCCGGGAAAGGGTGCGCCAGATTGAGGACCGGATGATTAAGAAATTACGCCACTTCCTGAAAAGTGAAATCCCGGATTGGGAAGATTACCAGACACCGATGAGTGATTAATATGAAGAAAACCAGCCAAGGGGCCGATATTACCAGGGTGGGTGAAACCAGGCGAGGAAGCGTTAACCGATGAGGATCATTTTTAAGCTCTTACCGGCACCCAAGCACATCATTATTTGGGGGCTGCTCCTGTCGATTGCTGGGGGAGCAGGAGGTTGCCAACGGCTGCCTCTGCGCCCTGGAGAAACTCCAGAAATGGAGATGGTGACGCCCTCGAGAAGCGAGGCCTATTTCCATTATCTCCGGGCCCAACGCTTCCTGCTGGTGGACGACATGGAGGGGGCCATCAAGGAATACGAAGAGGCCTTGAAATATGACTCCGAATCCGCCCAGATGGAGACGGAACTGGCCGCCCTGTACCAGCGCCAGGGTGAGATAAAAAAAGCCCTGGCCCATGTGAACAAGGCCTTGAGGCTGGACCCCAAGCAACAGGAAGCTCACTTCATCCTGGCCGGCCTCCACGTGGGTCTGAATCAGCTCCAAGAGGCCACCGGGGAATACGAGCGGATTCTGGTGTTGGACCCCGAGAACCGGGAAGCCATTCTTTTTCTGGCCACTCTCTATGCCCAGCAGCGCCGCTTTGGCAAAGCCGTGCGCAGCATCCAGGAGCTGCTCCGCCAGGAGCCCAAGTTGGTGGTGGGCTACTACTACCTAGGGCGCATTTATATGGAGATGAATCGGCTGGAGGAGGCCAAGAAAGAGTTCCTCCGGGTTCTCACCCTGGATCCCCAATTTATGCCGGCCATGTTCGACCTGGGCACGGCCCTGGAACGGGAAAAGCACTATTCCCGGGCCCTGACCATGTATCGCCGTATTATCAAGCAACAGCCCAAAAATGCCCGGGCCTGGGCCAGTATCGGCCGTCTATCCTTGTTGATGGATCGCTATGGGGAGGCTAAGAAGGCCTTTGAGAAGGCCAAGGATCTGGAAAGAAACGAGCCCCCGGTAATTTTCAACGTGGGCCTCATCTATCTGGAACAGAAGTATCCTGACGACGCGATTCGGGAATTTCGCCAGGTGATGGAGAATCCCCGCTATAAAGAGCGGGCCCGTTATTACATCGGCCTGGCCCTGGAGGAGAAAGGAGATTTGCCGGCCGCGGCCCGGGAGTATCAACTGGTAGCCCGGAACTCCGAAAATTTCCTGGCCGCCCGCCTCCGCCTGGCCTATCTTTCCTTCAAAGAGAAGCAACCGGATAAGGCTTACCGCCTGTTGGAAGAGCTCAAGGCCATGATGCCGGGGAAAGAAGAGATCTATCTCACCCAGGCCTATTTTTATGAAGACGAACACCGTTGGGACCGGGCCATTGCCACGCTCAAAGAAGGACTGGAAAAAGCGCCGCGTTCGGAAGAGATCCACTTCCGGCTGGCGGTAGTCTATGAAAAGAAAAAGAATGTGGAGGAAAGCATCTTCCACATAAAAAAGGTTTTGGAGCTGGACCCGGAAAATGCCGATGCCCAAAATTTTCTGGGATATACCTATGCCGAAGCTGGCATCCATCTGGATGAAGCCGAAAGCCTGATTCGGGCAGCCCTCCGGGCCAAGCCGGACAGCGGTCATATCGTGGATAGCCTGGGGTGGGTCTTATATAAGAAGGGCCAAATAGACCGCGCGGTAGCCGAGTTGGAGCGGGCCGCCAAGATGATGCCTAAGGACGGCACCATCGCCGAGCATCTGGGGGACGCGTACCTCAAACAGAAGCGCGTTGGGGATGCCCTGCGCACCTACCGCCGGGCCCTGGGTCTGGAAAACGCCAACCTGCCGGCGTTGCGCCAGAAGATTAAAAGTCTGGAATCCGGGGCCAAGGAGTCCGGCCTGTGAAATTTGGGCGTCTGGCCTGGGTGGCCGCGGCTCTCTGCCTCTGGGGATGCCGCTCTCTGCCCCCCCCGGCGCCGCCGGTGGCCGTCACTTCCGCGGCGGAGCTGATCTCCCGGCTCCAGGCCGGAAAGCCCCAGGTGCAATCCTTTGAAGCCAAGGGGCGCCTCACCTTACTTTCCCCGAACCG
>Ga0299912_10002524_pt1 | contig 15008 bp, 15 predicted proteins | sample RVTome_2_FD_207667 | JGI IMG/M metagenome (GOLD analysis project Ga0299912, IMG submission 207667) | Soil microbial communities from uranium-contaminated site in the Upper Colorado River Basin, Wyoming, United States - RVT95D214 (version 2) ... | reverse complement strand
GGAACTTCTTGATCTCCGAAAGATAGCGATTCAGACTCTGCTCGCCGCTCAGAGCGGGCACGGTCGGAAGATTGCGTTCCTTGCTGCTCACTGTGTTAGTCCCTGTTTCTTTCTTCAGTCGGCACGCGGATGACGGACCCTTGAGAGGCATCCGCCGGTTACGGCCACTTGAAGGTTCCTATACCACATGTTTCCCCCGATTTCCGCCAAATTCGACCAAAACGGTCTTAAAATCCGGCGGCGGGGGGCTGGAGAAGTGCATTTCCTGTCCGGAAACGGGGTGAATGAACCCCAGTTCCGCCGCGTGCAGTGCCTGGCGGCGGAAATCGAGGCCTGAGAGAATCGGCCTGAGTCGGGCAGGTGTGCGGCCATAAACAGGATCTCCCAATAGCGGGTGACCGATTGATGACATATGAACGCGCACCTGGTGAGTGCGCCCGGTTTCCAGCCGGCATTCCACCAGGGCGGCGCCATCAAGGTTTTCCAGAACCCTGTAATGGGTCACGGCGTGCTTCCCCCTTGTTCGACCGGGCCCGTCTTCCACCAGCGCCATTTTCTTGCGGTTGGCGGTGGATCGGGCGATGGCGCCGCGCACCGTTCCGGCGGCCGGCCGGGGATGGCCAGCCACGATCGCCAGATAGGCGCGATGGATCGAATGGTCGGCGAATTGCCTGGCCAGCCCTTCATGCGCGGCATCGCTTTTGGCGACGACCAGTAGGCCGGAGGTGTCCTTGTCGATGCGGTGGACGATGCCCGGCCGGGCCACCCCACCAATGCCGGATAGCTGCCCCCCCCCATTCCTGGCGCAGTGGTGCAGCAGCGCGTTGACCAGCGTGCCGTCCAGATTGCCCGCAGCCGGATGGACGACCAGCCCGGCGGGCTTGTCCACCACCAGCAGGTGCTCGTCTTCGAACACGATATTGAGCGGGATGTCCTGCGCTTCGGCCTCGGCGGGCACGGGGGGCGGCACCGCGATGCGGAAAGGCATGCCTTCGGCCAGTTTCAGCGAGGCATGGCTGGCGGGCTTGCCGCCCACACTGATCCGCCCTTCGCCAAGCAGCGCCTTCACCCGCTCGCGCGAAAGCCCGCTGGCTTCGGCAAGCGCCTTGTCCAGCCGCTGGCCGCCTGCGGCGATCACGCCTTCGATGATGATTTCCCCCCCGGACATGGCTAAAGATTTGGGAATGATCCTCGAAGTGACAAGTGGCGTGATGACAACACTGCTGGAAGAAGCGGCCCGTGCCGCCCCGGCCGAATGCTGCGGGCTGCTGCTGGGACAGGGCGGACGGGTGACGGAAGCGCGCCCGGCCGCCAACGTCGCCAGTGATCCGCTGCGGCATTTCGAGATCGATCCCGTGGCGCTGTTGCAGGTGCACAAGGCGGCACGGGCCGGAGGGCCGGAGTTGCTCGGCTATTACCATTCTCACCCCACCGGCCACCCGGTGCCATCGGCCACCGACTGCGACCACGCCAGCGGGGACGCCCGTGCCTGGGCGATCATCGCCAGCGGCGAAGTGGCCTTCTGGCGCGATGGGGCAGGGGGTTTCGATGCGATCGAGGTGCAGGTGGTGGTGGGGTAGCCCTTCCTCTCCTCCCGCAAACGGGACGGGCAGTCATCATTGTGCGGGGAATGGTTAACAGACGGCATCGCGTCCACGGCGTTACACCGCTTTTTTATCAGATGCTTGAAGGTTAACGCGAACAGGCATACCTCGTTGAAGAAGGGAGGGGCGGTTCGGCCGTCCATACTGTCCGTCAAGCCAACCATTTCACCGGGAAGCCGAAATTTCATGAATGACGCCTCGTTCGATTTTGCCAGCCTGCTCTGTTCCCGCCTGTGCCACGATTTGCTGAGCCCGGTGGGGGCGATGTCGAACGGGCTGGAGCTGCTGGCCAGTGAGAAGGACCCGGAAATGCGCCAGCACTGTTTTCAGCTGCTGGAGCAGAGCGCGAAGATCACGGCTGACAAACTGAAGTTCTTCCGCCTGGCCTTCGGGGCTGCGGGCGGTTTTGGCGATATGGTGCCGGTGGCAGAAGCGCGCGATCTGGTCGATGCGCTGGCGGCCAACAATTCCCGGATCACCGTCAACTGGTCGTTGCATGGCGATAGCCTGCCCAAGCCGGCGATCAAGACGCTGCTCAATTTCGCGATGATCGGGATAGAGGCGCTGATCCGTGGCGGCACGCTCGATATCGGGGCGGAGCAGCGGGGCGGCAGCAGCGAGATTGTCGTGCGCGCCAGCGGGGCCAGAATCGCTTTCGATCAGGATGTCGGGCGGGCGCTGGAAGGCAGCCTGCCGGAAGGTGCGCTGTCCAGCCGAACGGCGCCGGCCATCATGCTCCACGGGCTGGCGCGGGGCCTTGGCGGCGGGCTGCAATACGCGCTTTCGGAAGACGCGCTGGTGCTTGGCGCGGTGCTGCCGGGGGCTTAGAGCATGTGCCGCCTGCATCGCCTCGCAATGACGATTCAACCTGAGGCGAGTTTGCTCTGATGGATTCCGAACTCGTCCACCGCGAAGCGCCGTCTCCCAATTGGGACGAACGCGCGCTGCCGGTGTCGATGGTGGTCCTGCATTATACCGGCATGAAGAGCGCCGAAGAGGCGCTGGAGCGCATGTGCGATCCGGAAGCCAAGGTTTCCGCGCATTACATGATCGACGAGGACGGCACGGTGACTCGGCTGGTGCCGGAGGAAAAGCGCGCCTGGCATGCCGGGCAGTCCTATTGGCGGGGCATTACGGACGTGAATTCGGCCAGCATCGGCATAGAGCTGGTCAATCCCGGCCATGAATGGGGCTATCGTCCTTTCACCGATGCGCAGATGGACGCGCTGGTGCCGCTGCTGGCGGATATTATGCGCCGGCACGATATCCCGCGCGCCAATGTGGTCGGCCATTCGGACGTCGCGCCCGCGCGCAAGCAGGATCCGGGCGAATTGTTCGACTGGGAAATGCTGGCCAGCTACAAGGTGGTGCTGCCGACCCCGCGGCTGAGCATGCGGCTGATCTATGACGAGCCGGGCGCCTTCTTCCTGGCGCTGGAACGCTTCGGCTATGACATTACCGACGGCCGCGCCGCGCTTGCCGCCTTCCAGCGCCGCTGGCGTCCGCGCCGCATCGATGGCGAGCTGGATGGCGAAGTGGGCGCGCTATTGTTCGAGCTTTTGTTGGAACGCGACCTCGGACGTGCTAGATAGGGTCCGCCAGGGGGCTGGGCAGCCGCGTCATCTTCGGATGCCGAGGAAAGTCCGGGCTCCACGAAACAAGGGTGGCGGGTAACGCCCGCCCGGTGAGGGGGAAACCCCGAAGCCGAGGGAAAGTGCCACAGAGAGTATACCGCCGATGGAGCCTAAAGCTCACAGGCAAGGGTGAAAGGGTGCGGCAAGAGCGCACCGGGCGACTGGTAACAGGAGCCGCATGGCAAACCCCACCCGGAGCAAGACCGAATAGGGGTGGCGTGCCGGAGCTTCGGCTGCGGCTGGCGGGTTTCGCGCCAAGGTTTTCGAACCTGCGACCGCCCGGGTTGGTTGCTGGAGCGGCGCAGCAATGCGTCGCCGAGAGGAATGGCTGCCCTTGCGGATACGGTCCCTTGTCGGGATACCGTCTGCAAGACAGAACCCGGCTTACAGGCCCCCTGGCATTTTATACTAATATTCGATGAGCCTGACTCATCGAACCTTGGTCAAGCCCGTGCGGCGCCCCAGCATTTCCAAAGTGTGATGCGCCGGCATCCCGGCACTTTGGTATTACGCCTGTTGTTCTTCCGTCGCATCGTTTCCGGCCGTTTCGATCAGCCAGCGTTGCGAGCCTTCCAGCCCCAGTGCGGTGAGCTGCCCGGACATATAGGCGCCGGTATCGATCCCGATCCGGTTTGGGCGGATGTCAGGCGTTTCGGTGATGGTGTGGCCGTGAACGACGATATGGCCGTGGTCGTCCCTGGAATTGATGAAAGGCTTGCGGATCCAGCGCAGCTCCACCGGCGTCTGCTCTTCAAGCGCGACACCGGGGCGGATGCCGGCATGGACGAAAAGATAGTCGCCGATGACAAGGAAATCCTGAAAGCCGCGGATGTAGTCCAGATCCTCCTCAGGCACGGCGGCGCGCATCAGCTCCCGGGCTTCGGACAGCGTGGCTGCGGTGAGTGCTGGTTGATCGATGCCATAGGAGAGAAGCGTCTCCCATCCGCCGATACGCAGGAACTGGCGCATGGCATCGTCGCAATCGAAGCTTTCGAGGAAAACCTCCTCGTGATTGCCCGTGAGGATGCGCAAGGGACGGAACTTGCCCCACGTCTGCAGGAACGCGAGCACCCCGGAACTGGACGGTCCCCTGTCGACCAGGTCACCCAGCAGGACGACGGTGGTATTGGCGGGGCCGCGCGCCTTGTCATCCGCCTCGATAGCGTCTGCAAGCGAGATGAGGAGATCAAGCCGCCCATGGATGTCGCCTATGGCGTAAACCCGCTCGCCCGCGGGAATGGCGGGGGATTGTCCAGCCTGTCTTGGCCGGAAGAGCTGGCGGATCAGAGTGATCATGGTGTGTTGCAATGCGGTATGTAATTTGGGGAAGGCGGTGGCTCAGGCAAGAGTGAAATTCCTTCTGTTGCCAAATAACAACACTCATGATGCAACTTTGTTACTTGGGGACACTTTTTTCTTGTGCACCACGGCAAGAGGGGGCATTTTTATGCCGCACCCGCGAACTGCATTCATGGAATGAAATGCAAGGCGGATGTCCAGGTGGGACTAGGCTCATCAAACTTGAGGGATAATTAACATGCACAAGTCCATTCGCGCGCTTTGCGCCGCTTCTCTTCTCGCCGGTACCGCGCTGGCCGCTACGCCGGCTTTCGCTGACGAAGACGCGAGCGATTTCACGATCTCCGGCGGCACCTCGCTGGTCACCGACTACCGCTTCCGCGGCGTTTCGCAGTCGGGCGACGACCTGGCGATCCAGGGCACCATCAACGTCACGCACTCCACCGGCATCTATGTCGGCACCTGGGCTTCGAGCCTTGAAGAACTGAACGGCTATGGCAGCACCGAAGTCGATCTCTATGCCGGCTGGAAGGGTGAAGTCATGTCCGGCCTGACCGCTGATGTCGGCCTGACCTATTACTGGTATCCGAACAGCGGCGTGGGCGACGATCTCAACATCTGGGAACCCTATGTCAAGCTGTCGACCACGCTGGGTCCGGTTAGCGGCACGCTTGGCGTTGCCTATTCGCCCGACCAGAGCTCGCTCGATTTCGGTGCCGATGGCGGCAATGACGACAACCTCTACATCTTCACCGATCTCAGCGCCGCGATCCCCGGCATGCCGATCACGGTTTCGGGCCACCTCGGCTACACCGACGGCGCCATAACCTTCGTCGATGATGGCAGTGCCTTCGACTGGTCGGTCGGCGCTTCCTATGCCGTCACCAAGAACGTCTCGGTGGGTGTGAGCTATATCGGCGTCGAAGCCGATCATTCCTGGGACCACAGCCCGTTCTACACCACCAAGGACACCGTGGTCGGCACGCTTTCGCTGTCGTTCTGATAGCTTGAGCTGACGGAAATTGAGGCCCGTCCCGGGAAGCCGGGGCGGGCCTTTTCCTTTGGCGATTGTATCGCTTGCAAACTCACGGCGTAGCGAATGCCTGCTTGCGGCTGATTGCACTTATTTCCCAATCCCCGCTCGGCCTGAGCGGATGCAGGTTTTGGCAGCTTTCCCTTACCTGAGATAGAAATTCACGGTCGTGACGACGCGCACCTTCTTGTAGGGCGTGTCCGCAATGCCCCAGCCGCCGCTTTCGCCGTCGCGGGCCTCGACTGAAAAATAGCCCTGCGTCGCATCCTTGATCGTGCCGACTGTGGTGCCGCTGTCCTTGGCGAATTGTTCGGCGGAGGCGCGGGCATCCCTGGTCGCGTCGGCAACCATCTCAGGCTTGATGTCGTTCAGCCTGGTGAAGGTGTAGGCGATGGCCGAACCCTCTTCGAGCACCACGCCGTGCCGGACCAGATCGAACTGGCGCCTTACCGCCTGTTGTGTGCGCTTGATGTCGTTGCTGCGCAAGGTCATGCGCTGGCGTACGGTGAATTTCGGTACGCCGTTATCGGAATATTGCGAGACGTTGACGCCGGTCGGCTGCAGTGTCTCTGCGGGAAAGCCCAGTTCCTTGAAGAAGCCTCGCAAGGCAGCGGTATCCCGGTCTGCCTGGGTTTGCGCGGTTGTGAGATCGGCTGCGGTTTCCGAATAGGAGATGGTCCAGGTTGCTAGGTCGGCTATCACGTCGCGCTCCGCGAGGCCCCGCACCGTGACGGAGCGATCCGCTGCCCTGGCGCGGACGAGGCCGTTGCCGAGCAGGTATCCGCCCACGATCATGCCGATTGCCAGCAGGCCCGATGCGGCCAGCCATCGGTAGTTTTCCGGCTCCCTGAAGAAGGAAGTAGTAGCGGCGGGATGATCAAGACTGGTATCTGCCATGTCAGGCGCTCCCTCTATTGGGCCCTCTATTGGGGTGATCTATATTGGCATTCCTGTATGTGCGATGAACCGTGCAATTGTGTCGATAAACGGAGTTTTTGCGGCATGATGAAATATCTGCACACGATGATCCGTGTCAGCAATCTGGAGGATACTGTCCAGTTCTTCACGCTGCTCGGGCTGCGGGAAGTGCGCCGCACGGAAAATGACAAGGGCCGCTTTACCCTGGTGTTTCTGGCCGCCCCTGGGCAGGAGGGTCTTGCCGAGGTCGAGCTGACCTATAACTGGGATCCGGAGGCTTATACAGGCGGTCGCAATTTCGGCCATCTCGCGTACAAGGTCGATAATATCTACGAGGTTTGCCAGCGCATGATGGACGCGGGAGTCACGATCAATCGGCCACCGCGAGACGGCCATATGGCCTTCCTGCGCACGCCCGACGGCATTTCCATAGAACTGTTGCAGGATGGCACGCTTGAACCCCGGGAGCCCTGGCTCAGCATGCCTAATATCGGAAGCTGGTAACAAACAGCCCCCGTCAGGCGCGGTTCGTGCGGGCGAGCCTCAGGATCGTGTAGCCCAGCACGGCGGAGATGAGCGAGCCGGACAGCACGCCAAGCTTGGCTTCTTCGACCAGATGCGGGTGCGAGGGGAAGGCCAGCGCACCGATGAACAGGCTCATGGTGAAGCCGATCCCGCACAGTACGGACATGCCCCATACCTGAACCCAGCTGGCGCCCTTGGGGCGTTGTGAGATGCCCAGCCTGTCGGCCAGCACGATCGATGTGAAAATCCCGAGTTGCTTGCCGATGGCGAGACCGGCAGCGATCGCCAGGGGCAGGCCATCCGTCAGGCCCCCAAGGCCGATCCCCTCCAGTGAAACCCCTGCATTGGCGAGGGCGAAGACCGGCACCACGATATAGGCGTTCCATGGGATCAGCGCGTGTTCCAGGCGCAGCAGCATGCTGTCACCCCGGGCGCCAAGCCGCAGGGGAATCGTGAAAGCGGCGAGAACCCCGGCAATGGTTGCATGCACGCCGGAATGCAGGATGCAGTACCACAGCAGCGCTGCCAGCATCAGGTAGGCCCAGGTGCGATCGGAGCGGCTGCGATTGAGAGCGATCAGCCCGGCCAGCACAAAAAGGGTGGCGATGAGCCATGCAAGCTTGATGCTGGCGGTATAGAACAGCGCGATGATGGCCACTGCGCCCAGATCGTCGACAATCGCGACAGTCAGCAGGAAAAGCCTGAGAGACGGCGGAACGCGTTTGCCCAGCAGGCCGATCACGCCCATCGCAAAGGCAATATCGGTGGCGGCCGGGATCGCCCAGCCACGCTGCAGCGGCAGCCCGGCGCCGGCGATGATCAGATAGATCGCGGCAGGGGCGGCCATCCCGGCAAAGGCCGCGATGACCGGCAAGCGCCGCTTATCGGGACTGGAGAGTTCGCCGTCCAGAACCTCGCGCTTTATTTCGAGCCCAACGACAAAGAAGAAGATCGCCATCAGGCCATCGTTGATCCACGAATGCAGGCTATTGAGCCTGGCAATCGGTGTCCATGCCAGGGGATCGTGCAGAAGCGCGTGATAGCCATGCACCAATGGCGAATTGGCGACCAGCATGACGATGATTGCGGCCATGATCAGCAACATGCCGGCAGCGGCATCGCTATCCAGCACCCTGCAAAGGGAATTTGCCAACTTGTTCTGAAAATGGCGGAATTGACTCATCCCCGCACTCTTTACGAACAGCCTTGTTGTTGCAAGTACAACGTAATGTTATTAAGAATTAATTTCTTGGTATTTCTGGGGGCATGGCTAGGCGGTGTGGAGAAACGCGGCGATCAGCTGGCTGTCAGTGCTACATGCGCTGGTATTGTTTGAACACGAGCTGCTGTTGTTCGCGGCCTTCTGGATCATTCTTGGCGCATTCGACGAACTTGCCATAGACTTGTGCTGGCTGTGGTTGCGCCTGAGCGGCCGGGCAAGGGATTTGCGCTTGCCTGAAGATGCGGAAACCCTCCCTTTGGCAGGCAGGGCCGCGGTGCTGGTTCCAGCCTGGCATGAGGCCCAGGTCATTGGCTCGATGATCCGCCACACACTGGAAGCCTGGCCCCAGCAGGACTGGACGCTCTATGTCGGCTGCTATTGCAACGATCCCGATACGTTGGCGGCCGCCGTGCGGGGGGCGGGTGACGATGCACGGGTGCGGCTGATCGTTCACAGTCGCGAAGGTCCGACGACGAAGGCCGATTGCCTGAACCGTCTCTATCAGGCCCTGTCGGACGACGAGGCGCTTGGCGGTTTTTCCTATGCCAATGTGATCCTGCACGACGCCGAGGACATGGTGCATCCCGCAGCCCTTTCCGTATTCGACCGCATGCTGGAACAGGTCGATTTCGTGCAACTGCCGGTGCGGCCGGAGCCGCAGCCCGCATCGCCCTGGGTCGCGGGCCATTATTCCGATGAATTTACCGAAAACCACGCCAAGGATCTGGTTGTACGCGATGCGCTGGGGGCGGCGATACCGGCGGCCGGGGTCGGTTGCGGCTTTTCGCGCGCCGTGCTGGCACGGCTTTCCGAAGAAAAGAGCGCGCGGGGGGAAATCGGGCCTTTCGTCGCGGATTCCCTGACCGAGGATTACGAACTGGGCTTGCTGGCATCGCGCCATGGGGCCGGGGGGCGTTTCGTCCGCCTGCGCGACAGCCGGGGAAATCTGGTGGCGACACGGGCCTATTTTCCGGCGAGGCTCGATGAATCGGTACGGCAGAAGACGCGCTGGATACACGGCATTGCCTTGCAGGGCTGGGACCGGCTCGGCTGGTCTCTCCGGCCTGTCGATCTCTGGATGGCGTTGCGCGACAGGCGCGGGCCGCTGACAGCCTTCGTACTGGGCACGGCCTATGGCCTGCTGGTGCTGGAAGCGGTGCTGGGCATGGCGAGACTGTTCGGCTGGCGGGAAACCGTCGTACACGCGCCGATGCTGCGGACCATGCTGTTGATCTGCTTCATCAGCCTGGTCTGGCGGGCGGTCTGGCGCGTGGCCCTGACGGCAAGCGAATACGGGCCGGCGGAGGGCGTGCGGGCGCTGCTGCGGATGCCTGTCGCCAATATCATAGCCATCATGGCGGGACGCCGGGCACTGTTTGCCTATTTGCGCACCTTGCGCGGGGCCGCGCTGCACTGGGACAAGACTGATCACCGGGATCATCCTGCCGTTTCCGCAGCGGGAAAGCCCGTCTGATGCATCTCGCACCGGCACTGCGCGGACAGCCGTTGCTGGCGTTTGCCGTCATGATGGGAAGCTGGACGGTGATGCGCGTGCTGGCCTGGGATGCAAGCGACTTTTCGCCTGTCCCGCAGCTTGAAGCGGGATCGCGACCCGTGTCGGTCCAGACGGAAATACCTGCCTGCCTTTCGGCTTGCGGTTCCGGGGCGGTGCGGTCTGTTTCCGGGCAGGCTGATGGGGGGCTGGCGAAGGGGGGCGGCCTTCCGCATCCGGCTCTGGCTGTGAGTGGCGCCAGCGGTTCCCGAACGGCGCCAGTCTCGTATTCAGCGTTTGCTTTTCTGGCAGGGCGGGAACCCGATCACGGCTTGGCATCGGGTATGGAGGTGGCGCCTTTCCATCCGGCAGGGCGCGAGCCGGCACGGGAACAGAGGCGCTGGTCCGCCGATGGATGGCTGCTGTTGCGCAGTGGCGGCAATATGTCGCTGGCAACGGGCAGCGCGCCTGCCACGTACGGCGCAAGCCAGGCCGGTACGGTGCTGCGCTACCGGCTGGTGCCGCACAGCGCGCATCGGCCAGCGGCGTATCTCAGGACCACCGCGACACTCAACGGATCGCGGGAGAAGGAAGCCGCGCTTGGATTGTCCGCGCGGCCGATCGCCAGGCTTCCGGTGGTGGCTGCGGTGGAAGTCAGGGGTTCCGATGGGTCTGGCGGCACAAACCTGCGTCCGGCGGCTTTCGTTGTAACGGAGTTGCCGCCCGTTGGCCTGCCGATGGGCATGCGCGGAGAGGCCTATGCCCAGGCGGGCTATGTCGGCGGGCGCGATGCCACCGCTTTCGTGGATGGACAGTTGCGTGTCGACAGGCCGGTCGGGCACCTTGGCCGGACCGGTTTGCGTCTGGGTGGTGGCGCCTGGGGCGGAGCGCAGGAGGGCGCGTCCCGGCTGGACATCGGGCCAACGGCGGCAATCGACATGGGACTGGGAAAAGCGGCGTCCCTGCGTCTGGGAATCGACTGGCGTTTCCGGGTCGCCGGGAATGCCGCGCCCGATTCCGGACCTGCCATCACGCTTTCCGCAGGTTTCTAGTATCACGGGCCAATAGCCCGCTTTCCTCTGCCGCCTTGCTGGGTTAGTCGGCTAAGCTAGCGATGGACGTTTATCTCCCGATTGCCGGCCTTTCGGTCAATGGCCTTATCATTGTCGCTCTGGGCGTGCTGACAGGCTTGCTTTCGGGCATGTTCGGCGTCGGCGGCGGGTTTCTCACTACGCCGCTGCTGATGTTCTATGGCGTCCCACCTACTGTTGCGGCGGCATCGGCGGCCACCCAGGTGACGGGGGCCAGCGTTTCGGGCGTGTTTGCCCATACGCGGCGTGGCGGCGTCGATTACCAGATCGGAACGGTGATGGTGCTGGGCGGCGTGATCGGCACCGGGATCGGTGCCGTGCTGTTCCGCTTCCTGCAGTCGACCGGCCAGATCGATACGGCGATCAATATCCTTTATGTGCTGATGCTGGGCGGCATTGGCGGGATCATGGCACGCGAAAGCATTCAGGCGATCATCGCCGAGCGCAAGGGCGTGCCGATCCCTGCGCTCAAGCGGCGCCATCATCCGCTGGTAGCGAGCTTGCCGCTGCGTTGGCGCTTCTATCGTTCGGGTCTTTATATCTCGCCGCTGGCACCGCTGCTGGTCGGTGTCGTGACTGGAATCCTGACGATGCTTCTGGGGATCGGCGGCGGTTTCGTGCTGGTTCCGGCGATGCTCTATATCCTGGGCATGAGCGCGAATGTCGTGGTCGGTACTTCGCTGTACCAGATTCTTTTCGTCACCATGGCGACCACGATGATGCATTCGCTGACGACAAAGGCGGTGGACCTCGTGCTGGCGGCCTTGCTGTTGCTGGGATCGGTGACGGGGGCGCAACTGGGTGCCAAATTCGCGCAACGGGCGAGCCCTGTGCGTTTGCGCCTGATTCTGGCGGTGATCGTGCTGCTTGTCGCACTGCGGCTGGCGCTGGGGCTGGGGTACCGGCCTGACGAGATCTATACGGTGGCGCCGTTGTGAGGGGGGAGGGGACGGTGAGAGCCCTTCTGGCACTGGCGGCCCTGCTGCTGCTGGCAGGCGCGCGCGATCCCATTCTCGTGCCGGAAGTATCCCAGCACGAAGTGCAACTGCGCCAGGGCTTCACGGGAACAGAATTGCTGCTGTTCGGCGCGATCCTCGACCCTGCGGGCACGCGCGCGGGACGCGATTATGATATTGTCGTGGTGCTCAAGGGGCCGACCCGGTCGATCGTGATCCGGGAAAAGCAGAAGGTCGCGGGCATCTGGGTCAATGCGGAAAGCACGGATTTCCGCTCTGCGCCCACGTATTTCGCAGTGGCCTCGACACGGCCGATCCGTGACATCGTCGATGAAAAGACCGCGGCGATCTATGAACTTGGCCTCAACTGGTTGCAGCTTTCTCCGATCGGGACGATCGATCCCAAGGAACAAGCGCGCTTCGCGGCCGGCCTAGTCGATATGAAGTCGCGCGCCGGGCTTTACCAGCAGAACGAGCATGGCGTGACCGTGAGCGAACAAGTGCTTTACCAGGCGCGGATTTCGCTGCCGTCCAATGTTGTGGCGGGCACTTATACCGCGGAGACTTTCGCGATTGCCAAAGGACGGGTCGTCGCGTCCGCAACCAGCCAGGTGGACGTGCGCAAGTTCGGCATCGAAGGCGCCATCGCCCATTTCGCGGAGGACCAGTCGTTTTTCTATGGCCTTCTCGCCGTCAGCATTTCGGTGCTGACGGGCTGGATGGCGGGCCGCCTTTTCGCGCTTGTCTGACCGTCCCGGTGTTGCCCCACTTAGCCCAATCTTAACTCCTCAAGATTAGGGGTTTTCCTCAGCCGAGAGAGTAATACCAAGGTTCGATGAGCCTGACTCGTCGAACCTTGGTCAAACCCGTGCGGCGCTTGAGCATTTCCAAAGTGTGATGCGTCAGCATCCCGGCACTTTGGCATAAGGGGGGCACGACTATGTCCGATATGAGCATGACCAGCTTCGATAATGCGCGTCCGGCCAACGCACAGGATCTCGCAGGCCAGCCGAATATGAAAGCGATCGACAATGCTCGCGACCCCATCGGCATCATTCTCGAAATCGCGGGTTCGGGCAGCCAGATCGCGCTGGACGTGCAGCGCCTTGCCGAATGTGCCGCCGATGCCGATCCTTCCGTGGCGCTGGCGGGCCAGGTGGGCAGCCAGATCAAGGTCCGCGTCGGCAGCGGCTGGCTTCTGGCCAGTGTGCGCAACCAGAAGCAGGACAGCAAGACGCCCGGCGGCATTCGCGCCGCGATCGATTTCCTGGGTGAAGGTGACGAAGAGCGGCTGACCGGAAGGATCCATGGCTTCCGCCGCGGTGTGACGAGCTATCCCACCCCCGGATCGCTGGTTTACCCGGCCACCAGCGAGGACCTGAGGCAGATCTATGCCAGCGACGGGCGCTCAGCCATACAGATCGGCAAGGTCTATCCCACCAAGGACATCCGCGCGTCGCTTTATATCGACGCCATGCTGGGCAAGCATTTCGCTCTGTTGGGCTCCACCGGTACCGGTAAATCGACCAGCGCGGCGCTGATCCTGCACCGCATCTGTCAGCATGCGCCCGAAGGCCATATCCTGATGATCGACCCGCACGGTGAATATGGCGCGGCCTTCCGCGACTCTGGCGTGGTGCTCGACGTTTCGAACCTGCAGATGCCCTATTGGCTGATGAATTTCGAAGAGCATTGTGAGACCCTGCTCACCTCCTCGGGCGCGGACCGGGAAATGGATGCCGACATCCTTGCCAAATGCCTGCTGCAGGCGCGGATGAAGAACCGGCTGGCCGAGCAGATGGGCAAGATCACGGTGGATGCGCCGATCCCCTATCTGCTTTCCGACCTGTCCGCGATTCTTCAGAACGAGATGGGCAAGCTGGATAAAGCCGGTTCGACCGCGCCTTATGTGCGGATCAAGAGCAAAGTGGACGAACTCAAGGCCGATCCGCGCTACCAGTTCATGTTCTCGGGTATGCTGGTGGGTGATACGATGGGCGAATTCCTCGCCAAGATATTCCGCCTGCCCGCCTATGGCAGGCCGATCTCCATCATCGACGTCTCCGGCGTGCCTTCGGAAATCACGTCCACGGTCGTCGCGGTGCTTTCGCGCCTGGTGTTCGATTTCGCCATCTGGTCACGCGAGGAAAAGACCCGGCCGATCCTGTTGGTCTGCGAAGAAGCTCACCGTTATGTGCCCAACGAGAAGAACGCGGACGGCTCCTCCGTCGGCCGCATCCTGTCGCGCATCGCCAAGGAAGGCCGTAAATACGGCATTTCGCTGGGCTTGATTACCCAGCGTCCGTCCGACCTTGCGGAAGGCGTGCTTTCCCAGTGCGGCACGATCATAGCGATGCGCCTCAACAACGAGCGCGACCAGGCTTTCGTGAAAGCGGCCATGCCGGAAGGTGCGCGCGGTTTCCTCGATTCCATCCCGGCGCTGCGCAACCGCGAATGCATCATCTGCGGCGAGGGCGTTTCCATCCCGATCCGCGCGACGTTCGACGACCTTGAGGAATTCAAGCGCCCGGCATCGGAAGACCCGTCCTTCAGCCATCTGTGGAGCATGAGCGGCGGCGAAGAGGAAATGGTGCTGCGCACCGTACAGCGCTGGCGCGCGCAGGGGCGGTAACCGGCGCTCCAGATTGTTGTTGTGCCGCGCCAGATTGTTGTTGTGCCGCGATTGCCGAGTTGCCCGTGTGATTTGCCGGCTCTAAGGGTATCGCCGATTCAGGCCAAATCATGTTTCCGGATTCGGGACAAAACCTAACACCTCATGATAGAAACGTCATGTTCTTGGCGCGGGGACAGTAGATGCGTTATTCGCTTTTCTTAAAGGATTTTGAGATTCACGTTTCTATCGGAATTCACGACGAAGAGCGAGCTGCACCGCAAAGAGTATTGGTGAATTTTGTTTTCGTTGTCGAAGTAGAGAAATTGAATGACGACATCAATAGCGTGATAGATTACGATGTTTTAAAATTGCGGGCACGTCAAATCGCTGAATCCAAACATTTTGATTTGCAAGAAACTTTTTGTTCTGAGCTGGTAAGCGTGTTTCATGACTATGATTCTGTAATCGCCGCTCGAGTAAGTACAGAGAAGCCCGACGTTTTTCCTGATGCCGCAAGCGTTGGCTGTCGGATGCTATGGATTCGAGATCAAGACCTTTTTGGGAAATTCGATCCTTTTCTGTTCAACTGATACTACATCCCGGTGAGCGCGACTCTTCTC
>Ga0299912_10002522_pt1 | contig 15013 bp, 14 predicted proteins | sample RVTome_2_FD_207667 | JGI IMG/M metagenome (GOLD analysis project Ga0299912, IMG submission 207667) | Soil microbial communities from uranium-contaminated site in the Upper Colorado River Basin, Wyoming, United States - RVT95D214 (version 2) ... | reverse complement strand
ACGTAATAGACCAGCTCGAACATGGCGCTGGTCCTGGTCACCTCCACCGTCGCCGCCTCGACCGGGCTGACGGTCACCCCGAAGTGGTGGGCGTAGGCGTAGGCCGGGTCGATGGTGGCCAGCAGGCCGCCGAGATCCGGCGGCAGCCTGGTCAGCGAGGCCTTCAGCACGAGGATTCCGGTCCAGGTGTCGGAATGGACGATGTCCAGGAAGTTGCTGAAATAGGGATCGCCCGCCCGCGCCTCGGCGGCGGCGATGTAGTCCGCCAGCCAGGTGGACAGGACCACGATGTCGTTGGGATCGGAGGTCCCGCCGCCGGGGATGTAGCTGGGGATCGAGAAGGTGGCGGCCTGGGTCCAGGCGTCCGGGCGCGAGACCAGATCCGCGACCTTGCCGCGGCATCCCTTGATGATCATCACGTCATTGTAGTCGCCATAGGCCTTGTTGCGGCCGACCTGCGCCTCGATGCGCCAGTCGGCGATGTCCATGGCGTTGAAGAACCGGGGCGGCTGCGCCGGTGGCTGCATCGATCCGGCCGGATCCCATCCGGTCAGCGCGCCGAGGTGGTCGGCGTTGGCGGCGACCAGGAACAGCTCCGAGCTCTGCAGCGCCTGCTGCAGTTCGGGCGGCGGTTCGCAGAAGCGCATCCGCACCCCCGCCTCGGCGTTCAGCGCCAGATCGACCGCCTGCCATGTCCCATCGGCCCCCACGGTCGCCACCAGCCCCATGGGGGTCGTCGCCTGGATTGAGGTGGCGTCGTTTGCCAGAAGGGCGGCGCGGCGGTGCGGGGCGGCCACCGAGGTGCGGGTCGTCGCCGGCCCGCCGATCCGGGTCCGCCGCACGGGGGCCACCACCCGCGCCTCCATGTCGGCGATGGTCGCGGCCGTGAAGCCCGTCGGATCGCCCTGGGGCGCGGCCAGGGCGTAGGGCATGAGCGGGGCCGAGAAATCGGGCGTCTCGGGCAGCAGGTAGCCGGGGTCGACCGGACCGAGGGTTCCCGGAGCCTTGGGCGACACCACCGTGTCGAGCCCGAACAGCGGCTGGCCCTTGGGCTGGGCGGCGTAGTGGACGCCTTCGGTCACCCCGGGGGCGTTGACCACCGTGGCCCAGGCCGTCAGGTAGCGGTCGGTGACCAGCGGCGCGGCCGTGTCCACCGGCGGCCCGAGGGTCGAGGCCGTCGCCGGCGGATAGCTGGCGGCGAAGGCCGGCTGGCCGGTCAGGAAGCGCAGCCGGTCGCTGCCCGGCGTGAAGGTCATGGTCTCCGTCGGCGTCAGGCCGCAGAGCAGCGGTTGCGGCGACCCGGCCTTCGCCGCGGCGACGTTGAGGATGAAGTCGCCGCGCGGCGCGAAGGCGAACTGCGGGCCCGCCGCCGTGGCCGGATTGCCCAGCGTGATCACCAGCCCGGCCGGGATCTGGCCCTGGGACGAGGCGGTCACCGGCGACAGGTCGATGCGGTCGCCCCAGGCCGCCTGATAGCCGCTAGCCAGCACCACGCCGGGGACGCCGCCGGTGGTTCCGTCGAAGGCGAACAGGGTCCGGTCGGGGACCTGGCGATTGGTCACGTCCGACGGATCGAGGGTGACGTCGAAGCCGAGCATGTCGGCGGCGTTGGGGTGATCGCCCGCGGCCAGGGGGTAGAGCTGGGAGCGGGTGACCCCGGCCGGGTCGACGTAGAGCATCTGCGCGCCCCAGCCGAGCTTGGCGAGCAGGTCCTGGCGCTGGAGGGCCACCGCGAAGGCGAGCGCGCCGGCGGCGGCGCCGGCGAACGGCAGGGTCGTGGTCCAGATGGTCGACTGGGTGGGGGCGCTGGAGCCGCTGAAGGCCAGGCCATTGGCCGTCTGGGCGGTGAAGGTCAGGGTCGCGTCGCCGTCGAAGGTGATTTTCAGCCCGTTGTTCAGGCTGAAATAGAGCAGGCCCGTCGCCAGCGGCGCCGGCAGCCCGACGTTCACCTGGCCGCCATCGCTGGACAGGCCCATCAGCAGCACCGAATCGAGGGTGATCGCCTTGGGCTGGGTCAGCCAGGCGAAGGCGCGGTCGGCGGGAAAGCTCGGCTGCCCCAGGGCCGCCTGCACGCCGGTGACGATGGCGGCGGCGTAGTCGTCGATATTCAGGCCCGGCGCGGCGGCGAGGACGAAGCTGCCGCCCAGGGGCGTGCCGCCGCTGCTGCCCGCCAGGGCGTCGGCGAGGGTTATCGAGGCCGGCGGGTTGGCCGGAGCCTGGGGCAGGTAGTAGGCGATCCAGACTTCCTGCCCGGTCGGCCCGCCCCCCGGCGCGGCATAGAGCCGGGGCGAGGACGTCTTGCCGAAGACGACCATGATCCACCTCCCGTGGACAGCGTCCGGCGCCGGCGGGAGCGCCGGCGCCGTCGAGACGTGAAATCGATCAGGTGGAGAAGGTGTAGCTGGACGCCATCATCGTCTGCTTGGAGCCCATGAAATAGGCGACGGTGTAGGTGGTGCTCCGCAGGAAGGGATAGTTGTTGATCACCGCCTGGCCGACCGCGTTGTTGTTGTCGACGTTGACCTTCGCCGCCGGCGGGTTGGAGTAGGAGGGGGTGTCGCCCTGCCAGAGACCGACCCAGTTCTGGTTGGTCTGGGGCATGTTGCCCGACGGCGTGCTGTAGTTGACGGTCAGGGAGTCGGTGCCCAGATCCTGGACGTTCAGCATGGTCTGGAAATACTGCCAGTCGGTGCCGGCGGCCGGCACATAGGCCGTCGAACAGATCTGCGAGACGTTGGGGCCGACGGCGAAGCCCATGACGTAGCTCTTGATCTGGACCTGCAGCCCCCCGAACGAAAACGAGCCGTTCTGGGTGTTGCCGGGAATGGCGAACGAGGCCAGCGGCGGCACGCCGTAGGGGATCTGGTTGGGGTTCTGCCAGATGTAGACGCAGTTGCCGTAGGTGTTCGGCTGATTGTTCGCCAGGGTGTTGTAGTTGCCGTTGATCGTCGTCGCCGTGACGCTGGAAATGACCAGGTTGGTGACGTTGGACGGCGCCTGGCTGGCGTAGATCGGGTGGAACTCGTGGATGGCCTGTGATGTTTTCGACATGTCGTGACTTCCTTTCTGGCTTTCTGGCGGAGGACGTTCCCGCGGCTGACCGGGTCAGCCGCTGGTGGTGAAGGTGAGGATGGCGGCGGCCTCGGTCTTGTCTGGACCGGTGAAGTAGACGAGCGTGAAGGTCGTGCCGAAGGGCAGCGACAGGCCGTTCAGGGCGATGTAGCCCTCGGACACGTCCTGGTCGGGCGCGCCCCTCGCCATCGGCGCGCCGGAGTAGTAGGGCGAGGCCGTGCCCTGCCACAGCCCGACCCAGTTCTTCGAGGTGAGCGGCAGATAGCCCGGGAGCGTCATGTAGTGGACGACCAGGCTGTCGGAGGCGATCGAGGCCAGCCCGATGGTCACCGATACGCTGGGCCCCGACTGACCGCCGACGTAGATGATGGCGCTGGCGGCTATGGTGGTGATGTCCGTACCGGTTCCGTAGCCGACGATGTACGGCTTCTCCTGCACGGCCAGGCCCGTCAGGGTGGTCGACCCGCTCTGGCCGTCGGTCGGGATCGCCTGCCGCTTCAGCGGCGGAACGCCCCAGGGGATCATCGTCGACTGCCAGATGGCGACGAAATTGCCGTAGCTGTTGGGCTGGTTGCCCGGCAGCGTCTGGTAATTGACGGACACGGTCGCCGGCGTCACCGCGCCAATCGAAAGGATGATTGGCGTCAAGACTGGTCCAGCTTGCGGCGCAAGCGGCGAACTGAGCTTGACCCGCATGGTGTCGTCCGCCATCGATACCTCCCCTGGGCGAGGGAATTGATAGCGCACAACCCTTCCGGCCCCTGTTCACAGCTTCGTTACCCGTCGACGTTGAGCCAAAAACCATACTCCCGGTGGGGTTGGGCGCGCGGCGCGATCGAAGGCCTTCCGGACGGGGGCGGCGCCAGTTCCGGCGGTTGGCGGATCATGGTCTTCGTGCAATTCAGCGGCGACAGGACCAGTCTAACGCCACCATGCCGCGCCTTGAGGATATGAAGGTGGATGCCGGGACAATCTCGAGACTGTTTCCAGCGGGCGTCTCAGTCCGCATCGCCATGTCGCCGACGGGTCTGGACAGCCTGTTCCCGCAGGAGGCCGTCCTGGTCGCCAACGCCAACGCCGGGCGCCGCGGTGAATTCGCCGCCGGACGCGCCGCCGCCCGCGCCGCCCTGGCGCGCCTTGGGGCGCCGCCGGGGCCCATCCTGCGCGGCCCGCTTCGCGCTCCGCTCTGGCCGGAGGGCTTTGTCGGAAGCATCACCCATTGCCGCGGCTTCGCCTGCGCCGTCGCGGCGCGGTCTCGCGACCTGCGCTCGATCGGCGTGGACGCCGAGGACGCCGGTCCGCTGGAAGAGTCGCTGGTCCGGCTGGTCTGCGCCCCGGACGAACGCGATCATTTCTCGCGCCTGCCCGGCCCGCCGGCGGGCCATTGGGCCAAGCTCGCCTTCAGCGCCAAGGAAGCCTTCTACAAATGCCTCCAGCCCGTGACCGGGGACAGGCCTGACTTCCTCGACATGTCCGTGCGGTTCTCGCCGGCGCCCGACGGGGACACGGGGCGTTACCGGATCCGGCTGATCCGGACCGGCGCGGCCCCGGCGGCACCGCGAATGTCCGGCCGCTGGGCCGTCCGCGGCGACCGCCTCTACACGGGCGCCGCGCTGCTGGATTGATCCCCCGCCGACGAGGCCATGGCCGGCGGACGATCAGAGGTCGAGCAGCAGCAAACACCGGAGGAATTCCAGGGCGAATGGAAAGCTCCACCAAGGCGGGCATTCCATAACAACTCGCCATCTTAAGTATAGAGAGAAGCGGATGCACCACGGCGCATTTTGATTGCACTTGATTGGGCATGGGACTATGCGGGAATTACACTTCTAATCTGGACTATACCTATGAGCGAATTATCCGCCGCCGCAATTCCATCGAAGATCGCCGGTGATATCGTCGTCGCGTTCCTGGAAAAGAACGTCATCGAGGCCAGCCGGTTGCCGGCGCTCGTTCGGGATGTCCTCGACGCCCTGACCCGAGGCGGAAGCAGGGACGCCGCCCCGCCGAAAGCCGTCGCGGAGCCTGTCGGCGACAGCGCGCGCGGGCGCTCACGGGATCTGCCCGACGCCGCGCCCGACGACACCCGGCCGACGCCGGCGGTCCCCGTCGAGCAATCGGTCACCCCCGATCACATCATCAGCCTGGAAGACGGGCGGCCGTTCCGGTCGCTCACCCGCCACCTCAAGGCGCGGTATGGCCTGACGCCGGACCAGTACCGGGTCAAATGGGGACTGCCGGGCGACTATCCGATGGTCGCGCCCAACTATGCCGAGCAACGATCGGCCATCGCCAAGCGGATCGGCCTCGGCGGTCCCGTGGCCAAGCGCGCCCAGCCGTCGGGCAAGACGGCGGCGGCGAAACGGACCACCGGTCAGGCCAGCGACAGCACGAAGCGCCGGATCGCCTCCGCCAAGGCCTGAGGATTGTCGACCATGACGGCGTGGCCCGCTCGCGGGATGGTTTCCAGCCGTCCCTCGGCGAGGATTTCCGCGGCGAGGTGAGTCGCCGCGCCCCGGGAGAGGAAGGCTGAGCCCGCGCCCCGAATGACCAGGGTCGGGCAGCGCAGCGCGCGCATCCCCTCAACCTCCGCCTCGGCCAGCGCGATCTCGTCGGCGGGATCGAAATCCAGGACCGCCGGGTCGAACCTGACGCGAAAACGGCCATCCTCGCCGCGGCGCAGGGCGGCCCGGGCGAGTTGGCGGACCGTGGCTGGCTCCGCCAGCGGCCTTTGCCTGGCGAGCTCCGCCTCATACGCCTGGACGGACTGAAACCCGGCCCCGCGGATCGCCCGCAGATCGCCCAGCATCCGCGTGACCGCCTCGACCGCGACCTGCCGCGCCGGGTCCACCAGAACGAGGCCGGCGATCCGCGAGGGCTCCGCCAGGGCCATGCGGGTGATCACCGAAGCCCCGAGCGAATGCCCCACGAGGATCCAGCGCGTCACCGGCCGGCCGGTGATGATCGCCAGCAGATCCGACGCATGGGTTTCGATCGAGTAGCCGCCGCCGGGCCGCCAGGGAGCGTCGCCGTGGCCCGGCAGATCGACGCTGAAAACGGCGCCGACCGGGCCCAGCCGATCGAGCGTGGCGTCCCAGACATGGGCTCCGTCCCCCAGGCCGTGGACGAACAGCAACGCCGGGTGATCATCGCCATCGCCGGATCGGGCCCTGGCGTGCAATCGGGAGCCGGGGCTCGACGGCGCGTCCGCGTCCAACGGGCGGCCTCCCTTCACCCGGCCCGGGCGGCGAGGCGGCGGACGGGCTCGCCGGCGGCGCGGCGGGCCGCCTCGCGGTGTCCGGCGTCGCCGGTCGCGGCCTCATAAGCGGGGCGGCGGCGGTCGACGACCAGACTCGTCAGGGTCGCCCCCTCGTCGAACGTCCAGCCGTTCTCCTGGATCGTCGCCACCGCGCGATCCACCCGGCGCGAAGACCAGCCGGCGTCCAGGAGATGGCGGTTCAGTTGAGTCAGGGTCCGCGGCTGGGCGAGATAGTCCAGGGCCGCGAGCTGTTCGGGCGTAACCGGGTGCGCACTCGCCTCGCCGATCCCGCGGCCGTCCCTGACCCACGCGCCGTCGGCGCCGTCCTCCAGGTCGAGCCCGGGCGGCGGATCGGCCAGCCAGCGATCATGCCAGGCGGCGATCGCGTCTCGCACCTGACCGATCAGGCCCAGGGTCTCGGCCGACAGTTGCGGTCGATCGGGCGCGTCCCGGAAGAAGCAGGCGACGCGTTCGATCCAGTCCGTCGAAAAGGGAAAGAGGTAGGAATAGAATTCGAAGGGCGCGAGCTTCAGGCCAAAGCTGTCCGGGTTGGAAAAATAGGGACTGTAGCGGTCGTAGCGGATGTCGAACGCGCCGGCCGGCGGCTCGAGATGCGCCAGCCTGGGCGCCTGGCGCAGGAAGTGCTCGTAGACCCCGAGGGTCTCGCCGGGGATGCCGACAAGCAGGTTCCAGTCGGCCGAGATGCCCTCCGCCCGGCAGTTCCGCAGCAGCGCCACGTTGCGGCCGCCGTCGACGCCCTTGCGCAGCAGCTTGACCGCCTCGGTCGACAACGCCTCGATCCCCGGCTGGATCCGCAGCACCCGCGCCGCCGCCAGGGCCTTGAGGTTTTCGACCGAGAGGTTGGCCTTGATCTCGTAGAACAGCGTCACGTCGTCGGGGATGCGCAGCCGGGGCAGCACCGCCTTGAAGTAGCCGAGCGAGAGGATGTTGTCGGTGGCCTCGAAGGTCTTGCAGACGTGGGAATACCGGTCGACCAGGCCCTGGATCTGCTCGACGGCCGCCTCGGGGGACAGGGCCTGGAACTTCATGGTGTTGCTGTTCAGGCCGCAGAAGGTGCAGTGGGATTTTTCACCCCACCAGCAGCCCGTGGACGTCTCGAACGGAAGAATGACCTCGCTGTCGAAGGGGGCGGCGGCGAGTTCCTCGATGAAGTCGTCATAGTCGAGGCCGAGGGCCGGCCCGGCGAACGGATCCGGCTCGATGACGGGGCCGGGCTCCTCGCCATCGCGCTCCCGCCGCAGCACGCCGGCGATGGCGGGCATACTGGCCAGATCCCCGCGCTGGCCGAGCTGCTCCAGGAAGGCCGGAAACGATGCGGTCGCCCGGCCGGAGAAGGCGCGGTCGACGAAGTCGAACCGCTCCAGCAGCGCATCGCCCATCGGCGCCTCGCAGTTGGCCCCGCCCATCACCGTGACCACGTCGGGGTTGGCCTGTTTCACCAGACGCAGGATGGCCAGCGAGGCGAAGGTCTGGGCGAACATCGAGGTGACGCCGACGACGTCATGGTCCGCCAGGCCCCGCCGCGCGATGATGCCCGGCAGAGCCTCGCACAGGGCCTCCCTCGCCTCCAGAACCCGGCGACCGAGGTCCGGGGCCGCCGCCTTGCGGGCGGTCGAGGTGATGGTCGAGACCTGCCTCGACAGCCAGTCGAGATATTCGTCGGCGTTGTCCGCCGCGTCCGGTAGCGCCAGCGGCCGGAACAGCCAGTCGCCCAGTCCGGTCCAGGACTGGAAGCCGTCGGAGATTTCCATGTACCAGTCAGTCCCGAGCAACGGGACGCAGTCGAGATTGACGTTGTGGATCGCCACCAGGGCTGCCGGCAGCCGGTCGCGCACGGCCTGGCGCAGCTGGGTGAGCGCGATGGAGGGACGGCGGTAGTGGGCGAAGGGCGGATTGACGAGAGCGACCCTCATCTGGCGTGTCCTCCTCGGGAAAAGGCCATGGAGCGCCACTGTTCGCGCCTGACGACCGGTGACGCAACACTCAATCCAGACACGCCGCGGTCATCCGTCATTATTGATTGACGTTTGACCGCCATGTCGGCGATTGACTGGAAATGACCAAAGCGCTCGTCATCGCCCCCCATCCGGACGACGAAGTCATCGGCTGCGGCGGGGCGATCCTGAAGCATCGGGCCCGGGGCGACGCGGTGACCGTCGTCACTCTCGGCTGCCGGATGCGCTCGTCGGTCGAGGCGGACATCAGCGAGGCGGACTACGAGATGGAGCAGGTCCGCGCCCATGCCGCGCTCGGCGTGACCGGCCATGTCGCCCTGGGCCTGCCGGGGCGGACGACGGCTGTGACCCACGATCTGCTCATGGCGCTGGTGGCCATCATTCGCACGGAGCGGCCCGAGATTTTCTATGTCCCGCACGGCGGCGAGTCGGATGCGGATCACCGGCGCGCCAGCGAGGCGGCGCTGGAAGCGATCTGGATGGCCCAGTCGGTCTATTTCGAGGAGCACGGGCCGCCGCTCGCCCCGCCGCGGCTGATCCTCGCCTACGAGGTCTGGACCCCCATTTCGGCCTTCCAGTACGTGGAGGACATCAGCGACGTCATCGACCAGAAGGTCGCGGCCATGGCCTGCTATCGATCGCAGCTGAGGCACGGTCCCTGGGACCAGGCGATCCGCGGGCTGGGGGCCTATCGCGGCCTGACGGCGCGGGGCGGAGGATATGCCGAGGTCTTCGCCGTGCTTCATCTCGGCGCCGCGGTCGCCGCCTAGATCCGGCGCCTCAGGCGAGGTTCACCTTGTCTATCCCCAGCGCCGCCAGGCATTGCTCGTATTTCGGCGTCGTGACGACCTCGAATTCCGCGGCGAAGGCCGCCACCAGCCGATCGAACATGGCGTCGGCGACGGGCTCGTCCTCGATCGTCATCTCGGCTTCCGCCAGTTCGAAGTCATGGCCCGGCCCGACATCCGGACCGTCGATGAAACCCGTCTCGATCAGTGCGTCGATATCCAGGCCTTTGGCGCGGAAGGCGGTCGACTGCTCGAGCCCCATGTTCAGATAGTCGGTCCCGGCAAGGGTCGGATGGCGCATGGTGAAGTAGCGCCGGAAGGTCGAGATCAGGCAGACGGGCAGCAAGGGCGGTCGCGCGCCCTTCGCGCCGATCCGCTCATAGGCGATATCGGCCGCCAGGCCCGGGATAGAGCCATCCCGATAACGCAGCAGCTCGGCGCGGCTGAGATCGGTCCGCACCTCCCGCCGGCTCAGATAGGGGGTCCCCTCCCGCTGATCGGGCGCATCCTTGAAGAAAAGCTTATAGCGCCCCTTGGGGCGCAGCGCCTTTTCGCCGAACCTCACCCGCAGATGATCGCCGCGCGCCGTCAGATCCATGTCGCGGGTGTCGAAATAGAGATCGAAGAACGCCACATGGGGTTTGCGAACCATCTTCCAGCCCTCGGGGGCCGCGCCTTGGGCCAGTTCCACCAGCCGGCGCGGACGACCATCGGGAAGGACCTTGATCTCCACCTCGACAAAGTCGGATCGTTCTTTCATCAGCTAACTCCATGCGAGCGGGACCCATCATGCGCGGCAATGCAGAATCCCCGCAAGGCGTTTATCCGGTGATCAATATTGGTCGGCGCGCGCTGGAATGCGAAAAGGCCGTGTTTTCCCCGTGCGAGGCGATCCGATGACCGTTCAACCTGGCATACGCCGCATCAGGCGACCGGCCGACGATGACCAGGTCCAGCGGCTGGACGCGACGTTCGAGACGGCGCAGGCCTTCCGGGTGGTCCGCGAGGCGGCGGCCCTGCGTCTCGAACGCATCGACCTGGAGCGCGCCCAGACCCGCCAGTTTCCCGTTGTCCTGGATGCCGATCCCTGGACCGACGGCTGGGTGGCGACCAGCGGGGACGCGGTCGTCGCCTTCATCGCCACATCATTCGCCGACTGGAATAGGCGGCTGACAATCTGGCACTTCTACGTCGATCCCAGCTGGCGGCGTCAGGGGCTGGGCCGGCGCCTCATGCTCCAGGCGCTGGCCGAAGGGGCCGAGCGCGGCGCCCTGCACGCCTGGCTTGAGACCAACAATTTCAATGTTCCGGGGGTGGAGGCCTATGGCCGCCTCGGCTTCGAGATCACCGGCTTCGACCTGACGCTCTACGCCGCCACCAGTCGCGACGATGAGTTCGCGCTATTCCTGTCGCGCAGGATTTCAGTCTAACCTGCGCCGCGTCGACTTGACTGCTCCCGCCCGGGGGCGCTCGCGACAGGTGCGGAGCGGCGGAGGGCCCATGCGCGACCGGATCCCGGCTCCCCTGCCCCCGGCGGAGACCCCGCCCCTGCTGGAGGCCTGGTATCGCGAGCTCCTGCCGCTCGCGCGTTTCGATATCAGCTCGAGCGGCGTCGAGGCCTATGGTTTCGCCGAGCTGAGGGCGTTAACAGGGCTGTCGAACGAAGACCTCGACGAGGTCGTGCTTGAGGACAGCGTGTCCTTCGGCGCTCCGCGGCTGAGGGCGGCCCTGGCCGACCGCTACGCCGGCGGCGACGCCTCGCGCGTGATGGCGACCCATGGCTCCAGCGAGGCGATCGCCCTTGTGCTGGGCGCGCTGCTGAACCCCGGCGACAGGGTCGTCATCGTCGAGCCGGTCTACCATTCCTTCCGCACCATCGCCGAACAGAGGGGCTGCCTGCTGACCGAGGTTCCCGTCGGCAGCCTGCTGTCGGACGCCGACGGCGTCCTGGACCGGGCCCTGGCGCCCGGCGCCCGGGCGCTAATCGTCAATTTCCCGCACAACCCCACGGGCGCGACGATTTCCGACGATCGCCTGGAGGCCCTGCTGGGCAAGGCGCGGCGCGCCGGCTGCGTCCTGGTCCGGGACGCGGCGATGGCTGAGTTGCCGATGGACGGGACGCCGCCCGGCCGCGACGCGCCAGCGGACGCGGTGACCTTCGGCACGCTGTCGAAGGCGTTCGGGCTTCCCGGCCTCCGGGTCGGCTGGTGCGTGGCGCCCCCGGCCCTGATCGAGCGGACGCTGGCGGCGCGCGATCGCACGACGCTGTTTCTGTCGCCGCTGGTGGAGCTGATCGCGGCCAGGTCGGTGCGGGCGGCGGATGCGCTGATCGGGCCGCGTCTCGAACGGGCCCGGCGGAACCTGGGTCTGCTCGGCGAATGGATCGAGAAGCATCGGGATTTCGTCGGCTGGGTGCGCCCCCAGGGCGGCGTGTGCGGCCTCATCGAGCTGGCCGGCGTCTCCGACACCGAGCCCTTCTGCCGAACCCTGCTGGAGCGGACCGGCGTGCTGCTGGTGCCCGGCCGCGCCTTCAACCGTCCCGGCGCCGTGCGGATCGGCTACGGCGGGCCCCGCGCCGAGCTGATCGAGGGCCTGGCCCGCCTGTCGACGGCGCTACACGCCGGGCGTTAGGGCGCGCCACCCGTCACTTGGTCAGCACGAAGTCGCCGAGGATCAGCGTGTCGAGGCCCATGGCGCTGAAGGTCCGGATGGCGTCGGCCGGCGTGCAGACGATGGGCTCGAAGCCGGCGTTGAACGAGGTGTTCAGCACCACGCTCGTGCCGGTGCGCCGCCCGAGTTCGGCGAGCATCCTGGCGTAGGGATCATCGGGATCGGGCCGCACGGTCTGGACGCGCGTGGATCCGTCGACATGGGCGACGGCCGGGATCCGCCGGGCCGCGTCATCGGTCAGGGTGAGGCTCTGGAGCATGAAGGGGGAGTCGATGTCGCGGCCGAACATCCACCGCGTGTCGGCCGCCAGGGCGCTGGGCGCCAGCGGCCGCCAGGGCTCGCGCCCCTTGATCCGGTTGACCCGATCCCGGTTCCCCGCCGGCAGCGGCGAACCGAGGATGCTTCGCCCGCCCAGGGCCCTCGGCCCGATCTCGGTCCGCCCCTGAAACCAGCCGAGGATCTCTCCCCGCTCGATCCGTTCGGCCGCCTCCCGCGCCGGATCGTCTGTCCGCCGGTAGCCGAGATTGGCCTCGTCGAGCACGGCCTGGATGTCGTCCGGCGAGAACTCCAGCCCCAGCCGGGCCCCGTCGGGCGCTCGCAGGGGCTCGTTGGCCTGGGCCGCGACCCACATGGCCGCCCCGAGGGCCGCGCCGGCGTCATGCGCCGTGGGCGGAACGAACAGGGCGTCGCACTGGTCGAGCAGCAGCCCGTTGGCGACGCAGTTCAGGGCCACGCCGCCCGCCAGAACGACATTGCCCTGGCCAGTGGCGCGTCGCGCATGGTCGACGAGCGCGAAGAGCATCCGCTCGACCGCCTCCTGCGCCGCCGCCGCGACGTCGGGATAGTGGGGCGCGGTGTCGTCCCGCGCCCACCGCAGTCGCCCGGCCACGGGATCGAAGCGGCGGCCCGGCCGGACCGGGGCCCCGAACCGATCGACGAAAATCCGGCTCCAGGCGTCCGTCACCGCGTCTTCCCGAAGACCGCGCGCGATCGGCGACAGGATCTCGTCGTCCGCCCAGGCGATGGGCAGCGGATCGGCGCTCCGGCCGCCGAAAGCCGAAAGCCCCATGGTCTTGCCCGCTTCGAGGAAGCCGAAGCCGCAGTGTTTGGTGGCGGCCTCGTACATCAGCCCGAGCGAGCATGAGGGCTCCCAGTCCCGGACCAGGCGCAGACCGGCGTCGCGGTCGCCGCTGAACAGCGAGATGGACCTGTCCTCTCCCTGTCCGTCGACGACCAGCACCGCCGCCCGCGCGAACGGGCTGCTGTAGAAGGCGCAGGCGGCGTGCGCCGCGTGATGGTCGACCCACTGGACCGCCGGACACCGGCCGAGACCGTCGATCTGGAACGTCGACGTCAGGAATTCCCGATCGCCCTGAAACGGCCACGGCCGCCCCATCCCGGCCAGATAGCCGGGCAGGTCCCAGCCATAGGCGACGACATCGACATCATCCCACCCGATACCCGCCTGGTGAAGCACGGCGTGGGCCGCCAGCAGCGGGGTGTCGGAGACGGCGTGCTTCCTCCGGCTGAGGCGCTCTTCCTCCATGCAGGCGATGACCTCGCCGTCGATGATCAGGGCGGCGGCCGCGTCGTGCGTGCCCTTCCAGCCGTGCAGCCCAAGGATGATCATCCTGCCCTCCCCCCGCCTGGCGGCGTCGTCAGCACCGGCGGAAGACCGGGTAGTCGAACTCGACGCCGCCAAATCCCGCCTTGAAACGATTGATGCCGCCGAGCTTTTCGGACACCTCGCCGGTGGCGAAACCACTGAGGTCGAACCAGCCCAGCCCCCGCGCGGCGGCCCACTGGATCGACTCGAAATGGACCAGATTCAGCGGGCCGAGATGGCGGTAGGCGGCGTCCGTCGCCACATAGCGCGCCTCCAGGGAGTCACTGTTCCGATAGCAGAGGGACCCGGCGGCGACGGCGTCCCCGTCGAGCGCCACGAACAGATGCACGCCCGCGATCCGCAACAGGCTCTGGTGTTCCGCGTAGGTGGCGAAATCCGGCGATCCCGCCGCCGTCATCGCCGCGCTGTAGACGGGATAGAACAGCGGCAGCCAGTCCGCGCCCTCGGCGACCCGCAATCCTGCCCCGATCGCCCGCTGGACGCGCCGCCGTGTCGCGTCCTTCATCCGCCGGAGGATTTCGTCCGGACCGCCGCCGGTGCTCACCAGCAGGGTGCCGAAGTCGCCGTTTCGCAGGAATCCCGCCTCGCCCAGGGGCCCGGCGAACACCCAGCCCGGCTGCAGGACCAGCGTCACCTCGGCCATGTCGCCGACGCTTCGCAGCAGGGCGCCGAGCGACTCCGCCGAGGCGGCGCCGCTCGGCCCCTTCCAGAGAAACCATGCCTCGCCCTGGCGCTCGAACAGCGCCCCGGCGACGGCCTGCCCGAGATGTTCCACGATGACCAGGCGGGCCGGATGGTGGTTGTCCAGCAGCCAGCGCCATCGCGCCTTCGACTGATCGAACTCGTGCGGCCAGGGGAGCTCGTCCATCCCGCCGGCGCGGTCGTCGGCCGAGGCGTCGACGGCGATGGAGTCGAACGCGCCCGGATGGATCATTCGGCGGGCGCCATCGTGATCGGCGTCCGGGGCGGCCCCCCGTCGTCCCAGGCGTTGAACGAGGCGACGAAATCGACCACCAGGCCGCCGCCGATGGTGACGAACTCGCAGCCGCGCCCGCGCATCGGCGACCCGGTCACCGCGTCCGTCCAGGTGGCTTCCCAGCTGGAGCCGATGACGTTGCCGTTGACCACCCGCACCGTCGTGGTGGGCGTGTAGTTCAGCTGCCGCCGCAGGCGCGACTCCAGGAAGTCCCTGTAGGCGCGCCGGCCGACCATCGGGGGGAAATCGGCGAACAGGACGCGCACATCCTCGGCGAACAACGCGATGATCTCTTCCAGGTCGCCCTTGCGGAATCCGACCTCGGCCCGCGCCAGGAACGCGCGCGCCTCGTCCATCTCGATTTCCCCGTCAGTCACGTCCCGCGCCACGCGTGATGCCCTTGATTGCCCGTTTCCCAGAATAAAAGCCTATCCCCGCCACATCGGATGATCCAGCGCCAATCTTATCAGTGTAACCCCGCTCGCCCTCTACCCTCGAAGGCGATCGACCGGATAGACCGGAAGCTCAAGGCGCGAAGCCTGGCGGGGGCCGTGGTGGACCGTCACGGTCGCCACCCTCACCGCCTGGGGGGCCAGCGCCAGCGACGGCCCGCCGGTGTTGGGATTGGGGTCATATCTGGGGAAA
>Ga0299912_10002521_pt1 | contig 15013 bp, 8 predicted proteins | sample RVTome_2_FD_207667 | JGI IMG/M metagenome (GOLD analysis project Ga0299912, IMG submission 207667) | Soil microbial communities from uranium-contaminated site in the Upper Colorado River Basin, Wyoming, United States - RVT95D214 (version 2) ... | reverse complement strand
CGGGCCGTGGAGACGGTTAGTATCAATTAAAAGACAGCGTATGAATCTGCCAACCTTCTCAGGCGGACATAAGCCCGCCGCATGGCTGAGCCTGGCAGCGCTTATGACCATTCTCTGCGCTTTTATCCATCCAGGGGAGCAGGTAAGGCCCTCAATCCAACAGGCCGACGCCCTCGTGCCGGTATTGTTTTTGAGCCTGCTCGCTTTATGCACCCTGCTGTATGGATTGATGAAAAATCCTCGGCATCGGTCGAGATCATTGCAGCGGGCGATACCACCCGAAGCTTCGGCCGCCGATGCTGATCTTTCAGACATTGATTCGCGCCTGAGGCGGGAGAGCAATTACCCGACGCGAGCCGCCGGTATCGGCACCGGCGTGGTAAAAATATTTCAACAACTCCAAGATAACATCAGCGACAAAAAAACCTTATCAATAGCCTATCGCCATTTGTTGAGCCTGGCCTGCGAACATCTTGATTTCGATGCCGGCGCGGTGTTTATCATCAATGACGACGGTCGATTGATACTCTGCGGCAGCAGCGGTTTCCGGCCCGCCCCACCTGATGATTCCTGCCTGGAGGGCACCGGGCTGATAGCCGACCTGTTTCAGACGGATGTGCCACGCTATATTACAAAGTTTGAAGGCCTGCCCGGCAACTGCGCACAGATTTTCAGCAAATATCAATCCGGCTGGTTATTACCGCTCTCGCCCCAGGGAATGCCCGCCGGTGTCATCGTATTCTGTCATGGCCATTCGCCCGAACAAATTGCCGATTACTATCCCAAGCTCGATTTCGTCAACATCGCCGCCTGTTGGTTCTATGAAAATCATCGCAATCAGCACCTGATCGCCAAGGAAAACAGGCGCAATGAAATGCTCGTCAAAACGTCTCTGGCGATTTCCTCGTCGCTCGATCTCGACGAGGTTTGTCAGATCCTGGTTGGCCGCCTCGGCACCGCCTTCGGCTGCAGCTATAGTTACCTGCTGGTCACCCAGGAAGGGCGGCTGGAGATGTACGTTCAATTTTACTATTCAGAGAGAGGCAGCCCGATTTTCAGGCCGGATGAGCGGCTCGTCGATATTTCGGGTATCGGCTGGCTGAATGAAATAATATCGCTGGGCAATCCGGTTTTGCTTGAGGCGGCCGAGATCAATTCCTTTCCGGAACAGGATACGCTAAAGCTTAAAATCAATGGGTGCTCCAGCGTTCTGATCGCTCCCCTTAAACATGCCGGCAAATTAACCGGTGTCTTGCTGATGGTTGAACAGCGATCAGCTCGGCGGGCCGGATTGCATAAAGAAGTTGTGGATTTGACGGCAGCCCTGGTCGGGCAGGCTTCCGCAGCCATCGAAAACGCGCGGATGTATTCGCAGATTTCAGCCAGGATCGCTCAGTTGACGACCATGTTCGAGGTCGGCCAGGCTTTGAACTCGGACCTCGATCTGATCCCGTTTTTCGAGAGAGTATTAAAAGCGATTTCCAGAAATTTCAAAATTAGTACCTGTGCTTTTTTGCTTCGCGATACCGATACGAACGAACTATACATCGCTTCGGTTATCGGTCCCTATCCCGACGGTGCGCTGGGTCGCCGAATTAAAATCGGCACGGAGGGGATAACCGGGCACGCCGCTGCCGTCGGCGGATCGATCAACGTCGGTGACGTCTCTCTGGATGAAAGATTTCTTGCTTCCACCGGCGACACGGGTTCCGAATTGGCCGTACCCGTTATTCTCGACGATAAAGTCGTCGGCGTTCTTGATGTCGAATCGCATGAGAAATATGCCTTCACCATCCGCGATGAAGAATTGCTCGAATCCCTCATGGACCAGGTGGCGGCCGCCATCGAGAAGATTAAACTCAAGCAACAAGAACGCGAACGGGCCTCCAGGCTGGCCATCACGAACGCGCTTGTCAAGCGCCTCTCCGGGATAGTCGATAGATCCGAACTACTCGGCGAGGCGGTTAAAGGTCTTACCGAGGGATTCGGCTTCGACCTGGCGGCCATCTTCATACCGGACGCCAGAGGTAACCTCTGCCTGGCCCAGCAAAGCTGTCGGTCCGGTTATGGTTACGAGCCCGGCGCGGTGTCCGCTGATGATTGCGGTCTGGTCGCCCGGGCCGCTCTGACCAGAACGATATCCTACCTGGATAATATCAAAGTGGATATGGCGGCTGGACCTGCAGGTAAGGCGGGTATGGATGGGATAAAATCGCGCTACTGTCTGCCGCTGGTTGCCGGTCTAAATTTTCATGGAGTGATTGATATTCAGGATAGGCGGCCGCGAGCGCTTTCACAGATCGATCAGTCCGCCCTACAGACTATCGCAGATTTTCTGGGCGTGACCCTGAATAATATAAGCCTCTACCGTGAGACTATCGATAAAGCCGAAAGGCTGAGTCTGGTAGGGCAGATCAACCAGGCGATATCGGCGACGCTTGACATCAAAGACCTGTTCGAAAGAATCGTTAAATCCCTGGCTGAGATAACCGGCTATCGATGGGTAACGCTCGTGATTAAAGAATCGCATTTGGGTCTGCAATCACAGCCGGGCCTGCGGCCGCTGGCGGTACACCGCGGGAAAGGCTATTTACACGGCCAGGGACAGACCACAGAGGAATTGCCCTCCCTGGACAGCCTGCAGACATGTTTTGACGAAGCCGCCAAAAGCGGTAAATCGATTTATCATGAAATTGAAGACCTCGCTCTGGGCGATCCTTTAAAATCATATTTTTATAAAAACGGCATCAGCCACGTGGCAATATCGCCAATCAGAAAGGAACAGGAAACGGTCGGCTATCTTCTGGTAGGAAATCCCAACCCGGAAGGCTTCCGGCCGCAGGACCATGCCCTGTTGCGCGATGTTTCTCAGCACCTGGAGATTGCCCTGAATAACGCCATGCTATATAGCGAACTGAAGGCGGCTTACCATCGACTGGGAGAAACACAGGAAAAGCTTATTCAGAGTGAAAAATTTAAGGCGTTGGGCGAAGTAGCCGCGGGCATAGCCCATGATTTCAAGAACATCCTGGCGGCGATCGGCGGGCGAGTGCAGATGTTGACGCTTGCCAAAAAACAGAATCAGACTATTCCCGAAAGCATGTTGATAAAAAGCCTGGATATCATCGAAAAATCGGCCACCGACGGGGTCAATATTTTGTCGCGAATAAACGAATTCACTAAAGGCAGGCAGCAACGTAAACAGACGGCTATCCGGCTCGCGGAAATTATCGAAGATACGAAAGAGATGACCCGGTCGAAATGGGAGAATCCGGAAAATGATAAGCATATTCGGGTGCTGACCAATTGCGCTGAAAACGACGTCATCCGGGGAGACCGTTCGGAAATCGTCGAGGTGCTGTCCAATCTGATTCTCAACTCGGTCGATGCTATCAAAGAAAACGGCACGATCCGCATTAATACGCGGACGACCGATGATTCAGTCATCCTCACCGTCCGGGATGACGGGGAAGGGATAGATCCGAAAATCCTCAAGCGGATATTCGATCCGTTTTTCACCACCAAAGACAGGCTCGGCACCGGGCTCGGTCTGGCAATGGTCTATGCGATCATCGATCGCCATGACGGAGAAATCTCGGTAGAAAGTATGCCCGGCAAAGGCGCTCTTTTTACCATCAATTTCCCCAAGCTCGACGCTGCCGCAATTGGCAGGCGGCCGAAGGTATTGGTGGTCGAGGATGATCCGAATTTGCGGGAAGCTATGAACGAACTGCTTGAGGAGCTGGGCGGAGAGGTTTCCCTGACGGGCAGTTTCGCGGAGGCCGAGGCCTTGATCGGCGCCGTCACTTTCGACCTCGTTTTCACCGACCTCGGTCTTCCCGGAAAAAGTGGCTGGGATGTAATCGATCGGGTGAGAGAAAAGGCGCCTGATTCTCTCGTCGTCCCCATGACCGGCTGGCAGGACGATTTAAGCAGCCGGGATCTGCGTTCCAGGGGCCTCGATGAGGTGCTGGCCAAGCCGTTCGATATCGGCCAGGTGCAGAAGCTTTTCGAAATAATCAAAAAGAGAGAAAAAGATGCCAGCCGTGTCGCTTAAAAATTTGGTGCAGCCGATTTTTGAAGTCATTGCCGGCCGCGTCAGCCAGAACCTTGGCGGCGACTATTTCGTGCTGGTAGTTATCGATCCGCTGCGGCCGAATTGCGAAGTCTTTATCAATAGCCGCCAGCGGGGCGACAAGGCGGTCGAAGAGATGGTCAAGGGGGAATCTCCGGCTGCCTGGCAGGAATGCAAACGACATGGCCTGAGCCTGATCTGTGAAAACAGCCGCGATCAACAGCCAAACCGGCTTAGCCAGATATTTTTCACAGCCTTGAGCTGCCGGCAGGTGCTTATGGCTCCTTTTGAAATTGAAGATATCGGCGGCGGCTTCATTATCTGGGGCTGGCAAAAGCCGCCGGCGGATTTTTCCAAAAATTATGTCGAGAGGGCAGCCCTTATTCGAGAACAGATCGCTCTCTCACTTAAGCTTTCCTTAAAAGAGCAAAGAAGCACCGAACTGAATGCCAAGCTGGCTGCCTTGCTGGAGCTCTCGACGTCGATTTATTCATCATTGAATTATACCGAGGTGCTTGAGAAGGCGATTAATCTATCGATGAAGATCATTGGCGCCGACGGCGGCTCGATTTTCATCCTCGATAAGAAAACGAATCTGCTCAAACCGCTTATAACGGTCGATGAAAAACATGAAGACGCAATCTCCAGAGTCACTCTACGGCCGGGTGAAGGGATCACCGGACTGGTGGTGCAGACAGGGATCGGCCTGATTTCCAATCATTCCGAATCCGACGCGCGAGCGTTTCAGGTGCCGGGCACGCCGAACGAGCCGGAATCGATAATCAGCGCCCCGATGACCTGGTCGGGAGAAGTAATAGGCGCGGCTACTCTGCGTTCCACGAGCGGCCGGCAATTTGTCGAAGAAGACCTGGAAATATTGACCATATTTGCCCGCCAGACGGCCGACGCTATAGAAAATGCCAAGCTCTTTGAAAGCCTTGAGAGCGCTTATAACGAACTCAGGAAGACCCAGGAGCAGCTCATTCTTACCGAAAAACTCCGCGCGCTCGGAGAAATGGCCGGCGGCGTGGCCCACGATTTCAACAACGTGCTGGGGGCTATCCTGGGGCGCACGCAGCTTTTATTACGGGAAATGGATAATCCGCGGTGGATCGACCACCTCAAACAGATCGAAAAAGTCACTTTCGCCGGCGCCAAGACCGTCCAGAAATTACAGCATTTCACCCGAGTTTCGAGCCGCGGCCAATTCGAAAACGTCGATCTGAACAAGGTTGTCGGCGATGCCGTGGAGACCACCCGGCCTCGCTGGAAAGACGAGTGTCAGCGTCAGGAAATCGTCATCGATCTGCGTTGCGATTATGGCGACATAGCATCGATCCTGGGCAATAGCAGCGAATTGGTCGAGGCCGTCTCCAACTTAATTTTAAATTCGATCGATGCCCTCCCCAAAGGCGGTTTCATAGAGATCAAGACTTTCATGGCCGACCAACGCGCGGTCGTGACAGTGCAGGATAATGGAGTCGGGATTAGCGCGGAAGCAATCGACCGCATATTTTATCCATTCTTTACGACCAAGGGCAAACAGGGGACTGGCATGGGCCTTGCCGTCGTTTATGGAATCGTCAGTCGCCACAAAGGGGAGATCGACGTGGCTTCGGAGCCCGGTCAGGGCACGACCTGCAGACTTTCGTTCCCGGCCACTCGAGAGATAAAAACCGACGACCCGGCACCGCCGATCATCATCAAGGAAATTAAGGCTCGAGTACTGGTCATTGATGATGACGAAAACATCCGCGATATCGTCTCCGACATGCTCGAATACCTGGGTCATTCGGCCGAATTGGCGGCGACCGGCGAGGAGGGCATCAAGCTCTTTAAGTCTGCCGAGTTCGATATCGTCATTACCGACCTCGGCATGCCGGGGATCAGCGGTTGGGAGGTAACTCGCCTTTGCAAAGCCTTGAAGCCGGATATACCGGTTGTGATGGTTTCGGGTTGGGGCAACCAGATCGATGATGAAATGGTGCGCGCCAGCGGCCTCGATGGAATCATGGCCAAGCCTTTCGAGATAAACAAAATCAAATCAATGATCCAGGAAACGCTGGCCAGGAGCAAAGCCGCAGTTACGGCCAAACGCCGCTAAGCCAGAAATCCTTTGACTTTTGCCCCGTGTATTTTTAATTACTCCGCATGAATGTCTTTTCGGCTGTTTTAAAAGAATATAAAAAGCGAGTCGATGATTATATCTTCAGCCGACTTCCCAGCACGCACGTCGTTCCCGAAATAAATAACCTATTCGAGATGATTAATGACTATCCGAGCCGGGTCGGCAAAGGTTTACGGCCGTCGATCCTGTTGATTTTTTGTCGGGCTTTCGGCGGGAATATAGAAAAAGCGATAAACACGGCCGCCGCCCTGGAGCTGTTTCAAAATTGGATAGTGATTCATGACGACATCGAGGATGGTTCGGAATTGCGCCGCGGTTTGCCGGCCCTGCATGTCAAATATGGCATGCCCCTGGCGCTCAACGCCGGCGACGCCCTGGCCGGCAAAATGTGGGAATTTTTAAAAGATAACCGGCAGATAATCGGCGCGGAGCTCACGCTGGACGTGATCGAGCAATTTTTAACGATGTATAATATGACGACGGCCGGTCAACATATCGAGCTGTCCTGGGTTCGCAATATGCGCTGGGACTTGACCAGGGACGATTATTTCGAGATGTGCCGGCGCAAAACGTCGTGGTACACCTGCGCCACTCCGGCCTGGACCGGCGCCTTGATCGCCGGTGCCGATTGTCAATATCGAGATACCATCTTCGCCTTCGGCTTTGACCTGGGGGTCGCTTTTCAGATCCAGGATGACATTTTAAACCTGGTCGGCCGGGAGGAGGAATATGGCAAGGAAATTTTGGGCGATCTGTGGGAGGGCAAAAGAACCTTGATCACCATCGATCTTATGGAAAAGGCCTCCCCCGAACAGAAAGAATATCTCAAATCGGTTCTGGACAGGCCGAGGCCGAATAAGGAAGCCGAAGATATCAGGCGCATCCGGGAATTGATCGACGAATACGATTGCCTTAATGCCGCCATGTCCACCTCAATTGACCTTGCCTCGAAAGCCCGGGCCAATTTTGCCAGGTTGAATAAGGCGATCGATGGACAACAAAAGCGGGTGATCCTGGAAATGATCGATTTCATGGTCAGCCGGAAATTTTGAATCCCGCCTGGGCCATGGCCTGATTTATCAGCGCCGGCTCTAATCCTGTTTGAGGCTGAAAAGTCTCGTAAATTACCGATGGAAGCACCGTTCGCCTCTGAGTTATCCCCCAAAAAATATTTCATCCGCCGCATGTTCGATGATATCAGCCACAGCTATGATTTATTAAATCGAGTAATCTCGTTCGGGCTCGACGGTGTCTGGCGCAAGCTAACGGTCAAACCGCACTCCCGCGATAAATTGGTGCTCGATATATGTTCGGGCACCGGCGATATGGCGCTTGAATTAAATCGCCGAAAGGGTTTTGCCGGCATGCTCGTCCTCGCCGATTTTTCGCCCGGAATGCATAAATTGGCGAGGCGCAAATTCGCCAATCTGAATAATGCGGTTTTTGTCAATTGTGACGCCGAAAAAATGCCCTTTCGCGAGGCGGCTTTCGACGGTATCATTTGCGGCTATTCATTGCGGAATCTTGGCGATCTCAAAGCCTTCGGAGGCGAAATTCATAGGGTACTTAAAACGGGGGGACGGGCGTCGATAATCGACATGGCCCATCCGCCCAATAAACTGGTGGCATTATTGTTTTACTTTTATTTTTATAAACTCGTGCCGCTTATTTCAAAGCTGTTCACGACGAAGAAATATGCCTATAAATATCTGCCGGTTTCCTTGCGCACTTTTTTGAAACAGGACGAAGTTCTGGCCGCTCTCAATGGTGGCCGTCTTGAGGGCGAATACCGAAACGTTTTTGGCGGAGTGGTAGCCGTTTATCGATTAAGGAAGTGACAAGTGACGAAATCGTTTCATTTTTGCGACGTCAAGCTTATTTTGCCGGCTCTGCTGGCGATTGTGATCGCCTGCGGCGGCGAACAAAAGCCCGATTCGAAAGCGACAACCGCCGATACCGCGAAGACGGTCATTGATGGCGATACGTTCGTTTTAACATCGGGCAAAACGGTTCGAATCGTCATGATCGATACGCCGGAGGAGGGGCAGCCGTATTGCGATTCGGCCCGCGCAGCCCTGGCCGATCTTGTGGAGGGACAGGCGGTACGCCTGGTCCCGATTGGCAGGGATGAAGACCGCTATGGGCGATTGCTGGCGGAGGTTTATGTCGATACGCTCAATATTGGGGCTGCCATGATGCGATCAGGCCTGGCCAGGCTATATCTGTATCGGGATAATGTTCGATTAAAATCGAAATACCTGCCCCTGCAGGTTCGGGCGATTGATAACGAAACCGGTATCTGGTCTCTGCCTGAACCGGAGCCGGAGGATTATTATATCAGAGTGGCCGGTTCCTACAGGTTTCATCGTCCCCTGTGCATGAACTTAAAGCGCGTCGATACCGCAAAAATGCGTTTCGTTAGAAGCAGGCGGCAGGCCCTGCTTGAGGGCTACTCGCCATGCCGCAACTGCAAACCTTAAATTTTTAGTATTCAGGAGGGCAACTATAGTGCCGATAAATAACTTAGAGGTCTGATTATGCCATTAATTCTGGTTATTGAAGATAAAGACAGCATGCAGAAAATGCTGACTGCCACGCTCGAATCCGAAGGTTACGAGGTCGAGTCTGTCAGCGATGGCCAGAGTGGCGTTGATCGAGCCCGCCAAAAAAGATTCGACGTCGTGCTTACCGATTTGAAACTACCGAAAATGGACGGCCTGGGGGTACTCTCGGAGGTCAAGGAGATTGATCCCGATACGTCCGTAATCATGATGACTGCCTATGGGACAATCGAGACCGCCGTTCAGGCGATGCGTCTTGGCGCGACCGATTTTTTGACCAAGCCGTTCGATACCGATCACCTATCGGTAATCATAAAAAGAGCCCTGGAAAACCGCCGCCTGGTCGAGGAAAATACGGTGCTTCGGGAGGAATTAGCCAACAGCCTGGGCGGCCACGAGATAATCGGTATTTCGGAAAAAATCAAGGAGAGTACCGAACTGGTGCAGAAAGTTGCCCGCTCGGACACCACCGTGCTTTTTCTCGGAGAGTCGGGCACGGGCAAGGAGCTTTTCGCCAGGGCCATTCACCACCTTTCCAATCGCAGCAAGGGACCGTTCGTCGCCATAAATTGTGCGGCCATTCCCCATGAGCTTCTGGAAAACGAACTATTCGGTTCCGAGAGAGGAGCTTACACGGGGGCGGTCGCCCGCAAAATGGGTAAATTCGAGGTCGCCAATACCGGGTCTATTTTCCTTGACGAGGTCGGCGATTTGGATGTGGCGCTCCAGGCCAAGCTTCTCAGGGTGTTGCAGGAAAGGACGATTGAGCGGTTGGGCGGCACTAAAGTGCTCGCGGTGGACGTACGTGTTATCGCGGCTTCAAATGTCGATCTGAAAGAGGCGATTGCCAAAAAGAGCTTCCGCGAAGATCTTTACTACAGGCTTTCGGTTTTCCCGATAACGATTCCGGCGCTCAGGGAACGGCGCGACGATATCCCGCATCTGGCCAACCATTTTATTGAAAAATACTGCCGGGAGATGAATAAAAAACCGAAAAAGCTATCTCGTGAAGCCATCGATTTGTTGGAAAAATACCACTGGCCGGGAAACGTGCGAGAATTGGAAAACACGATCGAACGCTCAATCATTCTCTGCAGCGGCAAAACGGTCACGCCGGAGCATCTGGCGATCAGGATCCCCTCGGCCTCGGAAATAAGGCTTCGCGAAGGGGCCGGTCTCAAGGAAGTCGGGGCACATGCCCAGGCTGAGGCGGAAAAGGGGCTGATTAAAAGAGTGTTGGCCAAAACCAACGGCAATAAGCGCAAAGCCGCTGAGATCCTTAAAGTGGATTATACGACCCTCTTTGAGAAATTAAAAAAATACGGCCTCCACAAGAAGGATGCTGAGTAAAGACCTCTTCTTGGATACTTACGAAATACGTAATCTATTGGAAATTAATTAGTTAAATTCCTTGACATTTTCTTTAATTTTTATTTAATTATATAAAATTGCATTGATATCTCCGCTCGATTTTATCGCATAATTTGGCGGTGGTATACGGCTTAGTAAGCCATTTGCAGGAGGTTAGGCTTAAATGAAAAGACTGCTTATGATTTTCATGGTTGTGGCGCTGATAATTCCCCAGGCTGCTCTGGCCCAGGACCCCGACGATCCCGGCGCGCCTGATAGCCTTATTTTTAGCGCCGTCGATATTGAGCACAGCCCGGGTGATACCACTCATGTTCTGTACAATATTTATTTCGTGACCGATGATTCGATTTCTTCCATATTTGTACCGGTGGGCTGGCATAGCGAAGATGGCGGCATCATCGCCCAATCGGCCACCTGGATGAACACTTTGCAGCAATGGGAATCAACTTATGCCAATGATGATATTAGCTGGCTGGTCGGTTTCAATGATCTGACGTCACCCTATAATGAGCCGGCCCTGCATACCAATTCCCAGAGGGTGGTCGGAATCACCATAGATTTCGTGATTTTGCCGGATGCGCAGGAGCAATTGGTCTTAATTGACACGACTCGTGGCCCCCATAACCTGCCGGTAAATTTCGGCCTGGTTCATGGATCCGCTGATATTACTCCGACCGTGGTCCCTGGCTATATCCGCTATGGGACGGTTGGTATCGACGACCAGGCAGCGGTATTGCCCTCCGAATTTGCTCTCGGTCAGAATTATCCCAATCCGTTCAATCCGGAAACGAACATCGAATTTCAGGTGCCGCAGGCCGGTCAGGTGAATATTGATATTTACAATATCCTGGGCGCGAAGGTGAAAACTCTCGTTGCCGGTTACCGAGAAGCCGGCTTTTTCACGACTCATTGGAATGGCACCAACGAAGCAGGCGCAGATGTGCCGTCGGGCGTGTATTTTTACCGTATGATCGCCGGCGATTATGCTGTAGCCAAAAAGATGGTGATGATCAGATAGAAATTTCAGTCTCCATTGATATTGGCCCCGCCAAGGCGGGGCTTTTTTTTTGAGTTATTTGCGCGAAGGCATATTTCATAGCCGGCCGCAAGCCGGCGTAGCGGACCTCTTAATTTCAGGCGTAGTCAACCGATAGCTGCAATAGAGAAGCAGGACAAATTGTTGACATGGCGGATATTGCGGTATATCATTCCGAAATCGAAAGGTTAATTTGAAGGAGGCAAGATTGAAATCGCGAATTATCTGGGTGGGAGTAGCTTTTGTTATCTGGTCAGTAATTGGCTATGCTGCCGGCAGGGATATTAAAATCAATATTTACAACGGGGGCTTTTCACAAATAAGCGAAACGCGCGTCGTCAGAATTAATTCCAGTCTTACTGAAATCGTTTTGCCTGACGTCGCGGAAAAAATCGATCCCGGCTCCATCTCGATTGACGGAAATGGGGTAGAAATCCATTCGATAATTTACGCCTATGATCTCATTTCCACTGATCGCTTATTACGGAAATTCATTAATCGAGAAATCACTTTTAATAAGGACGATTCTCTGGAAATCGGGACACTTCTGGGATATGACGATGATAATATATTTTTCGCACCCAGGAGCGGGAAAGGCGCGGTTGCCATTTATGAACGAGACGATTTTAAATATGTCGAATTGTCCGGACTACCGGAGGCGCTGGTGTTGCAGCCGGTGATAATAGTCAAAGCGATGGCCGACAAGCCGGGCGACAAGTCCCTGCACCTTTCATATCTGACCGAAGGCCTGGGCTGGCGGGCCGAATATCGCCTCGCCTATGACCCACAGAAAAATTCTGGCTTTGAGGGCTGGGTGCTTCTCGATAACCAATGTGGGGCCGCATTTCCCGAGGCATCGATCGTGCTGGTTGCCGGCCAGGTCGATCGGGATAAACCTGAAGGAAGTGCGTCGCAAAGTGAAAGCGGCCTGCTGCTCTGGCAGGCCACTTCCAAGCTCGAACCGCTCGTCGATTATCATCGCTTCACTTTGCCGCTGAAAGCCACGCTCAATGAGATGGACAATAAGCAGGCGCCCCTGTTCAAAGTCGATGGCGTCAAAATCGATCATTATTATAAATTTAAATGGTCGGAGACAAAAGCCGACGTCAAATCCGTCATTGCTTTCGTTAACGACAGGTCAATTGGCCTCGGCTTTCCGATCCCGCCCGGTCGGATCAGTATTTTCGACGATGCCTCGAACGCGTTTCTGGGGTCAAGCCTGATTGAGGGGACCCCGAATGGCGAGAAGGTGGAAATATTTATGGGGACGGCCTTCGATATCAAAGCCGAAAGGAAAAGAATCGATCATAAGAAAATCGGCCGGGACAAAAATTCCGACACGTTTGAAATCAAAATTCGAAATCATAAATCTGAAAAAGTAAAGGTCGTTGCCGCCGAAGAGCTTTATGGCTACTGGGAAATCGTCGATAAATCCGACGACTTCACGAAGAAAGATTTCCAGAACATCGAATTCGAGGTTTCAGTTGAGCCGGGTAAGGAAAAGGTCATTACCTACACGGTGGAGTACAGCTATTGAACCGGGTAGTCCTCATAGTATTGTTGCTCTCCGCAGCCGCGAATGGGCTGGCGGCGCCGCCTGAGGACGAATCGATCTCCGCTTATTGGATATTTTTTAGAGGCAAGGGGCCTGATACAATAGCCAGAATCAGTGAATTCCAAAGTGCTCTTCCCGAACGGACAATCCAGAGGCGGCAAAAAACGGGGAATCCGGTAATTGATATTTATGATCTGCCGGTCTACGCGCCCTATATCGATTCGCTCAAACCAATGGTGAATAAAATCAGGGAAGAAAGCCGCTGGCTGAACGCCGTAAGTGCCGATATCGACAAGGCCAACCTTGCGGCCATCCGATTGCTTGCTTTTGTCGAAAAAACTCAACCTGTTGCCGCCTCCGATCCCCGATCCAGCAAGGTGCAGGTCGAGGAAACTTGGCAGGCGGGCGCAAGCGACTATCTACCATCACCAGCAAGCCTCGATTATGGGCCATCGTTTGAGCAACTGGAACAAATTAACGCGATCCGGGCACATGAACAGGGCTATCATGGCGAGGGGACAATTATATGCTTCCTCGATACCGGCTTTTTGACTTATCATCACGCCTTTAACCATCTCGATATTCTGGCCGCGCACGATTTTATCAACGATGATGATTTCGTCGGCTATGATCCGGCCCAGGATTCGCTCGACCAGCCCAATCATGGCACCGGCTGCCTGGGGACGATCGGGGGCTATTATCCCGGCGAATTGATCGGACCGGCCTTCGCCGCCTCGTACATTCTCTGTAAAACTGAGGTGACCTCATCGGAGACCGCGGTCGAAGAGGATTATTACGTAGCCGGCCTGGAATGGGGTGAATGGCTCGGGGCAGACGTTGCCTCATCGTCGCTTTCATATTCGGATTGGTATTCGACCGACGACTATGACGGCCAGACCTGCTTGACGACAATCGCCGCCAATATCGCTTTTCAAAAAGGATTGATCCTCTGTTCAGCGATCGGCAATGCCGGGCCCGGCAAGTTCACGCTGGGGGCGCCTGCCGATTCGCGATATTCGCTGGGCATCGGTGGCGTGCAGTGGAATGGAACTTTGTATCCTCATTCTTCGTGGGGGCCAACCGCCGATGGTCGAATCAAGCCGGACGTTTGCGCCAGGGCCGTGCGAACGATTGCCGCTACGCCATTCACTACTGATGGTTTCGGCAGATGGACGGGAACGTCTCTTGCATGTCCGCTGGTGGCCGGCGTGATCGCGCTGGTAATTCAGGCACACCCCGATTGGAGCCCGGCTCACGTGAAAGAAGCTATCAAAGAGACTGCCAGTCATGCCAACCGGCCCGATATTCGATTCGGCTGGGGAGTCGTGAACGCCCGCGGGGCGATCAACTACCCGTCGTTTTCAGGTTATGTCGTAGATTCTGCAGCAGACCGCGGTTTGAAGGCAGAAATTATGATCGAGTGCGAGGATAGCAAAGAAACGTTTACCGCTGAATCGGATGGCTCCGGCTATTTTATATTCGCAAATCTGCCGGAAGGGGATTACTCGGTTAGGATCAGAGCCGCTGATTTTAATCCATATGAGGGCGCTTTTTCCGTACCCCCCTCGGAGGAATTTGATATTTTTCTGGCGCCTGAATAAAAAAGGCCCCGTTTCTCGGGGCCCGAGGCTGTTGACAAATGTCAGCTTGGTGCCACGCGTAGGCGCGCTATGTGCAGGTAAAGAGGACCTTATCCAGGGCCGCGGCCTATCGGGGAAACCGACTAATCAGGTCGTCTCATTTCAGGATGGATTGGAAGCTGAAACAAATCATAGGATTAGGCAGCCTGATTGGCGAATTCGGGGGCATCGATTAATCCGAAGTAAATAAATCGGAAATTACCTATCGGCTCTCACGATGTCCTGTTTATAGTGGATTTGGCCAAAAGGTCGGGGGTTCAAAGCGGGGTCGGCACAAGTGACTTCGCAAACTCAAAATAAATGTTATTTGCATTGTTATCCTATTTTCGAATACTTTCAGGATCATCCATTGACCATTAGGGATTGCGGAGGTCCATTAATTGAACGATTTTCCTTGACACGGATTTTTAGCGCATTAAATTGTGTATGTAGATTAATATTAATCTTATTTTTTTGGGGCTTTTATGCGACGCCTGTTTGGCATACTTTTTCTTATCGCTCCCCTTTCAGCGATCTTATATGCATTTTCTTTTGCCGGCTGGAGTGAAGAGGTCAGAATTTCTGAACCTGGTAATTGCAGCTACCCGGATATAGCAGTTAGTAATGATACCCTGCATGTTGTCTATACAAATGAAGAAGATGGTGAC
>Ga0299912_10002520_pt1 | contig 15016 bp, 16 predicted proteins | sample RVTome_2_FD_207667 | JGI IMG/M metagenome (GOLD analysis project Ga0299912, IMG submission 207667) | Soil microbial communities from uranium-contaminated site in the Upper Colorado River Basin, Wyoming, United States - RVT95D214 (version 2) ... | reverse complement strand
GCATTAGTATCAAGATCCCGTCGCAGGCGAGAGAAACACCGATGTGTTTAAGCTTCGGGAATTCCTATTCCCGAAGCATCAGAGACAAGGCGGTTTTTCTCCTATTCAGACTTTGCTGCACCTGTTTGACACACAATGCCATTGTCATTGCTTCGCCCCTACGGGAGCTCGCAATGACAGATTAGAGGTATTTCTTTTTACTCCTCCCCCCTCCTCTTCCTCTCCCACCACTCCATTCTTTTTTTAATCTCTTTTTCAAATCCAAACTCTGAAGGAAAATAATATTTTCTGTTTTTCAGATTCTCCGGCAGATAGTCTTGCTCTACGAAATGATCTTTAAAACTATGCGGGTATTTGTAATCTTTTCCATAGCCCAGGTTTTTCATCAAATCCGTAGGAGCATTTCTTATGTGCAAAGGGACGGGCAAGGCAGGTTGTTTTTGAATATCCTCCTGCACCAGACCAAATGCCTTATAGATGGCGTTGCTTTTGGGTGCGGTTGCCAGATAGACAACTGCTTGGGCAATGGCTAACTCCCCTTCCGGCGTTCCCAAAAAGTGATATGCTTCTTTTGCCGCAATAGCTATTTGTAAGGCGTCAGGGTCGGCATTTCCTATATCTTCTGAAGCAAAGCGGACCAATCTGCGAGCAATATAAAGGGGATCCTCTCCACCAGAAAGCATCCTTCCTAACCAGTAAAGCGAGGCATCCACGTCCGAACCCCTTAAACTTTTATGCAAGGCGGATATTATATTATAATGTTCTTCCCCGGTTTTGTCATAAAGCAGGATCTTTTTCTGCATTACCTCTTGGGCGATTTCCTGGGTTATCTTTCTTGCCCCGTCTTTATCTGGTTTGGTAGTAAGCACTGCAAATTCCAGAGCGGACAGGGCTATTCGCGCATCCCCATTTGAGGTTTGGACAATGTACTGCAGGACCTCCCTGGCTATTTTTATCTTGAAATTTCCCAATCCCTTTTCTTTGTCTTTTAAGGCCCTCTTCAAGATGAGCTCGACCTGTTCAATGTTAAGCGGATTTAAGGTATAGACCTTGCAGCGTGACAAAAGAGGGGAAATGACTTCAAATGAGGGATTCTCGGTTGTGGCGCCGATTAAGATTATGTTCCCTTTTTCAACATGCGGCAGGAATGCGTCCTGCTGAGCCTTGTTGAACCGATGAATTTCATCCACAAACAAAATAGTCTCTTTGCCGAAGAAAGTCTTTTGTTTTGTGGCTTCAGCCATCACTTCTTTTATCTCTTTTATTCCTGAAGTTACCGCGGAGAAAGGCAAAAAATAGGCATTAGTAGTTTTGGCAATGATGTGGGCCAAGGTGGTCTTCCCGCTTCCCGGAGGACCCCACAGGATCAGAGACTGAACCTTGTCCTCCAAAATTGCTCTTCTCAAAGGAGAATCTTTGCCCAAGATATGCTCCTGACCGACAAACTCCTCCAAGCTCTGCGGCCTAATTCTATCCGCCAAAGGTCCCTGCGACATTTTGGCTGGCACTTTCTCTTTTTCGAACAGGTCCGATTTTTCTTTGTTCATACGATTAAAATATCTGTTGAAGGCGGCATTTACAAGATAAAAATTTGGTTTATCAATATAGCCAACAGCGAATCTACGGTTTTTGTAGGGGTTCGATTTGCGCAACATCTCGACGACATCGAGTCCATTGGTTGCCCGAGAAAACCTAACCCCCTGTTGTCCCCCTCGTCAGGGGGACATAAGTGTTTCTCCTCCGATAAGGGGAGAGTAGGATCTTGTAGAGACGCAACATTTGGCGTCTCTACAAGCTTTTGAAGGCGACCCAGATGGGTCGCCTATATATAAACGGGGCGGGATAAATTCTCGCCCCTACGCGGGATACATTTTTATTATTTATGATTATGTGTTTTAAACCAAGTCAAGAATTATCGAATCAGCCACAGGCAAGGCTTTTCTGGTAAGACTAAGAAAATTATTTTGTTTTGAAAGGAAGCCTGTGCTTATCAGATAATCTATTTTGTCTTTTTTAATATCCTCTAATCTAACCCCGAAATCCTTGTGAAATTTCTTTAGGTCTATACCTTGAATTTTCCTTAATCCCAAAAATATAGTTTCAACCATGAGTTGTTCTTTGGATAGATTTTCTTCAAACTCAACAGCCTTCCCCTTCTGTTTTATCAATCTAGTATACTCTTTGACATTTTTCGTATTGCCCCATCTTTTGTTTTTGTAAAATGAATGAGCGGATGCTCCAAATCCGAGATACTCCTGATGATTCCAATATTTGAGATTATGTTTGCTTTCAAAGCCGGGCAGAGAAAAATTGGATATTTCATATTGCCTATACCCTTTCAAGCTTAGATAATTTATTGCCCAAAGGTACATCCGTCTGACTTTTTCATCTGAAAGGAGTTTGATTTTGCCATGTTTAACTAATTTATAAAATCCCGTTTTCTCTTCAATGGTTAAGCTGTAAGTCGCTATATGGTAAGGAGATAAAGATATCGCCTGCTGTAGCGAACTTTTCCACGATTTTAGAGTCTGTCCTGGAATACCAAAAATCAAATCTAATCCAATATTTTCAAATCCGCCTTTAGTCAAAAGATTGAAACTGTCTATTGCATCCTTGCTCTCGTGGATTCTTCCCAGAGTTTGCAGTTCTTTGTCGTTTAGACTCTGGATTCCCAAACTGATTCTATTGAATCCCATTTCTTTTAGCCTCCCCACTTTCGTTTTGTCTAATGTCTTGGGATTGGCTTCCACGGATGTCTCACAATTGGGCAATAGGGTAAAATTCTTATGGATGGCTTGCATGGTCTTATCAAGCTCTTCTAATTCTAGAATGGTGGGGGTTCCACCGCCGAAATATATAGTGTCGGCTTGACAACTATAGGAGTTTTTAAGCTCAGAGCAGAGTGCAGTTACATAATCTGTTGTTGTTTTTTCGTCATACACCACAGAGGCAAAATCGCAATAAGGACACTTGGAGAGGCAAAAAGGTATATGTAGATATAAGGAAATGGGCATTAGGTCAAAGAATGACTAGACTCTGCTTAGGATTCTATTCCAGCGAACTCTATCCGGAAGATGATACAGATTATAAAAAAAGATCTCGATTAGAGGCAAAATGTAAGGGCTTCTAAGCTTTGGTGCTCTGGGGTCGGGTTTCCAGGAGAACAGAATGAGACTTATCTTTCCTTTAAGTCCGTTTTTGTCCATACATCCGAAATCCCTTGAATCTTCGCTGTCGTCACGGTTATCACCCAAAACAAAAAGGGCATCCATGGGCACCTGTTGGGGACCAAAATTATCCCGTCTGGAATAGATGCCCGGTTTTATGAACTTATCGATGAACTTCACCCCGGCTGGGTCACGGAATATATTTCCGTCAGTATAAATCACCTTATCTACAATCTCCACAGTCTGCCCTTCAGTTGCCAGACAACGTTTGATTATAGTTTTACTCGGATTCAATGGGTACTTTAAGGCAACTATCTCCCCGGGTTGAGGTTTCTTGAAACGGTAAGCCAACTTATTTAACAGAACATAGTCCCCTACCAGCAGAGTATTCTCCATTGAGCCAGTAGGGATATAGTATATTTGAGCCACAAATGCACTCAAGAGAAAAAAGGCTACGAGGATTACAATCAAAGTGGTGACAAACCGTCCCAGTGGAGACGCGACTTTCTTCTGTTTGGCTGGATTCATTGTTTTCCTTTGGACCTGTTCACTAATGTTATCGGAATATGTGTTCAGGAATTTAACATAAGGTTGATCATCTTTCAATCTTGAGCAATGCCAGAAATGCCTCTTGCGGAATTTCCACCGATCCAACTTGTCTCATTCTTCTTTTGCCCTCTTTTTGTTTTTCCAGAAGCTTTCTTTTTCGGGTTATATCTCCGCCGTAGCATTTAGCAGTGACGTTTTTTCGTAAAGGGCTTATCCTCTCACGGGAGATTATTCGAGAACCAATAGCTCCCTGGATTATTACCTCGAAAAGCTGTCTGGGAATTAACTGTCTGAGCTTGCTACATAACTCCCTGCCCAAGAAGTAAGCCCTCTCTTGATGGAGGATGACCGAGAGGGCGTCCACCGGAGTGGCGTTTACCAGAATATCCAACTTGACCAGCTGGGCTGGCCTGAATTCCAACAATCGGTAATCCATTGAGGCGTAACCCCGAGAGATGGATTTGAGTTTGTCGTAAAAATCGAAGATTATCTCGGATAATGGTATATGGTATAGAAGCCTAACCCTGTCCTTATCAACGTACTCGGTGGTAATGTAAATCCCTCTGCGGTCCACAGTCAGCCTCATTATATTACCTATGTACTCCGACGGTGAGATTATCACCAGCTCAACATATGGTTCTTCCATACTCTGGATCTGGTTGGGAGGGGGGAAAAAGGCGGGATTATCCACTAAAATCGTTTGCCCGTCCGTGCGGGTTACTTTATATTCGACGCTGGGAACGGTATTTATGATGGAAAGCCCGTATTCCCTCTGGAGCCTTTCCTGAATTATCTCCATATGCAGCATCCCCAGAAAGCCACAGCGGAATCCAAAGCCCAGGGCATTTGATTTTTCCGGCTCATAACACAGCGATGCATCATTTAGTTTGAGTTTTGCAATAGCTTCCTTCAGTTCCTCAAATTCATCAGCCACACTGGGATATATTCCGGAGAAGACCATCGGTTTTATTAGCCTGAAGCCAGGAAGGGGCTCTAATGCAGGATTCGTCGCATCGGTTATGGTGTCCCCCACTTTAGTATCAGCCACATTCTTGAGGTTTGCCATCAAATATCCCACCTCACCGGAAGAGAGCTTTTCCTGGGGCAAAAGCTTCAGCTTCAAATACCCCACCTCTTCTACTTCATATTCTCCAGGATGTGAAAAGAATTTTATCTTCGAGCCTTTAGGGATGACCCCTTCCTTGATCCGGATGTAAGCTATGGCTCCTCGGTAAGAATCGAACGCCGAATCGAAAATCATAGCCCGCAATGCAGAGGAATCATCACCGCTGGGCGGGGGTATCCTTTTTACTATCGCTTCCAAGACCTCTTCTATCCCTTTGCCCAGTTTAGCGCTAGTCAGTATAGCGTCTCCCCTATCCGGCCCCAGAAGCTCATAAAACTTCTTCCTTACGGTTTCTATCTGTGCACTGGGCAAGTCAATCTTATTGATCACCGGAATTATGGTTAAGCTGTTTTCCAACGCCAAATATAGATTGGATATGGTTTGGGCTTCTATGCCCTGGGAGGCATCCACTAAAAGCAAAGCGCCTTCGCAACATGCCAAGCTGCGCGATACCTCATAGGTGAAATCAACGTGACCCGGCGTATCAATTAGGTTTAGGATATAATTCTGTCCATCCAGGGCTTGATACTCCATTCTTATCACGTGGGATTTTATGGTGATGCCCTTTTCCCTTTCCAGGTCCATATTGTCCAAGACCTGCTCGCGCATCTGGCGCGGCGGTATGGTCCTGGTAGCTTCAAGCAGCCGGTCTGCCAAAGTCGACTTTCCGTGGTCAATATGGGCAATTACGGAGAAATTTCTGATGTTTGATTTTTTCATATCTTCTTTCTTAAGTGAGAGATTATAACAAACTTTTAACTGGATGTCAACTTTTTAAAGAGAATAGGGTAGTTGCGGGTGGCATTTTGCGAAGGTTAATCACAAGAAATAAAAGGCATAAAATGCATTGACTTTTTTGTAGCGGGCTGTTAGAATAGAATTAAGGGGTCTATTTACTCTCCAACCAAAAAATATACTCAGGGGGCATTAATGAATATTATAAAAAAGTGTTGCCTAATCTTAGCCCTATTGTTTTTGCTAATATGTCCGAGTTCACCTGCCCGCAGCAAAAACTGTGATTTTGTTGGTATTCATGAGAAGATATCTTATCTCCGAGAGAAAATAGGTATGTATCCTCCTAGGTTGACACCTAATGAGTTGAAATTGGTTAAGAGAAAATATGAAAATACAACAAATGACCTGAATAATTGCCTTAAACAAGATCCGAATAATGCTGAAATAGAATGGCGATTGGGTGAATGTTATCGGCTTGGCCATAATCTGGATTTGAAGGGTGCTTGGGATAATTCTGAAAGGCACTTAAAGAAAGCCCTATCTCTTGATCCTAAGAACATAAATGCCCATATCGCCTTAGGCAGATTATATGTGAATACGGACACAAGTTTTTGCCCAAAAGCGGAGGATTTATTCAAGAAAGCCCTTGAGCTATCAAAAGATAAGTCGCTCCCAGAGGCACACGATGGGCTGTTTTTCAGCTATTATTATCAAGGAAAATTCGAGCAGGCAGTAAAAGAAGCAGATACCATTCTTGTCCTTCATCCTGATGATCAAACGTTCAAAGAGCTTAGGGAGTTTGCTTTATGTAGAGCAAATGGGCAGGATTGCCCAACGCCACTTTTCCCGGTCAGCTTCTGGGGAATTAATGGATATATCAATAAAAGAGGGCAAATGGTTCTAGAGCTCCAATGCGACTTCACTGGCGAATTTCGTGAAGGTTTGGCTATTGTAAAATCTGAGCAGCTCAACAAAAAAGGATATATTGACAAAACTGGGAAATTAGTTATAGATGGGATGTTTTACAGAGAAATAGATGATTTTCATGAAGGGCTAGCGAGAGTAAAGGTCGCAGGCAAGTGGGGTTATATCAATAAAAAGGGTACTATGGTCGTAAAACCGCAATTCATCTATGCTGAACCTTTTTCTCACGGCTTAGCCAAGATCAAAACCGACCAGAAGTATGGTTATATTGACAAATGGGGTCATATGCTAATCAGCCCACAATTCTATGATTGCAGGAGGTTCTCCGAGAATGTAGCCGCGGCCAAAATCAATGACAAATGGGGCTATATAGATACTGCTGGCAAGGTGGTCATTGAAGCGCAATTCGACCTTGCTTGGGATTTTTTGGAAGGACTTGCGCCGGTAAAAATTGGGGGAAAATATGGTTATATTGATAGCTCAGGCAAAGTAGCTATAGCCCCGCGATTTGATGGTGCTGCAAACTTCCATGATGGTCTGGCAATGGTACAAATAAGCGGTAAATGGGGTTATATTGATAAGATTGGCGAGGTGGTGATAGCTCCTCAATTTGATGCGGCTCTCGGTTTTTCTGAAGGGTTGGCGGCAGTGAAAGTTAGTGGTAAGTGCGGCTATATTGACAAAACAGGAAGAATAGTCATCAAACCAGAGTTTGACGGAGTCTCTTATTTTAAAGATGGTTTAGCACAGACATCTGTGGGTTTAGCTGTCGGCTATATTGATAAAGAGGGTAAATATGTCTGGGGGCCTGCAGAAATCAAGTTTCCCGCCATTAGTTTTACATGGGAACAATTGCAGGGAATAATGGAACGATAATCTATAGAATTAAGTTTCCGGTAGCGAAGCATTTTAACCCATCGGTCCTGTAAAGCAAGACAATATAGACGCGACCCGTACGGGTCACCTTCATTAGCTATATATTCTTATTAGACATTAAACGAGTCCGAAATAAAGGGAAGTTTTGCCTTGACAAAGATTCAAATTTCCTTATTTTTATACGTCCAAGCCCAAATGGGCTATATTATTTATGACTAAACTGTTGTTGGGATTGGGAAATCCGGGTAAGAAATATGTTTACACCCGGCACAACTTAGGTTATGCCTTATTAGATCTTTTGGCCAAAGATAAAAAATTCGTCCCCGGCAAAGGACAGTATTTTCTTGTCAAAGCCAAAATAAAGAGCCAAAAAGTCATTTTAGCCAAGCCCATAACCTTTATGAATCAAAGCGGTATAGCGGCAAGACAGTGTCTGGAGGATTTCGGTCTGGGTTTGGAGAGCCTTTTGGTGCTGTGCGATGATGTCAATCTTCCTTTGGGCAAAATAAGGATCAGACCCGACGGAACAGATGGCGGACACAATGGTTTGAAATCCATAATTAATGAATTGGGTTGCAGTGAATTTGCCAGATTAAGAATGGGTATAGGTTTTCCTTTACACAACGTCAAGATGGAAGATTACGTTCTGCGAAAGTTCGAACCGGAAGACAAAAGGGAAGTGCAAAATATGCTGCAAACTGCCAGCTTAGCAGTAGGACAGATAATCTCTTCAGGTATAAAGCAAGGCATGGACCGATTTAACTAGAATAGCCGCGAAATTCCCTGCTCTGAATCTTATTTCAGGGCCTAAAGGATTTGGCCGAAGGGAGGTGACAATTGAGAAAGTACGAGACAGTCTTCATCTTAGACCCCGCTTTAGACAGCTCCACCACAGATCAGGAAATTAAGAAGGTTGAGGACTTAATTGCGAGCCGTGAAGGGAAAGTCCTGAAAGTTGACCGCTGGGGCTCGAGAAGGTTGGCTTACCCTATAGCAAAAAAACAGCAGGGGTATTACACTTTGATCCTGTTTGAGGGAGAAGGTGATTTAATCAACGAACTGGAAAGAAACTACAGACTAAACGAGTCATGTTTGCGCTACCTTACTGTGGTTTCAGAGGAAAAGATAATGGCAGAGAAGCCATCTTTACAGGAGAAAGATAAAGAAGATAAGGAAGATAAGGAAGAGAAAGAAAAAGAGTAATTCTGTGTAAAACAAGGAGAACAAATGGCAGAGGAACTACCTCGCAGGAAAAGAAGTTGCCGTTTCTGCGAAGGGAGAATGAAAGAGATAGACTATAAGGATGAAAAGTTGCTCAGGAGATTCATCACCGAGAGGGGAAAAATGTTGCCTCGTCGTATGACCGGCAATTGCTCTTTGCATCAGCGAAGGATTACCATTGCTGTCAAACGCAGTCGGCATTTGGCTTTACTTCCTTTCACCGCAGAGGTCTATCGTTAGATTGTGGAAAAAGGCATAAACAGCTCTTTTAAAATCGAATCCGTGGTCTGGGCGTTGCTGTCACTGATATTGACCTTAGCTTATGCTCACTTCTTTTCGCTCTGGGTTGCAGGGTATTTTCTGGGAATACTTACAACTTTCAGCCTGACCTTACTTTGCTGGAGAGCCGGGCGGTTTGGGTTTGTTGGAGTACTCTTGCTAGCCGGGTTATTTTGTGCCCTGGGTAGGAGCAATTCAGTGATTTTTCTTCTTAAGTCATTGCTTCCTTCTTTGATCCTTGGCTCGGGGTTAAAATATAGGAAAAGGCCGGATTTGGTCATTTTCTCGGCAGCCATCCCGCAATTGGCAATTCTGGGGCTTTGGGTGGTGCACTACTCTGAAATGGCGTATTTTCTTGGCTTCCAATTGCAGGATATGACCGCCCAGATAGCAGATCAAGCCAGAGGCTGGGGCATGGACATAGGATTTTTGGTGGAGAAAGCAGGTCCGCTTAGCGACCTTCTGTCTCAACTGTTTTTCGGTTTTCAGTTTCTTTCCGGCTTATTTGAGATTTTCTTGGTTTATCTTTTGATTGGGCTTTTGGCCGGGAAGTTGGGGTGGAATATGGTGAAACTCCCGCCTTTTTATAGATGGCGAAGCGAGCAGAGCTTGGCTTGGGTTTTTCTTCTGAGTTCGGTGTTATTTCTAGTAGGTGGCGAATTCTTTGAAATTGTATCTAAGAATATTCTGTTAGTGCTCGGATTCTGGTATGCGGTTTTGGGCTTTTCGATAAGCGAATGGTTTTTGAGAGAATCAAAAGCATCTGGCTCGAGAATTGGATTCTACATTTTCATGGTTTTGACTCAGATTCTATCTTTTGTTCTTTTGTTATTGGTTGGATTTTTCGATAGCTGGCTGGATTTTAGAAAATTATCGCAAAAAGCGATGGCTTAAATAAGGAGCGGATATGAAGATAATCCTAAGAGAAGATGTGCCGAGTATGGGGAAATGTGGGGAGGTAGTGGAAGTCAAACCGGGCTATGCCAGGAACTATCTTATTCCCAAGAACCTGGCCATCCCGGCAACCAAAGGGAGCTTGAAAGCGGTAAGTGAAGTGGTTAAGCAAAAAGAGCTCAGGGAAAACAAGAAGAAAAGAGAGAGTCTTAAACTCAAGCAAGCCATCGAGAAGATTTCGTGTACCGCAGAAGTGAATGTGGGTGAGGAAGATAAGGTGTTCGGTTCAGTTACCGGTCAAGATATTGCCGGGCTCTTGAAGGAAAAAGGTTTTGATTTGGACAAAAAGATGATCCAGTTAGAAAGTCCAGTTAAGGCCTTAGGGGTTTATGCGATTCCAATCAAACTCCATCCTGAGGTTGTTGCCAATTTGAAACTTTGGGTAGTCAAAAAAGAAGGGAGATAAAATGGGCATGGTTGAGGCCAAGGTAAATGGATTGGCCTTAGACATGGCAACCAATTCCCCGGTGGTGATTCTCTCCGAATTGGAGTCGGGCAAACTTCTTCCGATTTGGATAGGCCACTATGAGGCCTGGGCGATTGCCATGGAACTTTCCGGACTTGCCTCAAAAAGGCCGCTGACCCACGATCTGGTCAAATCATCGATTGAGGTTTTGGGTGGAAAGCTGGAAAGGGTGGAGGTGACCAAACTAGTTGAACAGACCTTTTACGCTAAGCTTTTCATCCAGAAGAACGGCTCCTTTGTGGAGCTGGATGCCAGACCGTCCGACTCCATAGCTTTGGCTCTTAAAGCCCAGGTGCCGGTTTTCGTTGAAGAAGAGCTTTTTCAGATCAAGAGACCGGAGGTGGACGGTAAGGATCTAAGTGACCCTGAATCGCTGAAGGAGCGTCTCAAGAGAATAAATCCGGAAGATTTTGGAAAGTACTCTCTGTAGCAGCCAGGCAGGTCTTTTTTGAAGCCAACAACCCGGCAGCGAGGCATGAAGTATCGACTCTTTCCTCCCCCTTGTGATATGAGACTATATGGTTTATGTATGAATGGGGGAGAGTGGAGCTGAGAATGCCGCCTGAGGCGGTGAGGAAAGATAAAGATAGACCAGGGAACCAGTTCCTCTCTAAGCTTCCCCGGTCAAGGGAGAGAAAGCATCAGTGAACCGTAGAAGCAAAAACTTCCAGAAACGTTCTTGATTGAACCGCGGGTACAATGATATCTAATTACGTATTTAAGAGATTCTACATTTTATTGATGTTTTTTTTCCTGATGCTGCAATGTCCCGTTTTTTCTTTGGCTGAGACAGCAGAGGATGAGTTCAGACAGGCAGTCTCGTTTTTTTCCAACGGAAACTACAAGGAAGCCAAAGAGAGTTTTGCCGAGATGGCGAGCAAGTATCCCGGGGATAAACGTTTCTCCATTTTTGAGTTCATGCTGGCTAAGTGTGATTTTTATCTCGGCGACTATGCGAACGCCGAATCAGAATTCAGAGACTTCATCAGCGAATTCCCCGGTAGCTCGTATTTGGGTGCCGCCCACTTCATGTTAGGCAATATCGAATATCTTAAAGGAGATAAGCTGCAATCAGCCGAGGAATATGTCAGGTCCTACAACTGCACAGAAGACGCTGGCCTTCAGAGCCTGGCACACAACTGCCTTTTGCCGCTGTTGGATGTGGGGCTAAGTTTAGACGAGCTTGGAAAGTTAGTTTACCAAAACAGGCGAAGTAAGCTCTCGGATGAGCTGTCGTTCAAATTAGCACAGAAAGCAGTAAGGCAGAGGAGTTACGTTTATGCCAAAGGTTTCTTGGCACAGTATATCCAAGACCATCCTGACGGTGCATATGTAAAAGAAGCAAGAAATCTTTTGAGTGAGGTTTCAAGTTCAAATCAACCAGCATATAAGGTCGGGGTCTTGATTCCCCTGTCAGGGGCTTATCAGGCCTATGGTCAAAATCTTCTGCGGGGGATAAAAGCGGGTTTGGCTGAGTCGTATGCCGGAAGAATTGAGCTGGTGATAAAAGACACCCAAGAGAATCCAATCGAGACGGCTCATAAGACAAGGAAGCTGATTGAGGAAGATGGAGTCATAGCCATAGTCGGCCCACTAAAGAGCGAGTGCGCCGCATCCGCTGCGGCCGTGGCTGACTGTTTTTCGGTTCCGCTAATATGTCCGGCCGCCTCGGAGGAAGGGATATCCTCTCTGGGCAATTGCATTTTTCAGCTAAGTACTACTACCAGAAAGATGGGGAGGGCGGCGGCGGAGTATGCCATCCGAGATATGGGGTTATGGGAGTTTGTGATTCTAGCTCCGGATGATGTTTATGGTGCAGATGCCACAGAGGGTTTCAAAGAGGAAGTGGAAAAGTGGGGAGGAAGAATCGTAGCAGAAAAGTTTTACTCCAGAGGAACCACGGATTTCAGCAAGGAGCTCGACTCCATAAGGGATATACTGCTTGCGGAAAAAGAAAAGAAAGAAGGAGGAATCGACACTACCAAGTATGTTGACACCCAGGGCAAGCCCTTGCCCCCAGATGCCATTCCGGTTGAAGTAGGTGGGCTCTTCTTGCCGGGTTACGCTGAAGACATAATCCTAGTTGCTCCGCAAGTTGCATTTGCCAGAATAGATGCTAGACTCTTGGGAATCGGGGGTTGGAAAGACCAGAGGATAATCGAGCTTTCCAGAGAATACGTGCAGAATGCGGTATTTGTTTCGGATTCTTATGAAGCTGACCACAACTCGAGCAGCTTTGTGGTTTCCTATCAAACAACATATGCGGAAAAGCCGGACAGAGTCGCCGCCTTGGGTTATGACGCGCTTAAGCTGTTGGGCTCGGCATTTGATGCAAAGGCTTCTTCCTCCAGACAGATAAGCGATTTTCTAAACCAGGTGAAGAAATTCAAGGGAGCGTCAGGAGATTTTAATTTCAACTCCAAAAGGGAAAACGAGAGTTATTCAGTGTTCACGATTGAAGGAAAGGAGTTCAAAAAACTCAAATAAGGGAGGAGCTTGAGTCAAGAGGAAGGCAAAAGGGTGGCACTGAAGATCACCATAGATGGCAAGGAAAGGGATATCTCCTTTGATGAATTGACCCTGTCGAATAATCTGGCCCTGGAATCTCTGGTGAGGGTTTTGGCAAAAAAGAAGGTTGTGGAGTCAAAGGAACTTATGGAGGAGATGGAAAAGATAAGAAAAGAGCGCATGCCGGATTCTCATATAAAAGAGAATTAGTTATGTCAGAAGAAGCTGTTCTAAGTTGGAAAGTCCATCCGGTCAAGAGAAGCCTGAAAGCGTCAATCGGGGTAATCCTGCTTTTGCTTGTCATCTGGGCGGCAGTATATTTTGCCATGCAAAGTTTCTTATTCTTGATGGTTGCGGTGGTAGTGATGCTGGTTTCTCTTTGGGGGTTCTTTTTGCCAACCGAATATGAGCTTTATCCGGACAAAATAAAGGTGAGATACGTCATGACCAGCTTGGAAAAGGAATGGAAAAACTATCGCAGTTTCTATGTTGATAAAAGTGGAGTGCTTTTAAGCCCATTTACCAAGCCGTCTCGTTTGGAGAATTTTCGCGGAATATATCTGAAGATAGATAGAGATTCACAAATGAAAGATAAGATTGTGGATTACATTAAATCCAAAATCGGTAGCTCGGTTGAATGTCCGCAATAAAAGGTTTTGGCGTGAACTGAGAACCGTGAACTGTCAACGGGTTTAAAATGGCCATAAGACAGATTTTCTCCCTTACCAATAAAAGTGAAGATGGACAAGAGGGGTTGACCCCAGAGCAACAGGAAGTCTTGCGCAAAGTGGCTGAGAAGGTGGTACGCTGGAAAATGGCCGTTCCGGCCATTCTTTTTCTGGAGTCGGTCAAGCCCTTAAACTATCTCGGAAGCCAGATGATGGTTTTCTTTGAGCCGTTTGTCCAGACCGTCTTCTCTTGGAAGGATTATGACCAGTTCAGGATAATGATGGAGCAGAGGGAAAGCGTTGAAAAGTTGTTGCTTAAAATAGAGGAATTGGACGCCCAAGAAAAGGAAAAGGAAAAAGAGGCAAAGAATAAGTTAAAAGAAAAAAGAAAGAATTTACCTTTGAGAAAGAAGATTTGGAGTTATATAAGCGGAAGTTGAATGCGCAGAAGAGATTGCGTAGGCGATGCACCTTGCCTTGCTCGGTTGGGTAGGGTGCCTAACCTATGAAAGTTAACAATACGGGTGGAGACAAACTCCACCCCTACGCGAATAAACTATATTGTTGAGATTAGGTTCTGACATAACAGAAAAGACACGGTGTGGGATAAATTCCCGCCAGTAGAGACGCAAAATTTTGCGTCTCTACAAACCATAAGGAATTCATCCCTGTGCGGACAATCATCTTAAATATAGAGGTAAGTATGAAAAAAAGCTTGATCATTTTGCTAGTGTCAGTTTTGTCTTTGAGTTTGGCTTTGGCTCAGGAAAAGGAAAAGCCGCTTTCCGGCAAAAAAGTGGTGATGATAGTCGCCCCCAAAGATTTCAGGGATGAAGAGCTCTTAGAGCCGATGGTCATCCTGCTGGATAAAGGGGCAAAAGTAGTTATTGCCAGCAGCTCTCTGGATAGTGCGATTGGGATGTCGGGAGGCAAGATAAAACCGGATATTTCTCTTTCGACCATTCAAGCCAAAGATTGGGATGCGATTGTTTTGGTTGGTGGACAAGGAGCAAAAATATATTGGGATGACAAAGTAGTTCGCGACATTCTAAAAGAGGCGGTCAAAGAAGACAAGGTAATCGGCGCTATTTGCATTGCCCCGGTAGCTTTGGCTAATGCCGGCATATTAGAAGGTAAGAAGGCAACTGTTTCGGAGACAGTTGCGGATAAGATAAAATCAAAAGGGACAATTTATACCAAATTAGATGTAGAGCAGGATGGCAAAATAATCACTGCCAATGGTCCCCAAGCCGCAGGCAAATTCGGGGAGGCATTGGTCCAGGCTTTAAGCAAGCCGCAATGCAAACCAACGGAAGGCAAAAGCTGCGGCGGGAAAAGCTCAAAATCCTGCCCGTTGCATTAAATCAGTTTACCCTGCACCATTACGGTGCAGGGTTTAGGAGTTTAAAAGTTTAAAAGATTTGTAGTTGCTCGATTTATCGAGCGGTTTAAAAATTCGCCCTATAAATCCCGCCTTGGCGGGACAAGTTGTGACAACTACATCAAAACACCGAAGATAGATGGAATAAACTCGGATGGACCA
>Ga0299912_10002519_pt1 | contig 15016 bp, 10 predicted proteins | sample RVTome_2_FD_207667 | JGI IMG/M metagenome (GOLD analysis project Ga0299912, IMG submission 207667) | Soil microbial communities from uranium-contaminated site in the Upper Colorado River Basin, Wyoming, United States - RVT95D214 (version 2) ... | reverse complement strand
GCCAATTTAAGTGCGGAAATCGAACGCGCGTATTCTATCCTCAAAGCCAAGGGGTTAATCCCATCAAAACCAGAAGTTATAAAAGTCCTCGAAAAGGCGGGAATTGCAGTCAATTTAGCGGAATCTATCCTCAATAACTTGAAGGAAAGTGGGCGATTGAAATATTCCCGATCCACTCCTCGAGGGTATTCCGCGGTTTAGAATAATATTTGGTTTCGTTACTGTTTGGTTTCGTTACTATTTCCTCTTTCCATTTCTTTCTTTCTAACTATTTTTTTCCCTCATTTCTCCGAATTATTTCTTTCAATTTTGTAATAATATTTGCGAAATTTTGGAGTATGACTTTATCCTCGGTTTTCTGGGCAACAGCCAAAATCTGTTCGCAATACGCGAGCGCATCCTCATACTTTCGAGCATTATACGCTTCCACCGCGAGAGATGAAAATTTCCCAATGACTTGAGCTTCAAATGCAGTCGCGGTTGGAGCCGATTTTACTTGAAGTACTTCAGCTCGCCGTTTGACTTGTACCCCTGTTATCGTTCGGTCTGCGACTGTGTCTTCTATTAGCGGTGCATTTGCCCGCACCAGGGCGTTGAAAAAGGTGGGAAAGTTCAGGATGTCATTTTCTAAATTTACTTTCAAGTATAGGGGGAAGTTGACGTGAATTTCTTCGCCACCTCGGAAGCCTCCTATAGAATCCCGCATATTCCGGATGATCACTCGAAAGAGATTGACATTCGGAAGTTCTTCATTAGCAGCAACATTTATTTCAAAATTATTCTTAGACACCGGCACACCCCGCAATATCAAGGAGACTTCAGAGAGAGCCGGCAATTCGACCGAATTGGGAAACTGATGGATGATCTCCAGGTCATTTACTGTTGCAGTACCACTATTTTTTAGAATGCTTTCAAACATAACTTTTACAGAGGTCGGAGAGGTTAATTCGACTGATATAATGGCCCGGCTGGCTGAAATTTTCGCCAATTCAAAGGGAGATTCAGGGATAACAACGTTATAGGAAATTTGTTCGGTCAGGTTTGGTAATACTTCACTTTCATATAAGACACTCAATGCAGGTTTTAATTCCTGCTCGAGTCTCCAGATCTCGCTCTGCCACGCTTGGTGCGCGTTCAAGACAATTGGGGAAGACCCCTTTTCCAAAGAATATTCAAAAACGGGGAGGCTCCGGTCTCCTTCCTTGACGGATATTTTATTGATAGTTAAATTCCAGTCCATTATATTTTTCAATGCAACTTGGCAAGACCATCGAGGACCAGGTTGACTAGCCTGAACTTCTTTGTAGACTCGGAGGTCGATGTCAACTGGTTTTGGAATTTGAAGGTTATGAATTTTCCACATCAAATTATTTTCTTTTGTGGAGGGAAGTTCGTAAACGAGGGAAGTCCCTTCGTTGAAGGGAGCTTCCATCAAACTTGTCGAAATTTTGGCTGCAAATGTCAGTTCAATTTGTTTTCCTGCTTCTAGTTTGTCAATATCCCAAATTAACGCATTTTTTCCCAAAGATAATTTGCCTGTTTCGACCTTAGTTTGATTTTGATTGATGTTACTAAGAGATTCAACATTTTTCGTCAGGCGGATCTTAGAAACAACGGTTTGCCCCTGGTTTTTGACAGTTAATCTGTACCAGACGGGATTTTGACTATTAGGGTAAACCACGCGATAATTTTCCTGGAAATCTTCGAGCGTTGAAATCGTTTCCGTCACAATTACGGGAAGGCAATCTTCCTTAGGATTCAATTTTACTGACATCAGATCTTTCTCGTGGGAACTGCCAGGCGATAAATCCTCCAAGCGCACTTCGGTGGATATGTTTTTATCGGGCACCACCAGAAATACGGTAAGTTCCTTCAAGGATTTGGTCGGACTATGATTTTTTGCGATGACTTTCCCCTCAAGCGAATATTTCTCGACAGTCCCCTCCGGATTGAGGAGGCATTCGTATCGATTGAGTAGGCTCAAGGTGAAATCTTCATTCAAACGATCAGACTCCTAAGTTTTGTAATTGTGTCAAGGCAACATTGCCAGAGTAGTTTAGTAACTTTGTACTTATTTGCTGTGCAAGGGTCAAAAATTTTTTTTAGGGAAAACAACCACCCAACAATTAGGCGTAATTGCATCGGACACGATCCAAATTGAAAGAGATCTACATCATAGACCAACGCGCGGGCACGGCTATCTATCATCGATCCTTTGGATCTTTAAAGGTCGATCCAGATTTAATCTCTGGTTTGCTTGCCGCGATGAATCAATTAACGGAAGTGGAACTAGCGGGGCGGGGTATTGAGGCAATTGTCATGGGAGGTCTTCAATGGATTTACACGAAGCACAACCCTCTGAACCTGTTGATTATTGCGGCAGACTCCCGCGATCGCAGTCCAGAATTGACCCGATCCCGGTTAGACTATATAATCAAGAGTTTCATCGAGTTCTTCCAAATTACGCCGGAAAACTGGGAAAAAGTGTGGTTTGGGGAATATAGTAAGTTTAACGCGATCAATCCCCTCATCGACCAGTTAGTCCAACAATGGACCCAAGCAGAGGGTGTCCTCGGCGCGGCAGAATTATTCGACATCTTGGGCTTGTACCAGCAACTCTTTAATATGCTGACAAATGTCATACGGAGAAACTTTTTCAAGGAGAAATTGGTAAAAATCAAGGCCCAGATGAAGGAGTTTCATACTGCATTAACCAAGGAGTGGGAATCTGATCCAGAACTTACAAAGATTGCTTATGACGGAAATGTGGACTGGGATTTCATGGCAATTAACCCTCTTGACGTGGATGCCAATAAATTAAAAAGCGCCCTAATGGAAACTACCCACAAAGTGAAGGGTTTCGTTGCCCAAGGCATCGGCAAAATGATCCTATTGAATGAATTTTCAAAGGAAATAATTCCTTTTCTCATTAACAATTGGGACCAACTGAATAAGCTAGAAATGCTGAAGGAGTTTGTGCAGCTTTTCTTCTGTTAGATTTTTTCGTTAACACTCATTCTTTAGATCTTCAAGGGGCGAATCTAAAAGATTCATTAATCGCAATTCCCTTCAAAGAACTCAACCCCATTTGAGGAATACCCGTGAGCACCTCCAATCCCCACGAAACCGTTGCTCAACTGATCTTGAATGCAAAATTCTGCGTGTGTTTGACTGGGGCAGGAATCTCAACCGAGAGCGGGATTCCGGATTTTCGCGATCCGGAAAGCGGCCTTTGGGCAAAATATCAGCCAGAGATTTACGCAAATTATGAGAATTTTCTCAAGGACCCGACCCTTTTTTGGGCTATGGCGGAAAAGATCGCCCCGAATTTTTTTAAGGCCAAACCGAACCAGGCCCACATAGTCCTCGCGAATTTGGAGCGGGACGGGTTACTTAAGGCAATTATTACCCAGAATGTTGATGGCCTCCACCAACAGGCGGGTTCGCGCATGGTGTTCGAACTTCATGGGAACACCTTCGAATTTGAATGCATCGGGTGCCATGGAAGTTATTCATACAAGCGCATGCAGCAAAAGATCAAGACAGAGAAAGCGCTCGGTCCTACCTGTGATGTTTGCGGAATGCCCCTCAAACCAAGCGTTGTACTCTTCGGGGAAGACATCCCGCGGGGAGCGTGGCTCGAATCGGTGAGTGTGGCCGAAAAATCGGACCTATTTCTTGTCTGCGGTTCCTCCCTGAATGTTGCTCCTGCATGTACATTGCCGGGGCTTGCCCTTAAGCGAAACTCAAAATTAGTGATCCTCAATCAAGGGATCACGGAGTTAGATGAGCAAGCGGCGGTCATTATTCGAGAACCCTTGGCGAGTTGTATGGAAAAAATTTACAAGTTAATCGTGAAAGCAAAGCAGAACAAAAAGTAAATATTACTGGTATCCCCAATTACGCTTGTTTTATCGCATCAAATCTGGAAGTTGTGTATGCCACCCCGAAGGGTTAATCAAGATGTTAACGCAATTGTGAAAAATTTTAATGACGCCCAGTTACGGGTCGGGCTCGTCTGCCCCGCGGAATTTGTCGCCGGTAAGTCACATCTCGCGTTGCAAATATTATATTTCATTGCCCATCAATTCCCGGAGATCGCGTGCGAGCGAATTTTCCTCCCATCTCCTCCTGATCGGCGGCGTAATATTCCCCCGCTTTCACGCGAAACAGGCCATCCGTTGAAAGATTTCGACATCCTTGCTTTCAGCTTATCTTTTGAATTGGAATACCCGTGGGTGCTTTGGATGCTCCAACAAAGCGGTATCCCGGTCACTCTACAAGAAAGAGGAAGATCGCCTCGCCAACATCCTTTCATACTCCTTGGAGGACTTGCCATCTCTGCAAATCCCGCACCCCTCAGGTCAGTTGCTGATGCCATTTTCGTAGGGGAAGCGGATCGCGCGTTTGGTGGGATTCTCCAAGATTGCCTCTCGACTTCGAGGGCAAATTGGGGGAGTTCTGGCGGATTGGATAAACGTGATGGAGTTTTACTCCCGGATCGAGAAAATAAGGTAAAAAGGGTTTGGGAACCATTTCTCGATGACGTGCCATATCCCGTTGCCCAGATTATTCCAAGAGAAATCTCACCCCAACATATGAGGCGAAAGGTTACTCCTCTTCGAGACTCTTTCTTATTGGAAGTCAACCGTGGATGTCCGAATTGGTGCCGGTTCTGCCTCGCGGGTCACGTAACTCGCCCCTTTCGCAACCGTTCCCTGAAAAAACTCTGCGAGATTTTAACAGAAGGCATCCAAGCTACGCCCACGAAACAGGTCACATTAATCGGTTCTGCAGTCGCCGATTACCCCCATTTACCAGAGTTGCTCCAGGAAATCCTCAATTTGGGTTTGAACTTTAGTTTACCATCGGTTCGGCTCGACCGTATTGATGATAATTTGCTCTCCTTGCTTCGGAAAAATGGGACCCGAACTTTAACGATCGCTCCAGAAGCGGCAGAAGATACCGTCCGGCGGGCGATCGGTAAGGATTGGAGTAATGCAGAGATCATAGAAGCAACCCGCAATTTTACAACATCTGGCATCCACAACCTCAAGTTTTATTTCCTCCTCGGACTTCCCGGCACATTAGAAATAGAGGGAGGCAAAATACCAGATCTTGTTGGCCAGATTTCACAGGGACTTGCACCAAATGCGAGATTAAAGGTCAGCGTGAACCCTTTCGTGCCTAAAGCTCACACGCCCTTCGTTCATTGTGTGCAATATTATTTCGGGGATGGATTCCAAAAGCTTTCCCATACGTGGGATGCCGTCCAAAAACAGTTGCGAAAGATTCCCCGCGTCTATGTAGATGGATATGAACCGCGCTGGGCGCAAATCCAAACACTCATAAGTCTCGCGGGGTCTGATATTAGACCTATCCTCGGTGCTTGGGCAGAACGTGGTGTCACACTTGGAGGTTTGAGTACGGTTGCGAGAGAAAACGATTGGAATCTAGACGAGGTAATCCAATCCTATGCTTCGCAACAACATAACCCTTGGGATATCGTGGACGTTGGCGTTAAACCATGTATTTTGAGAGAAGAATTCAAATTAGCACAGGAATTTAAAGTCAGCCCACCATGCTCCGAGGGTTGCAAGCGATGTGGACTTTGTCATTAATCAATAATATTTTTCTTAAGAAACTTAATTGATTGTTGAACAATTCTTGTTCGACATAATCAATTAACTATTTAAATAAGGACGACCGATGTAATGGAGTAGCACCTTGAATTGTTGAAATGATTTTCGAGGCTGACAAAAATATGACTTTTCATGATTTAGGGACCCTCGGCACGGCGGACGTTGTGCCCAAGAAAAATGTAACCGTCAAGGTTAACATCCCTTGGGAGAAGTTTGCTGAGAAATACGTGGCGGAAATGGCCGACTTGTCGACGGGTACAATTCAGATCTTGCAAGATGCGTTACGCACCAAGAAAGAGGTCAAGATCAAGAAGGAAGGCGACGAGCTCGACCGGTTCTTCACCAAGGTCGAGGCATCTGTGAAGAAGAGCCCTTACGGTTTTGGGAAGGAAGAGCGAGCAGAGGCCGCCGAAGCGGAGAAGCAGAAAGGCAAGGACATGAAAAAAGGGAAGGTCTCGTATGGTGGGAAGACCGCTACCTACGATAAAACGACCGGACGCCCTGAAGGGCAAGTGGTTTTAAAAGACGGCAACGAGGAAGGATTACTCCTCCCCTTGATCCTCGAGGAACAGGTGAAATCACACGTAACACATGCCGGCGAGAAAGTTGAGGAGGAAACCATTTCGGGCGTGTTTAAAGTCAAGAATCCTTCCAAGCGGGACCGGTTGTGGGACATTGACGTTACATTGAAGAACATCGAATCCACCTCCCTTGAAGGAGCAGAATTTTCCTTCAAAGAACTAGACCCGGAGAAGGAGCAAGTAAAGGAATACACTATCAAGACGGAGAAAATCCAGAAGCACCTCGAAGTCACCGAATTTGTCAGCGCGTTGAATGACCCGAAGACGGAGAGTTACGCCTTGAAGGTCGGCGAAGACAACAAGATTTACTTCAAGATCACAGTCAAGAACGTGTCTGAGGCCAAACTGACGGAACTTCAAGTCAAGAAGGTCATTTCCGAAGGATTTTCCAAAGTTGAGGTTTCAGGCGTCTCCGCCGGCGATACCAAGCAAGAAGAAGGCAATCTCGTTTGGTCCATTAAAGAGCTTGATACAAAGGCAGAAGCGATCGCGGAAGTACGCATGGTCGCCAAGATACCGGATAAGGATACCAAGTTCAAGTCAGGCGCCATTAACGCGTCCTATAAAGCTCCCACGTCTATTTCGGGGGTTGACATCGACAAGGCTGACGCGTATTCGAACAACCGGTTCTTCATTGAACACGGAGAATTGGAAGACAAACCCGACACGTTCGACTGCCAGCTAGTTTTCCAGAACAAATCAGAATTTATGATTCAGCTCGTGAACGCGGACGTCTACGATCCGAAGGACGAGAAGAACAAGTTCGTGGACATTGACCCAACGGAAGTGCCCCCTATGCCCGGGGGATCGGAGTGGGTCTCGAAGAAGTGGCAATATACCACTCCCGAACCCAATACCGAACCGCAATTCCGCAAGATGTGTGAGTTCTTCGTTGTTGCGGAGCACTTGGTTAGCACCAAAGGTATAATTGATATTGACGAGGTTGCACTTGCGGTTGCCTCCATCGAGGGCGAACTCGCCTACGACATCAAGCAACTCCCCTCGTTCCGGGAGACTACCTTCCACGTTACGCACAAGGTTACCAACTCCGGTGGAGACGTCTTAAACGAGGTTCTCTTCCAGGAAGTCTTCCAGAAGTACTTCACTCCGCCCAAGAAGGACGAGATCATCGTGAAACTCGCTCGCGAGGGCAAGGAGGACCAGATCGAGGTCGGATCTGACGCAATTTCCCTCGAACCCGACAATCAAGAGCCCGACCATGATCACACGTTGAAGGTCGCGTTCAAGGACCTCATCAAGAACGAAGCGGTTGGCGGATTTAAACCGGGTGATGTTATGATCGTGACCTATCCCATCGGGTCCATGAAACCAAGCGCGGACGTGGTCTTCAAGTCTGACGTGCTTTACCAGGCTAACACGTTGCCAGCAGGCAAACCACTTGAGGTTCGTCCTGAAGTGATCGAGATCCCCGTTGCGCACATTCGGCGCAAGTTCCGCAAAGGAAAAGAGATCAAGGCACTGGCCGGCGAGGGGGTCTACGAAATCACCCTCTTTGTCGAGAACACCGGTGAGTACAACCTCGAGAATATGTCCGTCATCGACAAGGTACCGGACGCGTTCCAGTACACGGACTTCAAACCGAAAGAGCCAGAAATCGTTGATCTGGAAGGCGAGAACGTCCTCTCGTGGAAGATCGAGGTACTCGAACCTGGCAAGGAATGGAGTGTTTCCTACAAGATCACCGGCCAAGGCGAGTATGCCGCCAGTGACGCCCAGTTCTCTCTCTAAACCTTTTTTCTACCCTTTTATTTCCAATTTTTCCGTTACCGATTCCTCGTATTCTTAGAAAAATGATTCAGGAACAGCTCCCCCAAGGGAACAAGCTGACAGATGATAATTATTTCTAAGATTCAAAAATCCCTTGAAAGGCACATCTCTAAGGACCTTTAACGGCAATTCATTCACCGTTGTTTTACTAGTTTCGAACCAACCTTTTTTTAGTTCCCAGTTCCATAATCGTTCAATATGAGAGGAAAAATCCTAACTTTTAGAAACTTCATTGTGATCTTTGCAATTCTAACCACGAGTTTTTGGACTCTAGTAATGTTCACGTCCCCGGCTAGCCTTACAAAACCCACGTTTCCGGTTAATGTAACAATGAGGAGTACTACGCGCGAGGATGCGGTCACGAACGACACCATGGTTACTAACGGTGAATATGAACAATTTATAAATTACGGGAAAGAGCCATGTATCTATGTAGGGTACATCTATAATAATTGGAGCGAAATATATCTAAACTTTAGTACCACAACCGCGCCTGCAAATCCTACTAAAGCCGAAATCTGCCTCGTTTTCTCAAGTATGTCTGTACCCTTTGAAATGAACGTTTCGTTAGTGACACAACCGTGGGTTGAAACCGCGCTTACTTGGAATGGGAAGCCAGACTATGGGCCCTCGATTGCCACAATGGAAATAGCTTCAACCGATGTTACCTACAAGGTCGACGTGACGGATTACATTGCCACCGGAAGTTCGTTTTCAGTGTGCCTGAATGCTTCGGGCCCCTCCGAGACTGGATATGGACGTTTGTATTCCCATGAAAGTACTGAACCTGAAGCGCCGGGTGCGCGTTTGGTGTGACCGTTTACTGAAAACGCATCCATCACGGTTATATCCCAACCAGCGACAGTGATTGGAAGCAATGAACCTTCCAAACCATTAACTGGACCTGGGTTGGGACTATCCCCTGGGTATATATCCAACTCTACAAGGGGGCGACATACATCAAAAATTATACCGAATCCTCCTATTTACCTGGTTGGGAGCCAAATGATGGATCAATTGAGATTATCCTTGACCCTCCCGTTGGGGATGACTATCGCATTAAAATCACCGATGTTTCCGATGCTGATATCTATGATTTCAGCGACAATTTCTCGGTCGTTCCCAACAATGCCATTCCGGGGTATGACACGTGGTTAATTGTAGGTTTCCTGCTGAGCATGATGGCTCTAATCGCGTTAACTCTAAGGAGAACGGTCTTGAAGAAAACGTCTGCTATCTAATTCGCTATTTTTTTTCTCCCTGTTCCCTTTTCCGATTCCTTTCAATCTTCAAGAAATTTGCTATCCGTTGCCGGGGCGTTCAATTGAATTTTCGCGAGGAGGCATAGTGCGTCATCCGGCGAATAGACAACTGGGAAATCCCGCTTGAAGGCTTCTGATACCCACTCCGCCCGCATTTTGGGCCACCCCCCGAGGAGACACAATATGAGGGGGATTTCTGGGCGGGAATTCTTCAAGTGGGAGAGTTCCTCCCAATCCAATTCTGATTCTGGCATTGCTAAGTTGATGATGATGATAGCATCGAGATCGCTGGCAAGAAGAGCCCGCGTAGCCACGTTGTATGCGTGTTTCGACCCTGCTTTTTCGATGGTGGACCATAAGTCCACGGGATTCTCCTCGTAGTCCTAAGTGGGTACGATCGGGTCGAGAATCTTCCGGGCAGCCGTGTTCAACGGGGGAACAATGATATCGTTCTGAGCCGCCACGTCGACCGTGAGGACACACCCTGCTCCCGTGATGGAGATGACGCCGACCCGATTTCCCCGAGGGCGGGGACATTTGGAAAAAAAGTCCGCCAACGTGAATAATTCCTCGAAATTCCTCGCGATTAAGGCACCAGCCTGGCGGGCAGCTGAAAGAAATATTGCCCCGCTTCCTGCTATTGAACCTGTATGCGAACTAACTGCTCGCGCGCCTTGGGATGTGGTTCCGCGCTTGTAGATAACCACGGGTTTAACCGCAATCGTCTCTCGCAATAATTTCAAGAATCCACGCCCGTCTTTCACGTCCTCGAGATAAAGAGCGATGACACGCGTGTTAGGATCATCTCTGAGGTATGCTAACGCATCGTGTTCGTCACGCCGCTGTTGAGGGAATACCAGATGTCATCGAGGTTGGCCTCGTTGATATCAAGGACGAATGAGGACGCCACGGTGCCGTAGACCTGGTATGGCATGAGTCCCGTGCTGGTGAAGGAGGGTGCGGCGATGTCCTTGCGAAGTATCACGCTCGTGGACCCGAGGTTACCCATGGTGTCGTTGGCCTAGAAGGTGACCGTGACCGTGCCATTCGGGCGACTACCCCACTGCGTGGCTAGGTCATCGCTCAAGCTGCACATCGTGTTCGGCGAATTTTTCTGCCGGACCTCGAGCGCGAGCTAAAAAAGGTTCCCCACCTATCCGGGTCGCTTTTTGATGTCCACAACCCTCCTCTCCCTCAAAAAAGCAATTTCTTCTCCACGTCCCCGTTAGATTGTGTTTATTTTACGCCCGAATTTCGTTCGAGTGAAATAAAAGACGGGATGATCCTGAATTTGGGCATTAACCTTTGAAAAACCTAACTGAAATCGGCACTTGAAGATCTTTTGAGTTTTTAAACCTCGGGTTCCATCTGGGGGAGGCGAACGCACGAGTCGCCGAAGTAGGAAAAACAAGATAGGTGAGAAAAATGAGCACAGAATTAAGTGTTGACGAAGATGAGGACTACTACCCCGGAGAGTTTCGGCAGAGAGAAAAACCTCTTAAGAGAGAGTATCGGGCGGCAAAACCAACCCGAAAGAAACCCGCACGCTACCGCAGAGAACGTCCCCGAACGCAGCGCGCACCGCTGGTGATCGACCTCTGGGAATAGGCAGTAACTTCTTTTTTCATTCCATCTTTCGGAACCATTTCAGGTTTGAGCAGAAATTATTTTCCGTAATAAAAATCCAAAATCGAGAGGCCATTACCTTAATTGCATTGTATGTTGCTTAATTTCCGAATCTATCGAACTGCCAATCCCCCCCCAAATTCCATTTCCTTGGGAATTTATCGCCTTTCCCAGAATTCAATCAGATCCAATTCGCGGTTGCTTTTGCCGGGATGCGGTGCTTCACTTAAGTTCTCGAAAGTCAATTAATTTAACATCCCGAGGAATAGGTTGGGGTCAGCAGCGATGTGAAACGAATGGTGACCCCTCCCCGTTTACTGAGATGCCAGCGATTACGTCCTGCAATGGAAGCGGAAACGAGAATAAAGAAGGACTGGCGCGCTGATCCTCCGGGTTCGGGTGGCGAAAACGAGGGTGTGCTCGAGGTCTTCCAAACCATCACGGGAGAATTGTTCAAGGCCTTTTTCAAGCACAGCTAACGAGACTCTGCCATTCCAGACTCGTTTTATTTCTTTCCCCTTTCACGAAAACAAGACGCAATCACGCCCAGTATTTCCTTTTTGGGGCACGCGAGCGGCAGCACGGGGTTCTTCTCCTGACTTGGCACTGTCCCTTCTTATTTCCATCGCGGTTTCATTTATACGTTATGCCGCGGGGAAGGAGCCAGATTTCGCCAGTTTGATGGCACGACCTGATTTTAAATCCCTTGTTAAACAAGCATAAACGCTCATCTAAGTCCATAAAACAAAAAGGAAGGCGATGGGGACTTCCGGGTACATGCATATGTTCCCCTATCTTGGATTTTTCCGAGGCGCCTATAGTTTCTTCTTTTCGCAGTACTCTCGCAGGTCGGTGACAATGTGGGTGTCCTTGGGGAGCCCATATTCCTTCTCGTATTTTTTTTCGATCTTCCCCAAGAGCTTCGCGTCGTCTTTCGCGAGGGGGTTCCCCGCCAAGTTGAGATACCGCAGCTTGTGCAACCCGCCGAGTCCCTCAATTTTCTGGATCTTATTGTTCTTGAGGGACAGCACTTCGAGCGACTGCAAGCGCGCCAAACCTTGAATGCGCGGGATCTGGTTACCTTCGAGGTAAAGGTTTTCCAGTGCCGTGCACCCATCGAGGCCTTCGATGGCGTTGATCTGGTTGTTCTCCAAGTAAAGTATCTTCAACGCAGCACAGGTCTCCAAGCCGGCAATCTTGGCAATCTGGTTTTTGTTCAGGAAGAGTTTGTTGAGTTTCGCCATACTAGAGAGCGGACTCATGTCTACGATCGCGTTATCCTGGGCGCGTAAGACTTCCAATTGTTTCAGAGACTGGACAAACTCCAGCGATTGTAATCCACACTCCTCTACACTCAACGAGGTCATGTTGGACAGGTTCTTGAGCCAGTCAGTCGATGTTAGCTTGGATCCCTTGAGTCCAAGCATCGTCAGCGGGAGCGACCCTAGGTCCTCAATGTTCTTGAAGGGGTTATTGCCACAGTAGAGTTCTCCCAACCGGGTTTTGGTCAGGGGCGAGATGTCGGTGATTTCGTTGCCCGACACGTCTACGTACGTCAAGTGGGGAAAGGCCTCGATGCCCTCAATGGCTCGCAGGTGACTATTGGCGATGCTGAATGCTCGCAAAGCAGAATTTTGGAGCAAGAACTCCGCACCCTGCAACGAGGGTACATCAATGTTAACGATGGTAAGCGTGATCAAATCTTTGATCTTAGCTACTGGCTCCAGCTGCTGCCAGCTCGTTATTTTTTGCGGCAGGCTTGCGCCATCGATGTAGAGGTTTTTTTTCCCATCATCGTCACTCACCCAGATATCCTTCCCGAATAAGTTAATTCCTTCCCGGTTTGCTTTATTTCCGCCTAAGACGAACACCATATCATGTCACCTGTTTCGTTTAATTATCAATTCGATTGTGGATTTCGTGTGAATAGAAATTCCCTATTTTCCCCCCCTTTTAATTTTCTTGGGGATCTACCCACTCACTGATTTCACTCCCGTATCCCACATTCCACAACAAGATGCTTATATTTAACCCAGATCTTTTGGGATTGATGAGGGTAGGAGACGAAGTAGAGTTATCGTTAAATGATTCTTGTAGGTCAATTCAATCATACAATTCTCTTCAAAAAGGTCTCTTGATGCTACATCAGCTCGTTCCCTAATCGCCTTAATAGAGAATCCGCCCCCTTTTTGGGAACTGGAAATTAAATAAAAGGGGTATCAAAATTCTCTTCCCCGTCTATAATCCCACATTAACTTTGACACAAAAATTCCTCCTACTTCCCATACCGAATCTCATAGATTGGGCAAACAAGCAGGATTAGCGTGATCTCTGATTTAAATACAACGACCAGATTAAAGGAGATATATTGACGGAAAGTGACCTCCAGACCCCCGAGTGGTTGGCGGCGCTCGTTTCGGGATATTGCGTGGTCATCCGGGGCCTCGTTGGCGAGCACCGTTTGGATGGCCTGAAAGCAATCTTCCCCCTCAGCGTGCTCCGGGGGATGACCATCGAATTGCCGCCGGGGGAGGCCATTGACGCGGAATTCTTCGCCTCCATTATGCCATCGTTGCTCGGCGAGTTGCCCAAGAGGGTGTATGTGCTGCCCCTCGTGACTTCGTCAACCCAGATTGACGCTTTTCTATGCGAGGTAGACCCCAGTAGGACCAACTAACCCCTCGGGCTTGCTTAGTTTTTTTACACGCTCGGAGCGTAAAGAGAGGCCAGGCTTGGAAAGGTGGGATGCTTGGACTGCAAAAAGGTTTTTGTCGGCAACTAACTTAAGTTAGGATGAAGTTTTTTTCCATTCCGTTACACCTGCAACGAGTGGGCTAGGCGGACATCTCGATCATTTTCGACGCATTCCCGGCCAATAACGCTCTCAGCCATCATAGTCAAGCGGTTCATGCCCGTGGTAGCCACGGTCCTCGAGATGCCCGCTCTCGTGGAGTGGCCGAAACGCGAGGTCGGGAGCAACACCCGCTACACCTTCATTTTCAGGCCCCGGGTAACTGACTGAGGTGCAAAGTCACCGGGCGGGAGTTTAGATGGGATTTTGACAGGGATTTCTCCGAATTTTTTAACAAGTCTTGGGTTTCTCCCACGGGCCCAAAAACAGGGCCCTGTAGTGGGAGAGAGAGGATGAGCCTCGACTCTTTCCTCGTCATAACATTTCAGTTATCCAGGGTGCCAAAATCGCCGAATTTCCTTCCACCGCGGCGAGCGCCGGGAACCGCCCCAAAAAAAGCTCCTTTCCGCCCTTTTCCATCTCCCTAACCCCCTCTCTTTCCAGCGGGGGGGGCATTTTTAAGGGGCGCTGAAATTCTCCGCGCGGCGCCCCACTTGCGCTCAGACCCCACGAGACATACTTGCTGACATTCTTATCGTGCTTTCCGACAACCCAAGTGCGCGCCGGGGCGAGCTTTTCCTCTCATCCCTGCCCACCATCTTACCACGACGCGACACTAAGCTAGAGGCGCTTTTTTGAGCTTCACCGTTCCCGAAGATCCAGTTACCGGGCCCCTGCCGGTTCGCGCGTCTTGTCGCACAATGGCGAGCGCGCCAGAAATTTGCTTAATTGCTCGCGGGCAACGCGGGGAGCGCTTCCAGCGCCGCTACCGGGCCCGCGATTAACCACTACAAGGGCAGGATAAAGACTCCTGACGAAAGAGCACTGCGGTCAAGCCGCCATCAACGCTGGGATGTCTTGCCCGGAACCTTAGGTCTTCGAGTCGCTAATTTCGCTGGGGACATAATAAATCTTCCGGTGACCCTTCTCCCGCGCTCCTTACGCATTCCAAATATGGGGCTCATCCTCTCAAATTTACAAGTGGTCTATCTTGGATTACTTGGATTCATAGTGTTTACCTTCTTGATTATAGTTATGTATGGGTATAAACGGATGAATAATGGGATCCAAGTCGCGTTATTTGTCCACCCCCCGAAATCCACCAGCAGATTACATGCATTTACTCGTATTATAGGAGGCACCATACTAGCTGCAGTCTTCCTGATTCTAACTTCGGGAATCTTGTGGATCTTTTATTTCTTTGTCGAAAATACCTTCCACATAAACGCAGCCGAGCTTTTCGTGAATATTACCCAGCTCGAAATC
>Ga0299912_10002518_pt1 | contig 15016 bp, 11 predicted proteins | sample RVTome_2_FD_207667 | JGI IMG/M metagenome (GOLD analysis project Ga0299912, IMG submission 207667) | Soil microbial communities from uranium-contaminated site in the Upper Colorado River Basin, Wyoming, United States - RVT95D214 (version 2) ... | reverse complement strand
TTCAAGAAAAATAGGGCTGGACATAGAAAAAGGTGCGAGGTATCTTCCGCCGTTGGAGGGTGAGTGGGGGATGTACATAAATAGGGATATTCATACCTACTGTAACCCAATTGTATTACAATTGTAATCTTTCTATATCACAACGCCGCAAAATAGGTTGGGTCTTATTCTCTAGCTCATCCTCTATTTCTTGGCGGAATCTTTCTATTATTCCTTCCGGATATCACGCTCAAAGGCGTTAATATCGGCAAGCAGTTGTTCCGAGTGCATATAGAGGTTTGTTGGGCAGGGGTGCAATCTACCGAAAGGTAGTTGCTTCGCCATCCGTTGAATATTCGCCAGCGAGTGGAGCTTATCTGTGGCGGCATAGGCAATATAGACAGGTACTTGAATTGTTTCCAAACCCTTCCACACGGTATAGTGCCCCCAGATGACCGAGCGCGCGGTATGCTTCAGCCGTTTGGGCTCCACCATGCGCAGGGTTTCCTCATAGCGCTTCATCTGCTCAGGCTCTTTTTTCGCATCCACGCGAAAGGTGCGCAAATACCAGAGCAAGAAGTACTTGATAGGGTGGTAGAAGCATGCGGGCAAATGTAATATCCACGAAATGGATTTCGGCGCAGAGAACTCACTATTCGGCCCGACAAGAAAAGCACCGCCGACTCTCAGCTTTCCCCCCTTCATAGCTTCTAACAGCGATGTCGCCCCCAGAGAGCTTCCGCTTGCCAGCGTTTGCGGGGAGTTTATGCCGAAATAATCACAGATTGTGATGATATCTTGCGCGTTTTGAAAGATACTAAAGTCGTCATCCGTTAAAAGAGCATTACCGTCAATCAGGGCAGAGCATTTTTCCCTTGTCTCCAGGTAGTAAACATCGCGCTCGCTTGCCATCGGCTTGATCAGGGCAGCCCAACCGGACAGGGAGGAAACCCAGCCGGGTACAAAAACAATCGGCGCCTTGCCGTGCGCCAAAGTCTGCCTAAAAACCATTACCTTGAGACGCACCGCCTCATCAACGGCAATCATCTCCTCACGGTATTCTACCCCCTTAATCGCGCCGATGAAGCTGTTCATAACTGTCTCTGATTTTTCACGAGATGGAAGAGATTATTGCTTTACATGTAACAGATTATGACATGGGTGTCAATGAAGGGGGGAGTCTCATGAGGCAATAACTAAATGGCAAGGATTATCAATTTTATCTTGTAGTTAACGTCGCGGCATAACCGTCGCGCGAAGCGAAGCGAAGGCAAAGTCAGGTGCAAGCGGTTGTTGGGCAGTGTGAATTTTGATACTTGGTCTCATATGATTTCCGGCCTGTGTTTTAAAGATTATGGCTAATAATATTCTCTAATATAGTCATAAGCCCTGTTGAATAAACCTTCATCCTTGATTTGATATTTCACCCAAATAATTTTTCGTAATTCTCTTTTTACTTCTCGTTCGCCCAAAGTAGAATTTTGCCAACCATCAAAGCGGACGTATTTCACGATGTTGTCAATATCGCTGACAATTCTTTCTATCACCGCAGGCGTTTTATCAGTTTTCATTTCAAGGAATAACTCAGTGAGCGCGGCTTTGGCGGATTTCCGCTGGTCGGCGGTGTCAGTTTGCTTTTCGGCTTGAACTGTGTCGCGGGCGATTTCGCACAACTGCTTGATAAATTCAATGCTGTTGATAAGCCCTTGCTCGGCTTTGGCGCGCAAGGCTTCAAGTCGTTCACTTAACTGGCGGAAAACAGGGTGGTTGACGTGGCGACCTAACCGGCTGATAAGAATTTTCATAACCCGTTCAGCTTCACGCGGGTCTTTTTTATTCATCAAGTCGTCAATCACTTTGGCATCCAGCACCAATTCTTCCATGTCGTGACTGATGCCATCCACATGCACATGCTCGTGAATTAATTGTGTGGTTTGTGCGCCCAGAGCGTGCCAAAGCAATCTTCCGTTATCGTCAGAAATGGGTTTAACGGAAAGATAGACCTGAGAAAGCCATTTATAGTCTTTCTGATATTCGTTCAAAATATCATCGGGCGAGAGCGCTTCCCATAACTTAGATAAGACGCCAAAGTCTTTGGCAAATGCATCTCGTTTTTCATCGGTTTTAATGCAATCTTGGGCGGCTTGTAATCCTTCAAAGCCTTCAACTGTTCTATCAATACCAGCAAAATGAGACAGGCAATCGGCAAGCACTTGCGGCAATTTATCTTTCAACTCTTGCAGATTAGTGATAACTAGTTTGATGGTTTCTTCGTCAAACGCGAGAGCCTGAGCTGTATCATCGAATACGCCGAAGTAATCTACAATTCTTCCAAATGTTTTATTGGGGAATAAGCGGTTGGTTCGGCAGATCGCTTGCAGTAAGGTGTGATCTTTCAGCGATTTATCCAAATACATGGTTTGCAGAATCGGCGCGTCGAAGCCAGTCAGTAATTTGGCGGTGACAATCAAAAAGTCCAGGGGCGAATCGGAATCGTTGAATTCCTCCACTACTTTTTCCTGCTGGTCTTTATCCATGCCCCATTTTTGTTTGAATTCCAATTCGTCGTTTGCGGAAGTGCTTATGACTACTTTGCTTGCTTCGGCAGGCAAAAGTTTGTCCAATTCTTCCTTGTATTGAATGCAGGCGAAGCGGTCAGGCGTGACTATCATCGCCTTGAAGCCTTCGGGTTCAACATGCTTTTTGAAATGCTCGATAATATCCTGAACAATCTGCCTGACGCGTTCGGGCGATTTTAGAAACACCGCCATCTTTGCCGCTTTTTGGCTCAGTTTATTTCTATCTTCTTCGCTCAGGTCATTTGCCATTTCTCGGAAGGCGATATCCAAACCTTCTTTGTCTATATGGTATTCGGGCAGGCGGGGTTCAAAATGCAAGGGCAGGGTAGCATTATCGCGTATGCTTTCCTGGAATGTATAACGGCTCATGTAACCGTTTGCATCTTCCTGCGCGCCAAAAGCCCAGAATGTATTTTTATCCGCTTTGTTGATTGGCGTGCCTGTCAAACCAAACAGGAAAGCATTAGGCAAAGCGGCTCTCATCTTTCGACCCAAGTCTCCCTCTTGTGTTCGGTGCGCTTCGTCCACCATCACGATGATGTTATCCCTTTTGTTCATATCGGGATATGCATCTTTGAATTTGTGAATCATGGTGATGATGATTTTTCGACTGTCTCTCTCCAGTAAATCATGCAATTCCTTGATGTTATCCGTTGTGACCATGTTGGGTACTTCGGCGGAATTGAATGTGGCAGTGATTTGCGAATCCAAATCAATCCTGTCCACCACAATCAAAACGGTGGGATTGCCAAGTTCTTCATGCTTGCGGAGTTTTTGCGCAGCGAACAGCATGAGCAGGGATTTTCCCGAACCTTGAAAATGCCAAATCAACCCCTTTTTGATTTCGCCCGCCAACACGCGCTCGACAATAGCGTTTGCGCTTTCATATTGTTGATAACGGCAAACGACTTTGATCTTCTTCTTTTTGTTATCGGTGGCGTAGATGGTGAAGTGTTGCAGAATATCCAGCACGGTAGACGGCCTGAGCAAATGCGTTAATTGTTTGACAACATCCTGCAAGCCCGCGAAGCGACTGAGCTCGTCGCGCTCTTTTTCAATTCTCCACGGCGACCAAAGTTCCAGAGGCGTTCTTACACAGCCAATGAAAGCTTCTTTGCCTTCGGTTGCAAATGAAAAAACATTGGGTACAAATAATTGCGGAACAGCGTTTTCATAAACCACATTGATGTCATGCGCGCCATCCAGCCAACTGATGGCGGGGCGCACTGGTGTTTTGGTTTCACCAATAACCAATGGAATGCCATTGACCAGCATGACAATATCGGGGATTTTTGTTTCTCGCGCATGGAATTTGAACTGATTGGTGAGAATAAAGGAGTTGTTGTTCAAGTTCTCAAAATCAATCAAGCGAACGGGGACATGATTTTCGTTTTTGCCAAACGGTAAGGTGACTTCGCCCCTCAGCCATTTTGCGAATTCTTCATTGGCACGCACCAGGCCCACATTACCCACTGAAATAAGAATTGCCCTCAGTTTCCGAATGACTTCATCGGCTCGTTCTGGCTGTGCCGCAATTTCAGGATTCAAGCGGCATAAGGCATCTATCAATTCTTTTTCAACGATTATATCCGTGATTTCGCGTTGGAGCAATTCACTTTGGGCGTACCTCCATTTTGCATCCCCATACTCAACAGGTTCTTCTCTGACCATGCCCCCGCGTATATCATTCAGGTTCACACCAGTCAGTTTGTGAATGATGAAATGCTCGACGCTGTTGAGTTCGTTGAAGTTTGTCATCCTAATATCTCGTTTAATAGTTTTTGCTTGAGGGTTTTCAAGGTCTGCGTCTGAGTTCGGAGTTGCTCGGCGATGGCAATAATTTCATCCAGTACATTTGCAATCTGCTTTTGAGTTTCTAAATCAGGAATTTCAAAGGTGAAATTATCTAGGTCTTTCCAGTTGATGTATGGATTGGTTGAGCCTTTTGAAACGCCGATGGAATATCGAGTAAATCTTTCCGAAAGCATGATGTGTTTTAATAAATCTTGCAAAAGTAACTTTTCGTCGGCGCGGATGACGTAAGTAGTGTTTGCGCACACGCCTTCAAAATCGGCCAAGGCAACCTTTTTCAAATACGTTCTACGTGAGCCATATAAGATATCGCCAGGCTGGAAGAGTATGTGAAAGGCGGGGCCCAAAAAATCTTTTCCAACTGTTCCCCATTCTCTTATTTTGAAATCTTCCGATGATAAATGTTCACCTGCTACGATTCTTTCAATTCCATAACTCACGGGGTCAATTCTGCGTGTGAGTTTGTTGACCACTTCGCCAAATTTTACCTGTTTGAGTTTTTTACCCTTCAATAGTTTGCCAAATGTAGGCCTTTCGCTGACAAAGTCATCAATTAGATTCCCAAAGTCTTTACGATCTCGAGAATCTAAACCCAGCGCGGCTAATTTTTCAAACAGGTTGTCCAGCGAAGCGTTTATTTGTTCTTGCCCCTTTTTTACCACACCCAGCAGTTCTTCAGCATCATGCCCTGAACTGTCTTGGACCTGCTTTACATACAATTGCAACCCTAAATTGCCGTTACTTTCCAGCACATTCTTGTTGCTCACTACTTTGGCAAAGCCATCTACATCTTTGAATTTCCAATACGTGTCTGCAATTTTCTTGCTATGTTGTGGTTCAAGCCATGCGCTACTACGTTCAATTCTTAATTCTTCTTTCGCGTCAATAAAAATAATCTTACCTTTTCGCTCTTTTGGTTTCTTCATGCGGCAGACCAGCAGGCAACTTTCCATACTACTGTTGTAAAACAGGTTCTTGCCCAAGCCAATCACCGCGTCCACATAATCGCCTTCAATCATTTTCCTGCGTATGTCGTTTTCCGCATCACGGAACAACACGCCATGAGGAAACAATACTACACTGCGTCCTGTATTGGATTTCAGGCTGGTCATGATGTGTTGTTGAAAAGCATAGTCCGCACAGCCTTGCGGCGGCGTGCCCCAAATGTTTCTACCAAAGGGGTCATTCATCCACTTTGCTTGATTCCATCTTTTCACGCTGTACGGCGGGTTCGCCATAATCACGTCAAACTTTTTTAGTTCGTCATTTTCCAAAATTTGCGGGTTATCGAGCGTATCGCCTTGCACGATCAGGAACTCATCTACGTTGTGCATGAACATATTGATACGGGCAATCGCGGACGTGATGAGATTCAATTCCTGCCCATACAGTTTGAGCGTGCGATATTCCTTGCCTTGTTCCTTGAGATGTAACGCGCTGTTTAGCAAGATTCCGCCGCTTCCGCAAGTGGGGTCATACACGCTTTCACCCGATTGCGGGTCGGAGATCATCGTCATCAGTTTTACAACTGTGCGGTTGGTGTAAAACTCGGCGGCAGTGTGTCCGCTGTCATCGGCAAATTTCTTGATGAGATACTCATAACCTTCGCCCATGATGTCGTGCGGCACTTCTGCAACGCTTAGTCTTGCTTTAGAGAAATGTTCAATCAGATCAAGCATTTTCTCGTCACTCATGCGGCGTTTGTTCGTCCATTGCGCGTCGCCGAATACATCGTGAAGCATATCGAAATTGGCTTTTTCAATTCCATTCAGAGCTTTTTGCAGGGCAGCACCCACGTTCACGGTTTTCTTTCTTACTTCTTCCCAATGACAACCTTTTGGAATCTGGAAACGATGTTGTTCCCCAAACTCGGCATAAGTCAGGTCGCCCCCGCTCTCTTCCAATGCCTGCTGATATTCTTCGTCCCACAAATCGCTAATGCGCTTGAAAAACAACAAAGGGAAAATGTATTGTTTGAAGTCTGCCGCGTCAATTAATCCGCGCAGGATATTGGCGGCGCCCCAGAGATAGGCTTCGAGTTCTTTGGTTTGCATGACTTACGGTTTTCCTTCGCTGTGTTTCGTAAAATCAAATTCTACTTTATTGTACCGCTTGGTTGACCGTGAACTACCCAACAGGGTTTATACAGATCCATATATAACCCACATAATTTATGCGACAATTTTACCTTTAAGGTAAATTGTCCTCAGTCAAGGCCTGCCCGATCTCTTGCTATTTAATCTGAAACGTGAATATTGCGTTCGCACCATTTGTAGGTCCAGTTATGCTGATCCTCTCAACCCCTGCAATCTCCTCGAATTTATTAGCTCCGAGCGCAGCACATACCGAAGGCATGCGACTTTTGTAGCCCATGGCGGCGTGGATATCACCAGTCCTTATCGCTATCTGTTTTTCTCCGCGTATCCGAGCCGGGTCAATTATATTGTCTTTGCAATACTGTCTAACATCATCTGCGTAGCTCATTCTTTATCTCCTGCTTTTAACGGGGTTTATACCGATCCATATATAATTTATGCGTCAATTTTACCTGTAAGGTAAATTGTCCTCAGCCATTGCCTGACCTCGGTCTGACGCCCGCACCCGAGCCAAGAAAACAGATGCAAAGAGAATAGACCTGACCCCGATCTTGACCCATAAGCTGTGATTTACCCATTTCTCATGATGATCAAAGACTCTCTTAATGGTGGAGTTTTTGTCTTGAATTGCTTCCATTGTTGACCAGCAGCTCGTAAGTGCCGAAGACGATGTATCCCGTCTAAGGAAAAACCGGCCTGATGCGCTGCGTCAGCCACAATGAAATCGACTGGTATATGCACTCCCCCATAGGCGGAAGTACTTACCACCATCCATACTTGTCCGTTCTTTCGCATCTTAGGTTTGATGGCCTTGAAGATTTTCCACATATCATCGAAGTATGCCCGCACCATTAGTGGTATTCTCTTGTGCCACAAGCTCTCACTCTTATTCAAGTCTTCCAGGATTGGAGTCAATTGGGCGGATTGAAAGTACACTTCATCTGACCATCTAGCTTGAATGTGTGACCTTACAGTAGCTAGACGTATCTGCCATAAGTCTTTATTGTCCTTGACATACTCACCTAAGAACAACTCTGGTCGATAGATATCGGAGTAGTCAAATGAATTGAGATAAGGAGGAGAAGTAACCACCAAGTCAAACTTGCCATCTTCGAGCGCAGACAACTCCGCTCGGGAGTCACCAGTGTGTATTGCCGGCTTGAATTCGTGATCAATGGGCTGCTCCAAGATATCATGGAGAATAGTGAGAGCATGAAGTTGGAACTGCCTAATAAGGTCTTTGCCTGAATACCTTAGTTCCCTCCAATTGGGTTTGTAGCGAAGGGCTTTACCATCTCGTTTGGCATTACAGCAGTTGTATGCTGCTACAATGGCGGATAGCTTCATAGCATCCGAATATACTCCTCCAAAACTATCGATAGCCTCCATAAGAGACGAGAACCGCCGCAGTACACTTCTGTTGAATAACCATTTACTCAAACTATTTCCTTCGGTGAATGTGGAGAAACCTTCTAAGTGCGAGTGTTTTCCTCTGAAACTAGAACTCACTACCTTGTCTAAATTGCTAAGGAATCCCATCTTGTGCCATCGGCCAGTAATGGTTTTTACCCGCGCTGTGAATGCGAGGAAAGGATTGACCTCAATTGCTGTACAAAAGTGGCCTGTCAATGCGGCTGTCAAGGGCGTTGTTCCTGTACCACAGAATGGTTCCAGTATATGAAGCTTCTGGTCTGCCCTTGTTAACTTACAGGTGATTGCTTCTTCAACAAGCGAAGCAGAAAAACCTTCTTTTAGATAATACCAACTGTGTCTTGGCAATTGAGAAGTAAATTCGAAATTGTGAAAGCCCTTAGCCGCAAATTTGCTTTCATGGAAGTACTTATTCTCTATGTTATTGTCATGCTGATACACTTTTGTTCTCCCATGGAGTTGGCAAGTTACTCTGACAAAGTAAGAAGGTAAAGAGTCTTTATGGGTCAAGTGGAACCGCTTGTTGCATCTCGGTACTGTTTGGATGTCGCGTAGATAAACCATACCTTCAACACAACGCCGTGTTTCTTGGCCAACCCCTTAACGCGGGTGAAGCACTTCTCCCCGGTATTCTCGCGGCGCATATCAAAGCAGCAAAGAGCAGCTGCACGTGCACCTCTTTCATCGCGATAAGCAGCGGCTTGCTTCACGCCCGACTCGACCCAATCGAGGATATCCTTTTCAGGCACCAGTGTGCCAGAACTCCGATAAATACGCAGGACTTTGAGTTCAAGGATTGCATGGCGGGTGAACCGGCTACGATCAATTGGATCACTCTCTTCGATTTCGAGGTCAAGCCGTCCAGGCATCGACTTTTGTTCCGTTCGAATTTCGCACCCCGGGAATGCACCTTGCAGCCCAACTCGCAAGTAAAGCTGCACTGTAATTTCTGCCTTTTCGGCTGGCAAATGTTTCGTGCTGTCCTTCCAGAGTTTGCCAGCCTGCTCTTGCGCTTCTGGCGTGATTAAGCAGGTTTTATATATACGATCGATTACTTCAAAAATGGTTTCTAGGCGGATAGAAGCATAATTGATTCTCAACACCTCACACATCTCAGGTGTACTTAAACCTTTTGGATAGAAACGAACTTCAGGGATTTGAGTGCGCGGGTCGAATACTACAGCAGGCACGGTGCCGAGCTGTAATTCCTCAGTGACAATGCGGAACAGTTCAACATCGTCGCAGTCTTCGAGTTCGACGTAGCTTCCCGCTACAACCACCGGGCTCACGAACCAAAGACGCCCGTTAACCGCTGTCAACCCATTGTCTAGCATTGGAACGCGCTTAGGAACAATGTCTGATCTGTGAGGCCGAGCTATTGGCTCCAGCAGGAATACCGCAGGTCTAGGTGAATCTACCTTTTCTCCTGCTTCGGCAATTCGTCTCCGTACGAGCTTGGCGACACCCGCGATAAAACGTACCTCATCGGGTAGATCAGAATCGACACCTATAGCAGAGGTGGTGCGGATAGTCTCCACGAAATCATCGCCGGTCCATGGACCGAGCTCTGCATGCCTCCCTTTAGGCACTCGGCAACCTCCCGTAGAGGTGGTGTACGTAGAGGTGCAGCATCTCCCCCCGTGTCGCGCGCGCTCCACTTGGCAGAAGCTGTTCGAAATGCCGTGCGGCATTGGCGCTATAGTTCATCTCATCCCATTCCGCGAAGTCAACGACATTGCCTACATCGATTATCGGATCTGCATAGGTGGCATCTTCAGTCGTTGCTCGTTCGAGATCATTGGCGCTCAACGCCGAGAGAGCATAGGACAACTCCCGGATGTAACTGATGAGTTTGCGTTCATCCTCAAACGCCTCAATACGCTGCAGAATCCGATCAGCAAGCGGACGATGCAGGCAATAGGATCCCTCGAGACGCCACCGCTGATCTTGGTCGAGTACATGTGAGATATTTGAGATAAGCACCACTCCCATGCCAACTAATCGATCAAGATCGTATTGTAACAAGGGGTAAAATGGGTTGCCGCGACGCTTGAGAACCTTACCCTCGAGCACTGGCATATCCCATACCGGCGAAAGCACGTTCGACATATATGCTATAGTGTGCAAATTAAGAATCGGCAGTGGCGTGAGGCCCGCGTTTTCTGCAGCATCCAGGAGTAGGATTAGTCGGATGCGACGCCTAAGGTCGTCGCTGCCGCCATTATGTTCACGACTATTGCCCTTCACCATCATCAATTCCTTCCGAATTGGGGCTATCCAATAGGTTGCGGAGAATGCCCTCGTACTCGGACCGCCGCTCTCGTACAGCTACAGTTGGCGTGGCAATCGCGACAAGATCGACTACGCGCGTAGCACGATCCTTCTGTGGAATAGACTCCATAATGCTTGGTATCAGTTGACCCTCTACCAGATTAGAGGTGATAATCAAGCGATTACTTGAAGTTGTCTCAGCAAAGCGAGCGAATACATATGCCGCACGTGGTGCGAAAACAGCATCAAGCGAGGACTCTGGTGCATCCATAACCAAGCTGCTGCCGCCATCAGAGGTTACTGACATTAGCGCCATTCTGAAGGCGAGGTCAATAAACTCCCGTTGACTCTCTGACACCTCTTCTGGGCCGCTTCTTCGAACCGGCGAAGGGAAGTCGGATCCAGCCATCTCGAGTTCGAAAGCTGGAAATGTTAAACTTTTGCCCGTTTGACCAACCGTGGCTTTTTGAGGTGACCAGGTTAATCGACACTGCTCGAGAAGAAAACCTTCTGCATAGTGATCAAAGGATGTCTTTATGGCCTCTTTAGACTTGGCGATTTCTCGGTTAACCTTTTTTACGAATTCCCCAAAGAGTTCGTGCATCGAATCTTGCTTAACCTTCAATTCCTCGACACGGGCGCGCATCAACGCCAGTTGCGATCTCTGCTCATGCATTGCAGCCTCTTCTGGCGGGAGTTTTCGGACAAGGAGATCGATTCGAAGTGATCGATCCTCAATTTTTTCACGGAGCTTACCCATCTGCGTGACGTGTGACTGGTAATCGGCTTCGGCTTCCATGAGCGTACGACGCGCTTCTGTAAGGTCTGCCTCAATGCGTCCTAGATTAGCGGTGGCCTGCTTCACTTCACTATCGAACTTATCACCATGAGCACTTGATGGTTCTTTTGAATTAGCAACGCTTGAGCCACAAACGACACACTGCGCGTGCTCAATCCGGGCAGCGTAGTCTGCTGCAACTTCTGGAACAGGATTTCCGCAGACGATACAGATTTGGTCTGTTAGAAGTTGTGCGAGAATAAATCGGGCAGTCTCTGCACGGCTCGGAAACTGGGCCCCGATAGCTGCAAGTTTCATCCGTTCAATACCTCGGAACTGTGCCTCGCGCTCCTGTTCTGATTCCAGCACCCTGAGGCGAGCTTGTCGCCGTGCATTATCAATATCCTGCAACTCATCAGCAAGGCGCTCATATGACTCGGTCTCAATTTTTTTGAGGTCAGTAAGTTTTTTGATTTCGTTGCGAACATTAACGCTCGTCTTTACCTTTGCCTCGCTCTCTGTCAGAGCGCGCTCCTCGCGGCCAACGGCGGCCAAGAGATTGCGCCTTCGGCTGTCTAGCTCAAGGATTTCTCGCTCATCCTTTGTCCAACGCAGTGCCTCAGATGCTGGGAGAAGTAGTAATCGAAGAACCTGCCTTTGAGCCGATGGATCCCAGACAAGCGCGCGCCGGTCCTCAAAGTAGAAGATCAAGAATCGCAAGATTAGTATCCAATCACCAAAGGACGATATGCCCACCAACTTGATTATCGTGGTCTGATAGTTTTTCTCCTCTTTGGGCTCAATTTGCTGATTGTCAACCTTCAGTTGTGTAAGGGAGAGATCACTCAACCGACGCTCGACTACTACACTATGTGCACCAAGGTGAAAGGATAGGCAAACCCTTGCGTTGCGAGCGTTATCCATCACGCGACCTGCAAACGTCTTGCACTCTCTCGTCGGCAGGCGATGCGTTTCGAGGCTGGTAGTTCCAAGTTCATGCCTGTCTTCAAGATGGGGGATGTCAAAGGGACCTGTCAGCATTCGAAAGAGGATCCTGATCAAGGTTGTTTTGCCAAGTCCATTTGCCCCGAGGACTAGTGTGAGGCCCGGATGGAACTGAACATGCAGACCTGGTTCTGAATTCTTAACGCCAGGGTAGAGTCCGTAATCCGATATATCAAGACGGTCAAATACTGGGAAGTTGATCATCATTAACCTCTATTTCCCTAGAGAGCCTGTCAACCTGGGCTCAGGCCCTAACCTGAGACAAAACCCGCGAAAAAAATATTATTTTCACCAAACAAAAAAGGGGCGCGGGGGCCACTAAAAAAAGGGGGGCAGAAAGAGCCCCTTGGATAGTCAAATTCAGTTTTTCTTCCTATATTGTTTTGTGTCGTGACTCTTGACCCCCTCAAGGCCCTGACTTTATTCATTATGGGGTTATCCTATCACAAATCGTGACAAAAATCAACCCATGCCATCCATTCTAGACCTGAATGCCCGCTGGACACCTTGTTCTGCATAAATTATTTAATTTTAAGATCCCCGCTGCACTCGGTTTTGTTGGCAATATCGGCAAGTGCAAAAAAAGAGATACTCTGCAAACAGCCCCTATTACCACAGTTCCACTCTTCTTTTAAAAACAGTGCTTTGTTATCTTTTAATTTTACTCTATAGACGACGTTACCAAAGCTACTGGCCTCTGTTTCAAAGTCGCATTTGTATTTGACAATTGTAAATTCTTTTGTATTAAAGGCATCTACCAAGCGTACCCGATCCTCAAAACCTTCATATCGTTTAAAGAGCTCAATAATTTTTGGCTTATCTTTAGAGCCGATGACTACAACCTGCCATTTTCCGTCCAGATATTTTAAATCGTCTATGATCTTAGGCTTTGACCTGCTAACTTTAATTGTTATGTCACCCTTCGCAGAATGAGAAAAACTGCCAGGTTCTTTAGACTTCATTATAAAAACAGTATGATCATCAAAATCATCTTCATTAATGGGTTGAAAACCATGAATCCAGTGTACGTGTGAAATAGAACTGATTACTTGATCCCACGTAAGATTTGGATTGCTGGCAATTTTTGCTATCGATACAATAATATCCGTGTAATTAACAGGTGTTGCCGCCTGCTTAGCCCCATATGCAAGGGATACCGAGGAAAAAAACAAGCACAAGGCCAAGACAGCTATGGATATTCTTCGCATATCTTTTCACCTCCGTATTGGCGACAAATAACTGGGTTTATGCAAATAAGACAAACTGTCCTCAGTCAAGGCCTGCCCCCTTCCCAATCTCTATGGTAAATTATTATTGATTTACCAAGCATTTATGCAAAACTCCTTTTCCGCATGAGGCAAGCCCAGGCCCTCGGCGGATTTGGGCGGTTGGAGCCGAAATAGGTTGAAACGAGCAAAAGGATTTCGAAAAAGGGCTCCACAGAGCTAACAATATCTGTAGCAGTCCGCTGCGGCGGACCCTGGCCATGACGTTGTTCATCGGCGTTGCCGACAAGACTCAGCCACAGGCCGTCTTTTTCTAAATGGGCATTTACATTTTCCGCAAATCTTTTTCGTTCTTTATCCGAACTTACTGCATGAAAACAGCCTCTATCAAACGCAAAGCCAAACGGCGCCCCTTCAATGCGGCTTGTCAGGAAGTCAATCACCATAAAGGTACATTGGACATTGGCTTTTAAAGCCTTCTCTTTAGCCTTCTCTATCGCAATCTCTGAAGTATCGATTCCTACTACAGGGAAGTTTTGTTGTGCGAGCCATAGGGAGTTATCGCCGGTTCCGCAGCCGATATCCAATGCTTTACAGGGTGCTATGGGCGTCGCGGTCACCGTCTGAATAAGGTTGAAGTCGGGCTTGCCGATATCCCAAGGAGTATCGCCTGCCTCATATCTTTCCTTGAAACGCTTTTCCGCCGTCATCTTATTCTTACCTCATACAGACATATAACAGGATTTATACCATTCTGTATATGCCCCGCATCATTTATTCGACGGTTTTACCCTTAAGGCAAATTGGTCTCAGTCACGGCCTGACCCTGCTTCGCCCCAGTTGGTTTGCCGAGAAAACTACCGTGCGTCCAACGCCGCCGTCAAGGCAGTTCTTCCCGAACTCGGTGCGGAACAGACTGATTGCCGCGTTGCCTGTGCAGTGGGTAGGCATTACTCGCTCGACGCCCAACTGGCGCAGCTCGGCAATAATAGATTTCAGCTTCTTCTTGTCGGCTATCTCCAGGAGATGGAATCCACCAACCAGCAAGGAAACCTTACCCGGCACGATCTCCTGTACCTGGCGGACCATGTTCACAATGCCCGGATGCGCGCACCCGGTAATGACCACGGTTCCATCCGGCGTCTTAAGTGCCAGGGCTTGCTCGACGATGGGACCTATCGGGCGAGTCAGGTAGATGCCGGGAAGGATCATGAGCGCATCGGTGACCTCGACCAGCTTGGTTTGGGCGCGCACATGCTTTTTGAAGGTATTGGGGAACGCGGACGGCACGTAGATTGTGGGACGAATGCCCGTATCCAGCAGGGCTTGCAGGCCGGCGGTGTGGTCGTAGTGCTCATGGGAGAGGACGATTGCCTCGATGGATTGAGGCTTCACCCCCAGTTGTCGCATGTTGTCCAGGAGAATATTACCGCTTGCTCCGGTGTCGAACAAGAGCGTGTGGTTGCCGTATTCAACCAAGGCGGCGAAACCCCAGCCCGCTTTCAGTTGTTCATCGACGGCGGTGTTGTCGAAGAGGATGGTCAGTCTCAAATCGCCCGTCGCCGGCACGGTGGAGGTCGCGGCTGAAGTGCAATTTGTCAGGCTGCCTATGAACAGGACTACGCAAGCAGTCAGTATAAAAATGTATCGATATCGTCTCATGATTTTCCTTTTTGTGTCTGCTCAACGTTTAAGCTCGCCGGTGCAGCGCCTTGTAAGCCGGATATTTCATATCTTCTTGAGCCAGAGGTACTGACTGCGAAGAAATAGACTATAGAAAAATCCGAATAACAATTTAATTCCTCGCAAATTACTCCCACACTCAAACTCTACCAAGCT
>Ga0299912_10002517_pt1 | contig 15021 bp, 16 predicted proteins | sample RVTome_2_FD_207667 | JGI IMG/M metagenome (GOLD analysis project Ga0299912, IMG submission 207667) | Soil microbial communities from uranium-contaminated site in the Upper Colorado River Basin, Wyoming, United States - RVT95D214 (version 2) ... | reverse complement strand
AAACAAGTTTTTGGAAGGCCTGATTGCGCGTTCCGAGCGCCAGGTCGAGTATCGCTCCAAACCCGGCGAAGCGCCGTTTACGGCGGAATTGCCGCTGGGGCCGCGCGGTCGTCCGGTGTATTTGAAGCCCGACGATCTGCCTAAGGCTCAAGGTTGGATGGCCGCAGGGTTCAGCGAAGGCATGAAAACGCCGGATTCCACGCTGGTGTTCGAAACGCCGGAAAAATCCAAAAAAATTCTGCAAAGCCAGGCCGAATGCATGTGCTGTCTCAGCCAGTGCCGGTTCTCCAACTGGGCAGACAACGCCGAAGGCACCACCGGAAAACGCGCCGATCCGCGTTCGTTTTGCATTCAAAAGGCGTTGCAACTGGCGGCGCACGGCGGCGATTTGGATCAAAGCTTGATGTTTGCCGGGCATAACGCTTATATGTTTGCGCTCGATCCCTTTTACGCCAACGGATTCATTCCGACCGTTCAGCAGTTGGTTGAACGCATTCAAACTGGGGATTAAACGGGCGCGCATCACGCTTTATTGATTGCGAATGGGTAGTGTGAGTTGTTTTTGCGTGTAAAATCAACTTGTGGTTAACCAGTTTGCATTCAATATAAACTAAACTGAGGGTTATCGTAGGCAGGGGTGAAGGCCGGGTCGCGATGTGGGTTGGGGAACCCGTCGGCGCAGTCTTCAAAGAAATCAATGGGAGCGACAATGAGACCATACGCACAAGTTCTTGAGCAATTACGCACAGCAGGTTTGCGGCCCACCCGTCAACGGTTGGCGCTGGCGAAGCTGCTGTTTGAAAACGGCCCCCGTCACATGACGGCGGAATCCCTACACGGCGAGGCGCAAAACGCCAACATTCGCGTGTCGCTGGCGACCGTTTACAACACCTTGCACCAATTCACCGAAGCGGGATTGCTTCGAGAGATCGTCGTCGATACGTCGCGGTCGTACTTTGATACCACCACGCATGAACATGGCCATTTTTATCATGAAGGCTCGGGTCAATTGATGGATATCGAAACGCCCATCCACTTGGCCGAGATGCCCAGCTTGCCGACAGGCACCAAAATTTCCGGCGTGGATGTGGTTATCCGTCTTGCTGCTGCATAGTTAATCTTTTGCAAACAGTAAGTTAGGGGTTTTTTTAAAATTCATCTAACTTACGGTTGACCCTTACGTTCAAAGCGCTATATTGAGTGGGTCAGCCTCGTCAGGCTGGCCCCATTCATTTATCCGTAGACATCAAAAGACATTGTAGGAGACTCCCCATGAGCTTAAAGGGCACGAAGACCGAAAAGAATCTCAAAGACGCGTTTTCTGGTGAATCCCAGGCCAACCGTCGTTACCTCTATTTCGCACAGAAGGCCGACATCGAAGGCTACAACGACGTCGCCACCGTGTTCCGTTCCACCGCCGAAGGTGAAACCGGCCATGCGCACGGCCACTTGGAATTTCTCGAAGAAGTCGGCGATCCCGCCACGGGCCTGCCCATCGGCGGCACGTCGGACAATCTGAAGGCTTCGGTCGCGGGCGAAACCCACGAATACACCGATATGTATCCGGGCATGGCCAAGGCCGCGCGCGAAGAAGGCTTCGATGAAATCGCCGATTGGTTCGAAACCTTGGCGAAAGCTGAAAAATCACACGCCGGCCGCTTCCAAAAGGCGCTCGATCAACTCGATTGATTGATCGGGGTTGAAGGCACATGATGGCGCGGGGGGCGAAAGATGCCTCCCGCGCTACTTTTCCGTCAATTTATTGTCTTAGAATTATTCTAATTATTTTTGGTCAGGAGTTCGGGTCATGAGAGAAGGCGGTTTGGGCGCTCCGGTGCGTCACGCATTGAAGTGGCGCGAAGACGAATTCACCAATGAAGAAAAACTGTTTGATGAGCTGGAGCGCGTGTTCGATTTGTGCCATGGCTGCCGACGCTGCTTTAATTTGTGTGACAGCTTCCCCCGCCTGTTCGATATGATCGACAATTCGCCGAGCGGCGAATTGGATGGCGTCGCCAAAAAAGACTATTGGAAAGTGGTCGACGCCTGCACGCTGTGCGATTTGTGTTTCATGACCAAATGCCCATACGTGCCGCCGCACGAATGGAATTTGGATTTTCCGCACCTGATGCTGCGCGCCCGTGCGGTTCAGTTCAAAAACGGCAAATCCAATACACTTCAAGACAAAATCACCGAAATGGATGCCAACGGCCCGTTGGGCGTAAAGCTTTCCGGTCTCGCCAATTGGGCATCCAAGCGCGAAAACACCCTGACGCGGCCCCTGATGGAAGCCGTGGTCGGGGTGCACCGTGACGCCGCGTTGCCCCAATTCGCCAAACAAACCTGCCGCGAACGCGCCAAGGCCGAACCGGTGACGGTCAATACCGCCGCCCCGGCCGCCGGGCGTAAGGCGGTGATTTATGCGTCGTGTTTCGGCGAATACAACGACCCCGACATCGTGCTCGATACGCGCGCCGTGCTGGCCAAGAACGGCATAGACGCCGAAATCGTCTATCCCGAATGCTGCGGCATGCCGCAACTGGAACAAGGCGATTTGGCGCGGGTCGCGGGCAAGGCGAAGTCCATCGCCCTGGCGCTGAAACCCTATCTGGATCAAGGCATGGACGTGGTGGTGCCGGTGGCGTCGTGCGCGTTGATGCTGAAATTCGAATGGCCATTGATCGAAACGGAAGACGAAAACGTCAAAGCATTGTCCATGGCGACCTATGACGCCACCGAATACGTCGTCGATATCGCGGGTAAAGAAGGCCTAGCCGAAGGTTTGAAGCCGCTTGAAGGCGGCATTACCGCGCACATCGCGTGCCACACCCGCGCCCAGAACATGGGCCGCAAAGCCCACGAGTTGTTGAAACTGATTCCCGACACCCACACCACGGTGATCGAGCGGTGTTCGGGTCATGGGGGATCGTGGGGCGTGAAGAAGGAATTTTTCGAAATCGGCATGAAGGTCGGCGGACCGGTGTTTCGCGATGCGGCCAAGGCCAATTCGGCCTATGTCGTTTCGGAATGTCCGCTGGCGCGCGATCAGATCCTTCAGGGCATGGAACGCAAGGACAAACACGTTGAAGGCCCCGGCAAAGCCTTGCGCCACCCGGTGCAATTGCTGGCGCGGTCCTACGGCTTGTAAATAAAACCTGCAAATTAGAAAGAGGAGCCCCTTGATGCCTCGCGAAGCCCACACCATCACCCGTGACGATATTTGGACCATGGATGCCTATGGCGCCGCGCGCAAAGAGCGCCGTCAGGCCATGACGGAGCTGAAAAAAAACCGCCGCCTGCACATCGGTCCCGACGCCACGGCGTACTTTGAAAGCTTCGACACCATGTGGCATCAAATCCACGAGATGCTGTACATCGAAAAGGGCGGCGAAGCGCAGATTAAGGACGAATTGAGCGCCTATGCGACCTTGGTGCCGAACGGGCGCGAACTGGTGGCGACGTTAATGTTTGAAATCGACGACCCGGATCGCCGCGCCAAGTTTCTGGCCGGATTGGGCGGGGTTGAACAAACGGTGACGCTCGATCTTGGGGGCGAAATCATCAAAGCCGTACCCGAAGACGATATCGATCGCACCACCGCCGAAGGCAAGGCGTCGAGCATTCAGTTTCTGCATTTCCCGCTGACGGATGCCCAGGCGGCGACATTCAAACAGCCGAATGCTTCGGTTATTGTCGCCATCGGTCACGAAAAATATGGCCATATGGCGAAAATGCCCGAAGTCATGCGTGAAGCATTGGCGAAAGATTTGGATTGAGCGCCGCTTTCGACGAATTCATGCAATTTTTAAAGATTACAGAGGGTTAGTCATAATCATAAGAAAAACTGATGAATTTGAAATATCGATCAAAAAATCTGATTAAAATGTTTCAGCCTTGAGAACGCCCCAAAAATCGGTGCGCAGCATCCACCCGTCGAAGCCGTCGACTTGGACCCGGCAGTAGTCCGAGCCTTCGGGGCAGCTCATCAGTTGTCCGGTGACTAAGGCCTGAACCCGGGCGACGGGGCGCGCCGACGCTTCGCCCTTGGTCAAGATGGCGCGGGTCGCCCCGGTGACGATGAAGGTGCGGTTGGCGCTGAGCATGGTCTGGTGGACCCAGCCCTGAGCCCCATCCCAATCGCGCACCTTGCGCCAGGTTTTGTATTCGGCGATGACCTCCAGCGGCAGGCCGGATTTGCGGTACACCCATTCGACCGGGTACTGTACGCCGGGGCCGGTGCGTAAATTGACCTCGCCCGCGCGCAAAGACACATAACGCGGCAGCGGCAGCCCCGATCCGGAAACCTGCGCCCAAACGGGAAACGCAAGGCCAATGAGCATCAGCGTCGCCAAGGCTAAGGCGGCAAAACGGCTTGGTCTAAACCATAAAGCGTTAACTGGTGCGGCAAGCGCGCGGCGCATGGCCGAATCCCCTTAAAATGCTGTCGCGAATCGATTTCTCTATTAGACGAAACCCGCTGCGGACGGTCAACCGAATGCATGAATGGACCGTCCACAGCGACAAAGCAAATTAGCGCAAAAGAAGTTAAGGAGTAGGAAAGCGATCAACCCTATGAATGTCCGGGCGTACGCACATGTGCGGGCACTAGACAGGTCGGCGCTTTGCTGGTACCCCATTTAAGCCGTGATTTTGGCTCTGATGCATGATTTCACCAAATGGATGGCTCTTCGGGGCCGGGTCTCGATGAATAAACCCAAAACCAAAGTATTCGTTACGCGCAAGCTGCCCGACAGCATTGAAACGCGCATGATGGAATTGTTCGACGTTCAGTTAAACCTGACCGATGCGGCGCTGAGCAAGGCGCAATTGGTCGAGGCGGTGAAAACGTGCGAAGTTTTGGTGCCCACCGTCACCGACGACATCGACGCCGACGTGTTGGCGGCGGTCGGTGAAAAATTCAAATTGATTGCGAATTACGGCACCGGCGTCGATCACATCGATTTAAACGCCGCACGCGCTAAACGCATCTGCGTCACCAATACGCCCGATGTGCTGACCGAAGATACCGCCGATATGGTGATGGCGTTGATTCTGGCGGTGCCGCGCCGCTTGACCGAAGGCGAACGGGCGATGCGCGCCGGATTGTTCAAGGGCTGGTCACCGACTTGGATGCTGGGGCATCGCATTCACGGCAAACGCTTAGGCATCGTCGGCATGGGCCGCATCGGACGCGCCGTGGCGCGTCGCGCCAAGGGCTTCGGCCTGTCGGTGCATTATCACAACCGCAACCGCGTACACGCGGATGTGGAACAGGAGCTTGAGGCGACCTACTGGGAAAGCCTCGATCAAATGCTGGCGCGCATGGACATCATTTCCGTCAACTGTCCGCACACCCCCGCGACGTATCATCTGTTGTCGGCTAGGCGGCTGCAATTGCTGCAAAAACATGCGTTCATCGTCAATACCGCGCGCGGTGAAATCATCGATGAAGTGGCGCTGATCAAGCTGTTGAAAAACAACGACATCGCGGGCGCGGGACTGGACGTGTATGAAAACGAACCGGCCATCAATCCGAAATTTCTGGATCTGAAAAACGTCACCTTGTTGCCACATATGGGTTCGGCCACGGTGGAAGGCCGCATCGACATGGGCGAAAAGGTATTGATCAACATTAAAGCGTTCTTCGACGGCCACAGCCCGCCCGACCGGGTGATCGGCGATCTTTAGATCATTCGATTTTTCACCACAGAGGACACAGAGTTCACAGAGTTTTTTAATATTCTCCTCGGTGTGCTCTGTGATCTCTGTGGTTAATTTGCGCGGGAACGGCAGCCTCTTGGAAATCGCGGTTCTTATGCATCATGCATTGCTTAAATAAAAATCACGCTGCCGTCTTTGGAGGCGTCGTTGAGGAACGTCACCATGCCGCCCATTTCCATGGACAGATCGGTGCGGATGTCGTCGCGGGTAAGGCCTAAGGCCCGAAGCCCCATTTCGCACACCATGAAGCGCACACCCAAATCGCGGCACGCCGCCAGCAGGGTTTCAAAATCGGCGACGCCGTTTTCCTTAAAACCCGCGTCCATGTCTGCGCCCGTTTCCAGACACATGGTGGTGGTCTGCGTCGCCCACGAAGGCGTTTCGTCCGCTTCCGGTTTGAGGATATTGCGCACCGCTTCCATGGTGAAAAACAGCGTCACCGGGGTATCGATGGCCGCCGCCGCCGACGCCATCACCAGCGCGTAGTGAACCTTGTCGAACTGTCCGGCAAACACCACGATGGAAAGTTTGTCCGGGCGGTTGGGGTTCATCACTTCAGCCATGACAGCCCAGCTCCGCGTGCGGATCGTGAATGGATAAATCTTTGATGGTGGGCGTATCGCCGCATAACGGGCAGCCCGGATCACGCTTGACCTTGATGCGGCGAAATTGCGTCGCCAGCGCATCGTACACCAACAGCGCGCCGGAAAGCGTATCGCCGATGCCCAGCAGTTCCTTTAAAATTTCGGTCGCCTGCAATGAACCTACCGTGCCGCATAACACGCCCAACACGCCCGCTTGCGAACAGGTGGGAATTTGTCCGGGCGGCGGCGGTTCGCGGAAAATGCAGCGGTAACACGGGCCGTCCTCGTGCCCGCCGCCGGGGAAGTTTTTAAACGTCGCCACTTGGCCATCGAAGCGCAAGATCGCGCCGGTGACCAAAGGGCGGCGCGCGAAATAAGCCGCATCGTTGACCAAAAACCGGGTGGCGAAATTGTCCGAGCCATCGGTCACCAGATCGTATTGCCCGATCAAGTCCAGCGCGTTGGCGGGGCCGAAGCGCTCTTTGTACCCAATGACCTTAACGTCGGGGTTGATGGCCTTGAGCGTGCGCGCCGCACTATCGACTTTAGCTTCACCGACGCTTTGGGTGGTGTGGGCGATTTGCCGCTGCAGGTTGGAAAGTTCCACCTGATCGTCGTCGATGACGCCGATGGTGCCGACACCCGCCGCCGCCAGATACATCAGCACCGGCGAGCCCAAGCCCCCGGCGCCGATCACCAACACCTTGGAATTGAGCAGCTTTTCCTGGCCCTGACCCCCGACTTGAGGCAGCAGGATATGGCGGGCATAACGTTGGATTTGTTCGTCTGAAAAATCGAGGCTCATGGTGTTGCCTAAAAACGACTCAGTCCTGACCCAAACCCTCGAACAGAGGGGTGGATAGGTAGCGTTCTGCGAACGACGGCAAGATAGCGACGATGGTTTTGCCCGCCATTTCCGGGCGCTGGCCGACTTCGACCGCCGTGGCCAACGCCGCGCCGGACGAAATGCCCACCGGCAGGCCTTCTAGCCGCGCGACCATGCGCGAAGTGGCGAAGGCGGTTTCATTGCCGATTTGGATCACTTCATCGACTAGGCTACGGTCCAAAATATCCGGCACGAAACCTGCGCCGATACCCTGAATTTTATGCGGCCCAGGCACGCCGCCCGACAGCACCGGGCTGTCTTCGGGCTCCACGGCGATCATCTTGACGGAGGGTTTGCGTTTTTTAAGCACTTGGCCGATGCCGGTGATGGTGCCGCCGGTGCCGACGCCGCTGATCACCACGTCGACCTCGCCGTGGGTGTCTTCCCAAATTTCTTCGGCGGTGGTGGTGCTGTGAATGGCGGGGTTGGCCGGGTTGGTGAATTGTTGCAGCATCACGTAACCCTTGGCTTTAGATAGCTCTTCGGCCCGCGCAATGGCGCCCTTCATGCCGGCCGCTGCCGGGGTCAAATCGATTTCCGCGCCCAAGAAGGCCAGCATTTTGCGCCGTTCGACCGACATGCTTTCGGGCATGGTGAGAATCAGCTTATAACCCTTCGCCGCACACACGAACGCCAGCGCAATGCCGGTATTGCCTGAAGTCGGTTCAACCAAGGTATCGCCGGGTTTAAGGTGGCCGTCGGCTTCGGCGGCTTCGATCATGGCGCGTCCGATGCGGTCCTTGACGCTGGCCAGCGGATTGAAAAATTCGCATTTGCCCAAGATGATCGCCTTGACGCCTTCCGCATCGGCTAGGCGCGACAGTTTTACCAACGGCGTCGCCCCGATGGTATCTAAGATGCTGTCATAAACGCAGCCGCGCCAGCGCGGGTAATCTTCGGTGCTCATGGGTCGTTCTTCCTTCTTGGCGTCACTTGGGCGGTCTTTTGGTCGGTATTGGCGGCTCTTTGGCGGCCTTATTGCGTATTTTACGGAATACTACAGCGCTGTCTGCCACAAAATGACTATTCACTCATCTTTGGTTTAGCTCGGATTAAGCCGTTAAACAAGAACGGTGGGCGATCGGGAGGGCTTAGATGGTGAAATCGAGGCTTTTGCGCCCCTCACTTTCGATGCCGACCTTATGCGCGCGGTTGCACATTTCGTCGATGCTGACGTGATCAAGCTGGTTCATGACCTCTTGCTGCATTTCCAGCCATAGCGGGCGCACCACTTTGACGCCCAAGTCGGAACCCTTGGAATCGATCAACGGGTCGTCGGCGGTTTCCATCTTGCGCACCGCGCGCACAATATCGCCGATGGAAATGCGCCGCCGTTCGCGCGCTAAGCGGTAGCCGCCGCGCGGGCCGCGCACGCCGATCAGGATGTCTTCGCGCACCAACTGTTGCAGGGCTTGTTCCAGATAACGCCTGGGGATGTCTTGGCGGCGGGTGATTTCCCGGCTCTGCACCGGTTCGCTGCCGGCGTGGTAGGCGATATCGAGCACCGCTTCAATCGCAAATAGCATTTTTTTGGATAAACGCAGCATGACTTTGGTCCCTATCGTATGCCCTGATTGGTTTTGACGCCGGTTGAACCAAATCCCCCATGCCCGCGCTCGGACGGGTTGAGGGAATCGTTTTCCAGCCATTGAATAAAGGAAACCGGCGATACCACCATCTGCGCGATGCGCATGCCGCGCTCGACGATAAAGGCCGTATCGCCCAAATTGATCAAAACGACGCCCACTTCGCCGCGATAATCGGCGTCGATGGTGCCCGGCGCGTTCAACACCGTGACGCCGTGTTTAAGCGCCAAGCCGGAACGCGGGCGGACCTGTGCTTCGAAGCCTTCGGGCAATTCGACGCTCAACCCCGTCGGCACCAGCGCACGTGCGCCGGGCTGAAGCTCTAAATCGTTCGCGACGGCCGCCAGCAGGTCCACCCCGGCGCTCAGCACAGTGGCGTGGGCGGGCAGAGGCAAATCCTTGCCGCTTTCCAGCCGCTTGACGCCGATGAGCACGGTTTGTCCCTTCGCTTGCGTCATGCGCGGGTTTTCCCCGCCGTTTGTTGCGCCGCAAAATATTCGGCGATGCGCTGCGCCAATTGGCGCGCCACGGCGGTTTTCGATTGTGTGGGCCATGCCTCAACCCCACCGCGCGTCACCAAATGCACGGTATTTTCATCGCCGCCAAAGGTGCCTTGGCCAGCTGAGACGTCATTGGCGCAAATCCAGTCACAGCCTTTTTTGGCCAGTTTGGCGCGGGCATGTTCAATCACCGTTTCGGTTTCGGCGGCGAAGCCCACCACCAGCGCCGGGCGGCGGGGGCCGGGCTTGGACACGGTGGCCAAAATGTCGGGATTTTCCACCAAATTGAGTTCGGGCAAGGTCTTGGCCCCGGATTTTTTGATCTTTTGCGCCGCCTGCGTTTCTGCGCGCCAGTCGGCGACGGCGGCGGCGGCGACAAAGATATCGGCGGGTAAAGCGGCTTCGGCTTGGGCCAGCATGTCGCGCGCACTTTCCACATGGACCACCGTCACGCCCACCGGGTCGGGTTGGTGGGTGGGGCCGCTGACTAAAGTGACGTGAGCGCCCAAATCCCTGAGCGCCGCCGCGATGGCGTGGCCTTGTTTGCCGCTGGAGCGGTTGGCGATATAGCGCACCGGATCGATGGGCTCGACGGTGGGGCCGCTGGTGACGATGGCGCGCGTGCCCTTCAATGGCGCGGTTGCGTCCAAAAAGGCGGCCAAGGCGGCGACGATGGCATCGGGCTCGGACATGCGTCCCTCGCCCCATTCGCCGCAGGCCATTTCGCCTTCGTCGGGGCCGATGAAGGTGACGCCGCGTGTTTTCAGCGTCGCCACGTTGTCGCGGGTGGCGGCGTGTTCCCACATGCGCACATTCATGGCGGGGGCGGCCAGCACCGGTTTGTCGGTGGCGAGCAATAGCGTGCTTGCCAGATCGTCGGCCAAGCCTTGCGCCATTTTGGCCAGCATATTGGCGGTAGCGGGCGCGACAAGAACAACGTCGGCCTGGCGCGACAGCTCGATGTGGCCCATTTCGTTTTCGTCCGTGAGCGAGAACAAATCCGTATGGACTTTTTCGCCCGACAGGCTTTGCAGCGTCAGTGGCGTCACGAACTGCTGGGCCGCCTGGGTGACGACGCAAGACACGCTTGCGCCCGCTTTTTTAAGCTGGCGCACCAGTTCGGGCGTCTTATAGGCGGCGATGCCGCCAGTGACGATCAATAACACGCGTTTTGCGTTCAACATGGGCCTGATGCTTGCGAATAACGAAAAATTGGTGTGATACACTAGCCGCACATTCTCCACGGAGCAAGTGTTGATTGTCGACAATGTTGAACAAATGGAGATTTAAAACCGTAGCCCCACCAAAAAAGGGGATATGCGGTTTAGCGCTATAAAACGGCGATCAGCACGGCGACGATGACGGCGACGGCGGCGAGGACGATTAAGGTCCCGGTGAGCCAAGCGCTTGAGCCGCCCTTGTTTTGCCGTTCGCCGCGCAGTTGGCGCACCGTGTCGGGGTGAAGTTTCAAGCCCTGTTCGTCGAATTGGCTGAGCGCGCTTTCCAGGCCGCGCACTACGGCGGGAATTTTGCGCAGCGCGTCCAAGGTTTGCTGCGCGGCATCGATGATGCGTGCTTCGGGGCCAAGGTTCGCACGCATCCAGGCTTCGATCAGCGGGCGGGCGATCAGCCACATGTTGGCGTCGGGGGCCAAGTTGCGGCCCGTACCCTCGGCCACCAGCATGGTTTTTTGCAGCAACAACAGTTGCGGCTGGGTTTCCATTTCAAACGTCTGTGTGATTTGGAACAACTGGCCCAGCAGGCGGGCGATGGAAATCTCGTTTTGCGGACGGTCCAAAATCGGTTCGGCGATGGAGCGGCACGCCTGGGTAAACTCGTCCACCGATTGATGGGCCGGAATCCAGCCCGCTTCGAAATGCACTTCGGCGGCGCGGCGATAATCGCGGGTCAAAAAGCCCATCAGCAATTCCGCCAGATGTTTGCGCGAATTGCGATCTAAACGCCCCATGATGCCGAAATCGACGATGCCGATCGCGCCCGAAGGCAGCACGAACAGATTGCCCGGATGGAGGTCCCCGTGAAACAGGCCATCGCGAAAGGCTTGATAAAAAAACGTTTCGGCGGTTTTTTTCAAAACCTCAAATGGGTCGTGCCCAGCATTGATGATGGCGTCCACGTCGGAAAAGGGAATGCCGTGCACCCGTTCGGTGGTGAGCACGCGCTGCCCGGTGCGCAGCCAATCGATGCGCGGCACGAACACGTCCGCATTGCCCGTGAAATTGTCGCGCAGTTCATCGGCGGCGGCGGCTTCAAAGCGCAAATCCATTTCCATTTCGACCGAGCGCGCCAGGGTCGCCACGCTTTCCACCGGCTTTAGGCGGCGCAGTTCGGGACGCGTGCGCTCCAGCAAGCGCGCCGCCCAGAAAAACAGTTCAAGATCGTCTTTAAACGCATCTTCGATGCCGGGGCGCAGCACCTTGACCGCAACTTCCTTGCCGTCGGCGGTGATGGCGAAGTGTACCTGAGCGATGGAGGCGGCGGCGACGGATTCGTCGTCAAAATGCTCAAACAGCGCCTCGATGGGCTTGCCGAATTCGGCTTCGATGGCGGCCTGGGCCTGGGCGGTGGGAAACGGCGGCAGTTTGTCTTGCAGGTGTGAAAGATCGGCGGCCATTTCTTCGCCCAGCAAATCCGAGCGCGTGGAAAGCATCTGCCCGACTTTGATGAAGCTCGGCCCCATGTCCTGGAACGCGCGCGCCAGCCGTTGCCCAGGGCGGCCTTTGGAGTTCCGGTTGGAAACCAGCTTGGCCAGCAACACTACGCCCGGCGCAAGTTTTAGACGCTCTAAAATGAACAGAGCATCGTGGCGCGCTAAGGTGCGAGCGATGGAAAGCAGGCGGACAATGTGGCGAAGCGATTCCACGAAGGCTCTCTTTATATATATAGGGTTTACGTGCGCCAGGCGCTGTGAATGCAGGCGACGCCGCCGGTGAGGTTTTCATAGTTGACCTGATCCAAGCCCGCACCTTCGATCATCGCCTTGAAGGTTTCTTGGTCCGGGAAGCGGCGGATGGATTCGGCCAGGTACTGATAGGAATCGCGATCGTTGGCGATGAACTGGCCCAGCTTGGGCAGAATGGAAAACGAATAGGTGTCGTAAATTTGTGAAAGGCCCGGCTGCACCACTTTGGAAAATTCCAGGCATAAAAAGTGACCGCCCGGCTTTAGCACGCGCCGCGCTTCTTTCAGCGCCCGGTCGATGTGAGTGACGTTGCGGATGCAAAAGGCGATGGTGTAGGCGTCGAAGGTCGCGTCGGCGAACGGCAGTTCTTCGGCGTTGCCCTGCATCCACTGAATGCCTTTCAGCAGCCCCCGGTCGATGGCGCGGTCGCGGCCCACGGCCAGCATCTCATTGTTAATGTCGAACACCGTGACATCGTCGCCGCCACGCTCCAGATACTTAAAGGCGATGTCGCCGGTGCCGCCGCCGACGTCGAGCAGCTTTTGCCCGGCATGGGGACGCAAGCGCGACATGAGGCGGTTTTTCCAGGCGCGATGAATGCCTAAGCTCATCATGTCGTTCATCAGGTCGTATTTGGAAGCGACCGAATCGAACACGCCGCGCACCAGCTCGACTTTTTCGTGCTCGCGCACGGTTTTAAAGCCGAAATGCGTGGTGCTTTCGGTTGCGTCTGAGGCGCTGGGCGTCTCGCCGGAGTGTGATTTTGTGCTCATGGACGTGAACATAGCGGAACGTGTAGGCTCTTTCCATGCCTGAATTGCCCGAAGTCGAAACCGTGCGCCGAGGTCTCGCCCCCGTGTTGGAGGGCGAAACCTTCACGCGCGTGCATTTGCGCCGCAAAGATTTGCGCAAACCGTTCCCCAAAGGCTTTGCCAAACGTCTTGAAGGCGCGCGCGTGGTGCAGGTGGTGCGGCGGGCGAAATACCTGATCGTTAAAACGCAAAAAGGCGCCGCTCGCGATGTTTTGATCTGGCATTTGGGCATGTCGGGGCAGGTGCGCATCTATAAAGTGGGTGAAAGCGTACCCCGACCGGGCAAACACGATCACGTCGAATTCGAGATTTCGTCGGGGGCTCGCTTAGTGTTTACCGATCCCCGGCGTTTCGGTTTGATGGATCTGTGTCCGGCTCAAGACTTGGCGGATCATGTCTTGTTAAAAGCCATCGGCCCGGAACCGTTGGGCAATGAATTTAACGGCCCGGTCCTGGCGGCGGCGCTGAAGGGCAAGCGCGTGGCGGTCAAACAAGCCATCATGGACGCCCGCGTGGTCGCCGGGGTGGGCAATATTTATGCCTCTGAGGCCCTGTTTCGCGCCAAAATCTCGCCTAAACGCACGGCGGCGACGGTGCAGGGCGGACGGGCGGAAAAACTGGCCGACGCCATCAAGGCGGTGCTGCGCGCGGCGATTGATGCGGGAGGCTCGACGTTGCGCGATCATCGCACCACCGACGGCGGATTGGGCTATTTTCAATTCAATTTCCACGTTTACGGGCGCGCGGGCGAGGCCTGCCCCGGCTGCGATTGTGAAATTTCCCGCACAGGCGGCATACAACGCTTGGAACAAGGGGGGCGTTCCACATATTATTGTCCCCGCAAGCAAAAATAAAATTTGGCGATAAGGTGTCCCATCATGACGTTGAATGCACTGCGGTCCGCACTCTTGGCGTTGGTGGTTTTGTCCATCGTTTCGGGGATGGCCGCTGTTTCAGCAACTGTGCGGGCCGAAGAGACCTCGCGCTTCGTCAGCGTCATCGACGATCTGCCGTTGATGAACGGTTTGGTCGAGGTGGGCGAAGGGGTCGAGTTCGCCACCCCCCAGGGGCGCATCGTCGAAGCCACGGCCCGTGGCGCTTCTAAGGCCTTAAGCGAAAGCGCGGTGGCGGATTTTTACGCAAAGACGTTGCCGCAGTTGGGCTGGACCGCGCAAAGCAAAACGCGTTTTGTGCGCGAGGGCGAAACTTTGGATTTGATTTTCGGCTCGGACGGCGGCGTTTTGAGCGTGCGGTTTTCGTTGGCGCCTTCGGATAAATAAAGGATTCGCTCATGAGCTATGAAACCATCATCGCCGAACGGCGAGAAGGCGGCGTCGGGCTGGTGATCCTGAACCGGCCCGATGCGCTGAACGCGCTCAACCGTCAGATGATCGTGGAACTGGCGGCGGCGCTGGATGATTTTGAAGCTGACGTAAATGTGGGCTGTATCGTGATCACCGGCTCTGAAAAAGCTTTTGCCGCAGGCGCCGACATTAAGGAAATGGCGGATCGGACTTTCCCGCAAACCTACGCGGAGGATTGTCTTTCAGGTCTTTGGCAACGCGCGGCATCGTGCAAAAAGCCGACAATCGCCGCCGTCGCGGGTTATGCGCTGGGCGGGGGCTGCGAGCTGGCGATGATGTGCGACATGATCATTTGCGCCGATAACGCCAAATTCGGCCAGCCGGAAATTACGCTGGGTATTTTACCCGGCATCGGCGGCACCCAGCGTCTGCCCCGCGCGGTGGGCAAGGCCAAGGCGATGGATATGATCCTGACCGGGCGGATGATGGACGCCGAAGAAGCCGAACGGGCGGGTTTGGTGTCGCGCATCGTCGATGCCGATGATCTGTTGCTCGATGAAGCGCTGGAAATGGGGCGCACCATCGCCGGCCTTTCTAGACCCAGCGTTTTGATGGCCAAAGAGGCGGCAAACCAGGCGTTTGAGCTGTCGTTAAGCGAAGGCCTTCGGTTTGAGCGCCGCCTGTTTCAGGCCGTTTTCGCCACGG
>Ga0299912_10002515_pt1 | contig 15023 bp, 16 predicted proteins | sample RVTome_2_FD_207667 | JGI IMG/M metagenome (GOLD analysis project Ga0299912, IMG submission 207667) | Soil microbial communities from uranium-contaminated site in the Upper Colorado River Basin, Wyoming, United States - RVT95D214 (version 2) ... | reverse complement strand
GCTTACCCTTCGACAAGCTCAGGGTGAGCGGAATGGAAACATCTCATGGTGAATGGAAGAAATGTAGGGGCAGACCTTTAGGTCCACCCGCGCGGAGCAGATGCTCCACGCTACCCACGCGGTAATCTCGCTCATGGTGAGCCTGTCGAACCATAGCGGTAGCGAAACAAAGACCTGAAAAGTGGGCCGCTTACCCTTCGACAAGCTCAGGGTGAGCGGAAGAAATGTAGGGGCGGACCTTTAGGTCCACCCGCGCGGAGCAGATGCTCCACGCTACCCACGCGGTAATCCCGCTCATGGTGAGCCTGTCGAACCGTAGCGGTAGCGAAACAAAGACCTGAAAAGTGGGCCGCTTACCCTTCGACAAGCTCAGGGTGAGCGGTATGGAAACTGTTCAGGGTGAGCGGAATGGAAACTGTTCAGGGTGAGCGGAATGGAAACATCTCATGGTGAATGGAAGAAATGTCGGGGCGGACCTTTAGGTCCACCCGCGCGGAGCAGATGCTCCACGTTACCCACGCGGTAATCCCGCTCATGGTGAGCCTGTCGAACCATAGCGGAGGTTGGGCCGGCTGCTACATCGGTTGTTCAGAAAATACGGTCTTGCCCTGCATCTAGTTCGCTAATTTAGTATTTTCGTACAAATGTTACAGTTTTTAATGTTTCTGGTGCTTAATTTTATAACTTTTTAATGAACCATTATATACAATCTGTGTGAAGGACATGACTTTACTGCAATATTTGCGATATTAATCTCCCGGACTTCTATTTTCAGGTAAGGAGTGTAAAAATGGCGTGGAAAGAGATATACAAATCGAAGGTATGCAGCCATCAGGAAGCGGCGAAGCTTGTGAAATCGGGTGACCGGCTTTTTACCCCTCTCGGCCTCGGCGAACCTTCAACGGCTATGATGGATGCCATCGCCGACAGGAAAGATGAGCTTGAAGACGTCGACTATATTTCATCGCTCGTATTTCACCTGTATAAGATTTTCAACCCCGAGTACCGGAAAACCTTCCGTTTGATAACCGGCTTTTATGACATCCTTACCATGGGGCAGCATGAAAGCGGAGATTCCTCGTATGTTCCGGTGCAAAGCTCCAATGTCGGTTGGGTAGCAGCCAAGCGGCAGAAGCTCTTCCCACGTAGGCAAGGCATTATCACTCAGGTTACGCCTCCGGACGAACACGGATTTGTGTCGCTCGGTCTGGACCTGTTCTTTACCCCGGAAATCATTGACCAGGCTGACTATGTCATCGGCGAGGTAAATCCGAAGATGCCGTGGACATACGGTCATACGACTTACCATGTACAGCGGTTCGACAAGTTTGTTGAAATCGATGAACCGTTATTTGCGCCGCCGCTGCCCGAGCCATCTGAGGTGCACAAAAAGATTGCTGAAAACGTAGTAAGCCTGCTTAAGGATAGGGATTGTATTCAGGTGGGGATAGGCGCGGTCCCCGGACAAATATCCAAACTTTTGGCCGATAGCGGTCTTAGGGACCTGGGACTACACTCTGAGATGGCGCCAATAGGCACCCAAGAGCTGGTGGAGAAAGGTGTCGTGACCTGTAAATATAAACACGTTCATCCAAATAAGATGGTTATGGCCTTCGCTCTAGGCGACCAGGAGCTCTATAACTTTCTGGGCAATAATCCGATGGTCGAGTTCTATTCCGCTTCGTATTGCAACTACATTCCTTTACTCGTCCAGGAAAAAAATCTGGTGGCTATAAACGGTTCCATCGAGATCGACCTGGTGGGAACTATCGCCTCGGAATCCATCGGCGACGCCATGTTCTCCGGCACGGGCGGACAGCTCGACTTTGTTGTCGGCGCTTTCTGGTCTGAAGGAGGCAGAGCGATCAACATCTTGCCCAGCACCGCCAAAGGTGGAACGGTATCACGTATAGTGCCTTACCTGACGCAGGGAGCTAGAGTCACTGTGCCCAGACACTATGCTCAGTACATAGTTACCGAGTACGGAATTGCCGACCTTACCTCGCTGGATGAAAGAGAGCGAGCACTAGCCCTCATCGAAATCGCGCACCCCAAGTTCCGGGACGAACTGCTTAAGGCAGCCAAGAAGAGACTTAAGTTTTAACATGCCGGTAGACGAGACAGTTGCAGGCACACTCGGTTCTGGTTTGTCTATTTTCATATTATCTTTTTAAATCCGCGCCGGTTACTTAGGTGCATTTTCACCAGAATTGGTTTAAGATGTTAACTGAAATAGGTCTCTATGTATTGAGAAAAGAGACGGTCAGCACTAAGTAAAAACTTGAAATAGGAGGAGCTATGTGGCGGTGTACGGTATGTCAGCATGTTGGCCTCGAGAAAACACCACCCGTTAAGTGCCCGGTTTGTGATTCCGCTAGTGAGAAATTTGTCGATTACAAGCCTCCGGTGGGAGGGGCGAAAACCTGGCAGAACTTAAGAGACGCCTTTGTAGGAGAGTCACAAGCGCATTTTAGAGACCTGGCTTTTGCCAGACAAGCCTCTGTCGAGGAGTTGCCGCAGATTGCCAAGCTTTTTCGAGCCATTGCTGCTGCCGAAGAGGTACATGCCTATAACAGCCTCCGGTTTCTGGGGTTGGTTCGAGACACTCAAGAAAACATCGATACCGCCTTTCAAAGAGAAAATCTGGCTGAGACAAAGATGTACCCAAAATTTATTGCCGACGCTAACGAAGAAGATGCGCCTGAAGTGGCTTTGAGCTTCAGCCAGGCTCGAGACGTGGATGGAGTGCATGGCAAACTTTATCAGAAAGCCGCTCAACACTTAACGGTGGATGCAGAGACAACTTATTATGTGTGTCAGGTCTGTGGTTATGTCTCCGATGGATTACTGCCCGACCAGTGCCCTATCTGCGGTGCCAGCAAAGACAAGTTCAAGAGCATAGACTAGAAGATATTTTTGGTTTGATGTCTGTGATGGTCATTGGGTAAGGTCGACGGCTAATGAAATTTATATCCTGCCGAAACGCCGTTGGCGGCCCACATAACTGGCCAGAGCCTTATCGATTTCTGCCCTGTTAAAATCAGGCCAGAGCACGTCGGTAAAGTAGAGTTCGCTGTAAGCTGCTTGCCACAGGAGAAAGTTGCTCAGACGTGTCTCGCCGCCGGTGCGGATGATTAAGTCAGGGTCCGGTATATCAGGCGCGTAAAGATGTTCTTTAAAGGAATCCTCAGTCACCTTTTCCGGAGAAATCCGTTTAGACAAAAGACGTCGGGCTGCCTCTACGATCTCAGCTCTGCCGCCGTAGTCAAAGGCCATACAGAGTGTCCCGCCGGTATTTTTACTGGTCAGTTCAATAGCCTGTTTTATCTTTTGCTGGAGCTTTGGAGACAGGGCGTCGAGCCTTCCCAGATGTCTAATCCGAATATCCTTCTCATGAAGACGCTTGATTTCCAGGTCCAGCCTGTCACTTAAAATTTTTATCAGTCCCCTGACCTCGCTACCGGGGCGGTTCCAGTTTTCGGTGGAGAAGGCAAACAGTGTAAGGTATTTTATTTTATATTCAGCGAAAATTTCGGAAACCAGATGAATGTTTTCTGTACCTGCCCGGTGCCCTTCCAGGCGGGGCAGGCCGCGCTGCTTCGCCCATCTGCCGTTACCGTCCATGATAATGGCCACATGCTGCGGCAAATCATTTGCCATGGTCAGTTTTTCTTACCTCTCGATTTCGAGCCAGGCAAAATATTTGGGAACAGCGGCCATGGTGCGCAGGATTTAAGATAAATACCCACAATTCTTGAGTATACTATATCATTTGTAGAAAAAATATGTCTACGAAAACCGTAAGAGGCTTAACATTTCGTAGAAACTCGGGTTGCGTATCAGACCTGTGTCGATATATACTTTGATGTCATTTCCCGTCAAAATCAATGAATCTGTTTAGGAGGTAAACAATGAATTTTTCCCTGGATGAATTCTCTTTGAAGGGCAAAGTGGCGCTGGTAACCGGCGGCAGCCGCGGTATCGGGAAGGCTATTGTTATTGGACTGGCCAATGCGGGTGCCGATGTGGCTTTAGCCAGCCGGAAATTGCCGGACCTTGAGGAAGTAGCCAAAGAGGTGAAAGCGGCGGGGCGGAAGTCCTTAGCCGTAGCGGCACATGTAGGCAAGATTGAGGAAATAAACGAACTGGTAGCTAAAGTTAAAGACGCGTTTGGCAAAATCGATATACTGGTGAATAATGCGGCCACCAACCCTACCATGGACCAGGCTATTGATGTAGAAGAGCGTGCCTGGGACTCAATTATGAATCTAAACCTGAAGGGTCTGTTCTTCTTAAGCCAGGCGGTTGCCAGGGTGATGAGGGAACAGGGCGGCGGCAAGATTATCAACGTTGCTTCCGTGGCCGGGATTACACCTGACGTACTGCCGATTTACTCCATAAGTAAAGCCGGGGTGATTATGGCCACAAAGGTCATGGCACAGCAATGGGCTCAGTTCAATATCAGGGTAAATGCCATAGCGCCTGGACTGACCAAGACCCGCTTCAGCGAAGCCCTCTGGAGCAATCAGGATATCCTGCAAGGCGCCATGCTGGGAACTCCCCTGCGGCGTGTGGCCGAACCTGAGGAAATGGTTGGGGCTGTGATTTTCCTGGCTTCAGATGCCTCCAGCTATGTGACAGGTCAGATTCTAGCCGTAGACGGCGGCGCCACAATATAAGGAGGATAATAATGAAATTCGAGACAATTCTTTATGAGAAAAAGGACAACGTTGCCTGGATAACTCTCAATCGGCCTGAGAAGTATAATGCTCAAAATCAGATATTGCGCAATGAGGTTGTGGCGGCACTGGATGATGCCAAGGACGACGATGCGGTGCTGGTTATCGTTCTTACCGGAGCCGGCGATAAGGCTTTCAGCGCCGGTGCCGATATCAGTAATTTTCTCGACTGGACTGCAATCAGCGTCATCACAACGAACAAAGGGGCGAAGCGGCCATATAATTTAATAAGGGAAATCCCCAAGCCGGTGATAGCCATGGTGAACGGTCTGGCTTTAGGTGGGGGGTGTGAGCTGGCTATGTCCTGCGACATGATTATTGCTTCTGAAAACGCTCGATTCGGGCAGCCGGAGATAAGCGTCGGCGTCATACCAGGCGGCACCGGGACACAAATTTTGCCCAGGCTGGTGGGGGAGAAGAAAGCTCGGGAGATGATTTTCACCGGCGACCCCATTTCAGCTGAAGAAGCTCTGCGCTTCGGACTGGTGAATAAGGTTGTTCCCGCGGACAAGTTGAGAGAGACAGTCGAAGAGCTCATAAAGAAACTTAAGAGCAAGAGTCCGGCTATTTTGAAATTCGCAAAGCTTGCGGTCAATAAGTCTTTAGAGACACCGCTTTCGGTCGGCATTGAGTGCGAAGGAGACCTGTTCGCCATGTGTTTTGGCACCCAGGATCAGAAAGAAGGTGCCAAGGCTTTCTTCGAGAAACGCCCCCCTAAATATACCGGAAAATAACACGCCCTTCGACAAGCTCAGGGTGAGCGGGATTAAACTCCACTCATAGTGGGTAAAACCGCTCATGGTTAACCTGGCATAATCCGCTCATGGTGAGCCTGTCGAACCATGGCGGAAAAGTAACATCTCCGTAATCTCTATTAAGCTCCGTAATCTTTTTTATTGTGCTTCTGCCTTTCTATCTTATACAAGGTGGCGTCGCCTATGCCGAAGTGGTGGGCGATCTCGTGCTGTACTACCTTGCCGATTTCAGCTTCGATTTCTTTGTCGGAGCGGCACTGCAGCTCGATAGGCTTTTGAAAGATGGTTATCTTGTCTGGCAGAACAAGGTTGTAACCGCTGTCTCGCTTCGTCTGCGGCACACCTTCATAAAGACCGAGCAATTGCGCTTTATTTCTGAGTCTTAATTGACTGACCTGCTTCGGGCTGGGCCAGTCCTCGATGAGCACATCCACGTTTTCCAGTTTGCTTTTGAACTCCGCAGGCAGTGCCTCGATAGCTCTGAAGACCAGGGTTTCAAAATCCTGCCGTTCCATGTCATCCATTATACACCGCCGCAATCTTGTTGCGTAACGATTCCCGTGTCATTGCGAGCCCTTCCGCTGAAGGGCGTGGCAATCTCTAAAAAATCAAAGTGAAATCAAAACAAATGTCTTGGACGGGCCTAAAGGCTCGTCCCTACATTTATGCTAACTTGCATTAGCCTGCTTAAGGTTGACTCAATTGCCGTTACGGGATAAAATCAGCCTGTTATGTCTGCTGCTAAATATAATCCACATGAAATAGAGAAGAAATGGCAGGAGAAATGGGCGGCTGACCGACTTTACGAGGTCAAAGATGACGACAGGCGTCATAAGTTCTATGCCTTAACCATGTTTCCGTATACCTCCGGCGACCTTCATATCGGGCACTGGTATGCCATGGCGCCCTCGGATGTACAGGCCAGGTTTAAGCGGATGCAAGGCTATAACGTACTGCATCCTATGGGTTTCGATGCCTTCGGTTTGCCGGCGGAGAACGCAGCTATCAAGCACGGCATTCATCCCTATATCTGGACGATGGACAATGTGGAAAATATGCGCCGCCAGCTCAGGAGCATCGGCGCTATTTATGATTGGAGCCGTGAGGTAGTTACCTGCCTTCCCGAATACTACAAGTGGACTGAGTGGTTTTTCCTCAAGCTCTACGAGGCTGGTCTGGCTTATCGGGCTAAAGCGCCGGTAAATTGGTGTCCCACGTGCCAGACGGTGCTGGCCAACGAACAGGTCGTCGGCGAGGGCACGTGTGAGCGCTGCGGCACCGCGGTTATCAAGAAAATGCTGGAACAGTGGTTTTTCAGAATAACAAAGTACGCTGAAGAACTTCTTGATTTCAGCAAGATAGACTGGCCCCAGCGCATAGAGATAATGCAAAACAACTGGATAGGCAAGAGCACCGGCGCTGAGATTTCGTTCGGGCTGGAGCATAAGGGCGTCGATACCAGGGAAATAGGGGTGTTTACTACCCGTCCTGACACTATATTTGGAGTTACCTTTTTTGTGTTGGCGCCGGAGCATCCACTGGTGCCGCTGTTGACTACGCCGGAGCATAAGGCTGAAGTGGAGGACTATATACTGCAGACGCAGAGAAAGACCGAAATAGAAAGGACAGCCGCGGAAAGAGAAAAGACCGGCGTCTTTTTGGGGAGCTACGTTATCAATAAACTGAACGGCCAGCCGGTACCCATCTGGATTACCGATTATGTGCTGCTCAGCTACGGGACGGGCGCGGTAATGGGTGTGCCGGCACACGACCAGCGCGACTTCGAGTTTGCCAAGAAATATGGGCTGCCCATTCGAGTGGTTATTGCGCCTCCGGATTGGTCGGGAGAAGAACTGGAGTGCGCTTATACAGAAACCGGCGTAATGGCGAACTCAGGGCAGTTTGATGGACTGCCCAGCGAGCAGGGATTCGAAGCCATCTGTGATTACATGGAGAAAAATGGTCTGGGGAAAAGGACTATCACTTACAGGCTGCGCGACTGGCTTATCTCCCGGCAGCGCTACTGGGGGGCGCCGATTCCTATGGTTTATTGCGATAAATGCGGCATTGTACCCGTGCCGGAGAAGGATTTACCAGTATTATTGCCGCCTGATGCCGAGTTCAGGCCCACGGGTGAGTCGCCGCTTAAATATTGCGAGTCTTTCGTTAATACCACCTGCCCCAAGTGCTCATCGCCGGCAAAGCGAGAGACCGACACCATGGACACCTTCATGTGCTCCTCGTGGTACTTCCTGCGTTATACCAGCCCCGGCGTTGATAAACATCCATTTGATAAGGCTAAGTTGAAGCACTGGATGCCGGTTGATTTGTATACCGGCGGCGCCGAGCATGCGGTAATGCACCTGCTCTATTCCCGCTTCTTCATTAAGGCGATTAGGGATATGGGTTTAGTTGGTTTCGACGAGCCTTTTATGAAGCTGTACAACCAGGGGACGATTATTTACCAGGGTGACAAGATGAGCAAGTCCCGGGGAAATGTTGTGACTCCTGACGTCTACGTGTCTGACATTGGGGCTGATGCCGTTCGAGCTTACCTCATGTTTATCGGGCCCTGGGAGCTGGGGGGTGAGTGGAGCGACCAGGGAATTGTCGGCATGAGCCGCTGGGTGAACCGGGTTTGGAACCTGGTGACAGCCGGTTATACGGAGAAGAAAGTTGACCCTGGGGCGGAAAAAGAACTGAACCGGCTTATCCATCAGACCATTAAAAAGGTGACTAATGACATGGAGCGGTTCCGCTTCAATACCATGCTGGCGGCTCTGATGGAGTTCACCAACTATCTGGGCAAGGTGCAGGATGCAGGCACAGTTTCTATTTCTTTATGGAACGAGGCTGTAACCGACTTGCTGCTGCTTCTGGCGCCAACGGCACCGCATCTTACAGAGGAATTGTGGGAAATGACCGGCCATAATTACAGCATTCATAACCAATCCTGGCCTAAATGGAATGAGGAGCTGGTTAAAGAAGAAGAGGTCACGCTGGTCATACAGGTGAACGGTAAGATAAGGGATAAAATTACCGTGCCGGTGTCCATTACCGAAGCCGAGGCCAGAGAACTTGCACTAAGCCGCGAGCGCGTAAAAGCCTACGTAAAAGACAATAACGTTACCAAAATCATCTATGTGCCGCAAAGGCTGGTTAATATAGTGGTGAGATAGGGCTGGTAAGCCGTACCTACGGAAAAGGCAACTGTGGCGATGAAGATTGTATTAATAGTTATTTTATGCATTCTGGCTTTTCCTATACTGTGGGTTAGCCTGGCTAAGGTAGTCAGGAAGCTGGTGCATTTTCCGGCGCCGGCATATATCGGGCGGCTGCTGGATAGCGGTTATAGAAGAAGAATACAGCCGCCGAGCCAGTTGATAGAGCGCAGCGGGATAAAGAAGGGAATGCAGGTTCTGGACCTAGGTTGCGGCAGCGGAGCCTTTACACCTTTTATTGCCCGGACAGTCGGTGACAAGGGCAAGGTCTATGCTTTCGATATCCAAGCGGATATGTTGAAGCAGCTTGAGAAAAAGCTGTCCAGGCCTGAGAACAGAGATATCAAGAATATTAAACTCATTGAAGGCAATGCCTACGAGCTGCCATTTGACAACAACTCCCTGGATTTAGTGAATATGGTAACTGTTCTTCAGGAGATACCCGATAGAAACAGGGCTTTGCAGGAGGTCAAGAGAGTGTTGAAGCCGGGCGGTTTATTCGCGGTAACGGAACTATTCCCAGACCCCGATTATCCGTGGAAGTCGACTACCATTAAGTTAGGCAATGGAGCCGGTTTTGTGGTGGATGAGGTGTCGGGGAATTTCTTCAACTATACGGTACGGTTTAAGAAGCCGTGATATTGCCACGTCCTTCTGCGGAAGGACTCGCAATGACTGAATAAATTCCCCCTTTGGAAAAGGGGGATAAAGGGGGATTTTTAGACAACATCCCAGAAAATCCCTCTCAATCTCCCTTTACGAAAGGGAGAAGTTTTATCCTTCGACAGGCTCAGGATGAGCGGGGTGAGGAGACCAACGTGAGTAGAGTCGTCATCGCGAGGAGTCCTTGTATCGAAGGACGACGTGGCGATCTCTGTGGTGGGAGGAAGTCGTGAAATTGCCACGTCCTTCTGCGGAAGGACTCGCAATGACAGGTGTGAGGTATGTTAGAATAGGGGCGGTGGATATAGAGGCGAATATCAGGGAAGTGCAGAGGCGAATTGCACGGGCTTGCGAGCGAAGCCGGAGATCGCCGGATGAAATAACACTGGTGGCGGTGACCAAGGGATTTGAGGTTCCGGTAATAAGGACGGCTTTCAACCTGGGAATCAGAGATTTCGGCGAGAACCGGGTCCAGGAGGCGGAGGGGAAGATAGCGCAACTGACAGACCTTAAGCCGGCGGTTACCTGGCACATGGTGGGACACCTCCAGAGCAACAAGGCTAAGATTGCCATGGAGCTATTTGGCATAATCCATAGCGTTGATTCAGTAAGACTGGCTGAAATTTTAAACCGGCGGGTAGAAAAACCCTTGCCTGTTATGCTTGAGGTCAATGTTTCCGGGGAAGTGACAAAGGACGGCTTCTCTGTGGGAGAGACTGAAGCGGCAGTGAAAGCGATAAAGAAGTTACCTAACATAAAAGTGATTGGACTGATGACTGTGGCCCCGTTTGTGGCTGACCCTGAAGAGGTCAGGCCTGTGTTCCGCAAGCTGCGGGAGCTTCGGGATTCATTAGGGCTGGAGCATCTGTCTATGGGCATGACAGATGATTTTGAGGTGGCGGTTGAGGAGGGGTCGACCATGCTCAGGATAGGTCGGGCTATTTTCGGCGAGAGGAGACTGTAATGAAGATAAGTTTTATCGGTGGCGGCATGATGGGGGAAGCCATAATTAAGAGCCTGCTGGCAAAAAAGGTGGCTAAGCCTGCCGATATAACCGCCAGCGATGTCAGCCAGGTCCGACGTGATATCTTGAAAAAGAATTACGGAGTCAAGGCAGTGGCCAACAATAAAGAAGCAGTGAAGGGGGCCGAAGTCATTGTTCTGGCAGTGAAGCCACAAGAACTGGGCAAAGTACTCGGTGAAATGAAAGGCTTGACACCACAGCAAATGGTATTGTCTATAGTGGCCGGGGCTGCTCTGGAGACCCTGGATGAAGGTTTGGGCCATTCGCGTTTGGTCCGGGCGATGCCTAACATGCCAGCCCAGATTGGAGAAGGCATGACGGTGTGGACCGCCACCGCCGAGGTTAATCAGAAGCAGAAGGAGATGGCACAGTCAATTCTGGCTGCTCTGGGTAAAGAAATCTATGTCAGCAGTGAGAAATATATTGATATGGCGACAGCGGTAAGCGGCAGCGGTCCGGCCTACGTTTTCCTTATTATAGAGGCGCTGGTCGATGCCGGTGTACATATTGGTCTGCCGCGTGATATGGCTGAAAAGCTGGTGGTACAGACGGTGCTGGGTTCAACGCGGGCCGTTGAGGTTACGGGTAAGCATCCGGCTCAGTTGAAAAACATGGTGACATCGCCGGGAGGTACCACCACCGAGGGGCTGCTGCAGTTGGAGACGGGCGGGCTGCGCTCTCTGCTGCTACAGGCTGTTATCGCCGCCTACCACAAGGCCAAAAGTCTGGGCGGCAAGTAGTAATTCTACTTACTCGCACTAGTCGTCGGAAGGATCCTCTATGTCGTTCCGAGCCAAGCGAGGCAATCTCAAGGTTTCACCTTCGCCCTTGAAAAGAGGAGGGATCTCATTACGAGATTGCCACGTCGCTAACACTCCTCGCAATGACGGTGAGTGTTCCAGGTTCGACCTCGACTGGAATGATAGTCAGCTTTTCCCCGCAGTGGTTTATCCCGATACAGACTTCCTGTTATGGAGGATGAACGAAGCTACTCTGCAGAGCGTCGATGCCAAACGGGGTGAACTGATACTGGATATCGGATGTGGTAGAGGTATCGATGGCGTGGAACTGGCTAAGAAAGGGGCCTTGGTTATCGGCCTCGAGCCGTCGCTGATGATGATAAATCATGCCAGGAACCACATTTCTGAGAGTGGAGCCAATATGAGTCTGGTCCGGGGGGTAGGGGAGAACTTACCGTTCCGGGCTCAATTTGTGGACAAGGTGGTGTGTAAGGGAGCTCTGGACCATTTTCCCGAGCCAGCGGTAGTCATAGAGCAGATTGCCCTGGTGCTTAAACCCCGGGGGAAGGCGATAATAGCCGTAGCTAATTTTGACAGCCTGGGATTCAAGCTGGGTAGAGCCATATGGCGACTAAGAAGAATGCTCGGTTTCAAACTCCCAGAGGGAAGAATGCCCTGGGAAGTACCGGAAGACCATGCGTACAAATTTGATTATTCATTTATTAAAGACTTGATAGATAATTGCCTCGAAGTGGAACAAGTTTCCGGTGTTTCACTGCTTTTTGGCTTGCCTTGGTGGGGCAAGTTTCTGGCCAAGTGCCCCAAAGCTATGTCGCTTGCCATACTGAACTTCCTTGATAAAGTGGCTCAGCGCCTTCCTTCGCTAAGTGATGTCGTTGTACTCAGGTGTAGACTGAAGTAGAGGAATCGCCGTAATCTAAATGAATCGCTGTAATTATGTCGTCGTATGAATCTTGCGGGCGTAGAGGACCAGACTTTTGGAAAAGAATTTATTGAGAAAGTTATCGATAAGTCGCACGGGTTTGCTGTTCTTGTATATATCCCATACCAGGAATTTGTGGTAAAGGGCAGGGATTAGAGCCTTTTCGTTGTTTACCCCGAAGAAAGAGCGGGATATCCAGTAGAAGGAATGTAAGGCGTGTTTATGGCGAACGGCGTAGAGGCGGAGATTGTGCTGCTTTAGCTTTGACATGATTTCGCTGGATTTGTAGATCCTGATATGGCCTCCGGGCTTGCCGTGATAATCTCCGGATAATTTCCAGCAGATAGTTTCGGGGAGATAGGAAGGCACGCTGACGGCGAGCGTGCCGTCGTCTTTCAATACTCTTACCAGCTCCTTAATAGCCTGATAGTCATCGATAATATGTTCCAGGACTTCGGAGCAGATGATTTTGTCGAAGGAGGCGTCCTTGAAAGGCAGGCTGGTTATATTCCCCCCGGCGAGAAGCCATCTACCCCTGACTTCTCCCTTTTGTTCCATGAGGTGAAGGGTGTAGTGAGCCTTTTTGAGGTTCTCCTCTTCGATATCCAGGGCGTAAACCAGGCAATTATTTCGCTTGCAAGCCTCCCAACTGTGTCTGCCCTCGCCGCAGCCGACGTCCAGAACTCGCTCGCCATCTTTTATTCCCATGAGGTCATAATCGACGGTTAGCATTCACGGAGTCCTTGGTGTACCAAGCGGCTGAGAGTTTAACTTCCAGTCTGTCATTGCGAGCGAAGCAATCTCAATATTTCACCCTCACCCTAACCCTCTCCCGTCAAGGGAGAGGGAAAAGTAGAGAGTTTAGCTTTGTTGTTAGTAATTCTCGCAATGATACAAGTGCGGTCTGGTTAAGTAGCTTCCGGAGTTTTGCCCGGATTTTGCTTCTTCCACTTTTCCAGCAGCTGTTCCTTACTTTCTTTATGGGCAGGGTCTGGAACACAGCAGTCTACAGGACAAACCTCGGCGCATTTAGAGGACGCAAACCAGCCAACGCATTCAGTGCATTTAGCCGGGTCTATGATGTATATCGATTCCCCTTCTTTGATGGCCTGGTTTTTACATTCCGGTTCGCAGGCACCGCAGCTAATGCATTCTTCAGTGATTTTGTACGCCATTTTTGAAATTGACCTCCTTAGATTTTATTAAGGCAACTATTTTCTATCGGACTTCTTAAGTCTGGGATAGTGTACCTTTTTCAAGGCCGGGAAAATTCGGGTGCAAACTTTCTTCTCAGCGCTTTGGCGACATGGTCCGGCACCATCTGTTCAAGGCAGCCTCCCAGCTGGGCCACCTCCTTAAGCAAGCTGGAGCTGAGGAATTGATATTGTAAGTTTGCCATAAAACAGACCAATTCCAGTCCAGGCGCCAGCTTCTTATTCATCATCGCCATTTCAAACTCACGTTCAAAATCGGAACTCATCCTCAGTCCTCTGACCAAAACCTGCGCCCCGGCCTTCTTAGCGAAATCAACTGTAAGTCCGGAATAGGCTTGGGCCTTGGCATTCTTCAGATTGGATATACAAAGTTGAGTCATATGCACTCGCTCTTCAGTGGAGAAAAGAAGCCTTTTCTCCGGCCTGTCATAAACACCGACTATTAGTTCGTCGAATATCGACGAGGCGCGTTTGATGATGTCCAGGTGTCCGAGAGTTATAGGGTCGAAGCTGCCGGGATAAATAGCTATAGCCATGTTTAACCTCCTTTTTCAAGGGTTTGTTTGTGGTATATGGAAATGCAGGTATCACCGTATTGTTTTTCTTTTATACGAGATAGTCTGTCATAACTTTCCTGGAGTGGAACACGGCTGGCGTGGGAAATTACGACCAGCGATTCGCTATCTACAATTCTAGATACAGCCAGTTGCGTCGCCATCTGATTTATCGACGGATCCGAATAAGGGGGGTCCATGAATACAATATCGTATTTCTCTTTGAGAAAAGTAAGAGCTTTAGCTGCGCTGCAGCAGTAGACATGAGCTTTTTGTGTAAATCCGACCTTTTGCAAATTCTGTTTAATGATAGCACAACATCTGGGTTCCTTTTCAACAAAATCTACCCACTCCGCATCGCGGCTCAAGGCTTCGATGCCAAGTGCGCCGGTGCCGGCATACAGGTCTAAGCCCCGGAACCGGTTGGTAGTCATGGAAGCAAGTATTGAGAAGATGGCTTCCCTGACCCTATCCGTTGTCGGTCGAACAGGTCCGTTCTTGGGTACCGTTAATTGTTGACCTCTGGCAACACCACCTGTAATACGCATTTATCTCAATCCTTACCTGCATTATTATACATTGACTCGTACCATAGTCAAGCTTTGCCCTTTGTTTTACGTGTGTGTTATACTTGCAAAGCGTTTTTGGTACACACGAGCACTAGCTCGGCCCTTTAGAACAGTCCTACCTTACAAAAATCGGACTTTGGGACGTAGGAAAAGCCTGGCTTTTCAGAGTAAACTAGACGGGGAGGCTCGAGCATTTGTTAGCTGACTTCGGTTATATCGGTATACTACTCATCGTTGGTATATTATTCACAATTACAACTTTGCTTTTGCCTGTTACGTTAAGATATTTCAAAATAGTCCCCAAGAAAAGCAATCCGGCTAAGGAGTCCACCTATGAGTGTGGCATGGAAACTATCGGCAAGACCTGGGTTCAATTTAACTTCCGCTATTACTTCTTCGCTGTTCTCTTCGTGGCGCTTGACGTATTGACTGTTTTTCTATATCCCTGGGCAGTTAATCTTAAGGGGCTGGGACTGTACGGCCTGATTGCCGTAGCCGTTTTCTTTGCGATACTCATGGTCGGTTACGTTTATGCCTGGTACAAAGGGGCACTGGAATGGAAATAGATAAATATTCGATAGCACCTCCTAATGAGCTTGAT
>Ga0299912_10002513_pt1 | contig 15025 bp, 14 predicted proteins | sample RVTome_2_FD_207667 | JGI IMG/M metagenome (GOLD analysis project Ga0299912, IMG submission 207667) | Soil microbial communities from uranium-contaminated site in the Upper Colorado River Basin, Wyoming, United States - RVT95D214 (version 2) ... | reverse complement strand
ATAATGCCCCATCCTCGCTAACGGCGGTATTAGTTACGGCAACGGTGCCATCTTCACTCATTGAATTAGGATTGATAACAACTCTTGGTTCGCCCTCGAGGGTCTCCTGAAGATAAAGGACAGATTGATTCTGCAATCCGTCGTTTTTCCAGAAAAAGTATCGGCTGCCTTGTTTATACGGAGCGGAATACCTTGGGTAATCCATCAGTTTGGTCAAACGGGCCTTGATTTTTTCTCTGGCGGAAACAGCAAGGAAGTCTGAGGTTAGTTTGTTCTGCTGGGCGACCCAGGCCTGGGTTTCGGCTGAGTCAGCGTCTTCGAGCCAGCGATATGGGTCAGGAACCTCAACGCCGTGATAAATGTCAACTGTGGAATCCTTGCGGGCTTGAGGATAGAGCAGTTTAGCGGTCTTGGTTTTTGCTGGAAATAGTTTTTGGCAGCCAAAGCATAAAACAGCGAAAAGTGTTACGGTAACAAATAAGCGAATTCGCAAAGTTTTCATAATAGCCCCACTATCATTATTTCCAGCCCTGTCTATCCGCAAAATAAGACGCAAAAACCCCTTCGAATGTTATCTAAAAAAGCGAAGTTTTTTTTACATTATTAGGCATTTAGCTTACTCGTGCTACGTAGCGTAGCTTCCGGCCTTCGTAGCCGAATTACTTCGGCGGAGTAGGCACTTCGCAGAGTAGCAATAGAAAGTATATTTAAAAAGAAATGCAAATCTTTGTCAAATACGAACTGGCTAATAAGCAAGCAACAAATAAATTTGGAGTCTAAATATATTTGGACCGTGCTTACTGACCGAACCTGGCACAAGCTTCGCAAAAATGTCGGTAAGGAACGTCAAATAATGGAATCAAAGCGGATTTAAGAAATTTGTTGCAATTTTCGGCTGCTATGGCTATGATTTGGCCAAAGTACCACGGCCATCCTGGCCGTGGTATCACGGGCTGGAAGCCCGTGATACGGTAGGTAAAAAATGGCTGAGGCGAGCAAAAATAGCGATAAAAGCAGGAAAACGAGCGTCAGCAAAAAAGTAAGGGATTACATTGACGGATTGAGCGATGAGCACCGTATGCTGGTAATCCTCAAGGCGCAATTGTATGACGGGATGTGGGAATCGATGCTCGACGACCTGAAAAACCGGCTGGCAGGTAAGCCATACATATTTAAGCTGGTAAATCGAATAAACGACGATATTGCGCGTATCGGAGAGATGCAGAAATTCGAAGCTGAGTATAATATTGATTTGGCTGACTACGTGAAAATGTAACCCCGTTAGAAGTCCCTGATGTTGGGGGGAGATACAGAACGGAGTTTTTTTTCTAACGGGGTAAAACTTAATCCGCCGTGCGTCTGGCGGATAAAAGCGAAAAGTGTAAAATCATAATTAAAACTAAAAATCTCAATTTCCGGTTATAAATTTCTCCTGTCGGGACTACGGCAAGGCCTACGCCCTGACGAGCAAAAGGGAGGATTGGGAAATGTCAGGCAATTTGCGATGCAGGTTGGGTTTATTAGCGGGTCTTCTGGTTTTATTCCCCGGAACAATCGCTTTTGGCGAGGGAGGCAACTCAGAAAGGATTGCCCGCCTTACGTCTGGCGGGCTTGTTTCGCCGGAGCTGCTTGAACACGCTAATTTGAAAATATTGTGGGAAAACAAGCTGCCGATTAAAGAAAACGAGAGTTTAGAGCGATTGGTTATCCTCGATGGACATATCTATGCACTTTCAGACCTTAACTATATGATTTCTCTGGACAGGGAAAAAGGGAATATGATATTCGGCAATTCTGTTGCACCGGCAGGGCTGCCGATTGTCGGCCTGGAGCTTTATGAAGACAAACTTTTATCCCTGATTGGCGATACTCTGGTTGAGATTGATTCCGGAACCGGAGGAAAACTCAGCACATGGCAGCCGGAGGTTAGTATAGTTTGCCCCGCAGCCCGCAACAGTTCATACTTTTATTTAGCCGGAGCTGACAGACGTTTGCGGGTGCTGCGTGTGGAGGATATGGTTCGAGTCTTTGAGGTGGCTGCCGATAACGAATCGATGATTACTTCGATTATTGCCGACGAGAATTTCGTAATCTTTGCCACGGATGGGGGCAATGTGATTAGCATCACGCCTGACAGGCCAAATCGGCTCTGGCAATTTGATGCCGCCGGCAGCATTGTTGGACCGATTGTTAGAGATGTAAATTCTCTATTTTTCGCCTGTAAGGATACGAACCTTTACAGGATTGATATGGTCGATATGCAGACGGTCAACCTCGTCTGGAAATATCAGACAAATGCGTTGCTTGATAAGGCACCTTATGTAACAGCAGAAGTCGCTTATCAGCGTGCCGGCGATAAAGGTTTGGCGGCGATAGATAAAAAAAGTGGTAAGCTGCTGTGGCAATTGGCCGAAAGCGCCGACTTGTTAGCAGAGGCGAATGGAAAAGCTTACGTGATTACAAAAACCAGCACATTAGTGGTGATGGATAACAATAAAGGGAAAAAACTGTATTCAGCCAATTTTGCGCAAGCGTCACGATATGCGACCAATATAATGGATTCGAAAATCTATATTGCCAACAAAGATGGGCGGATTGCCTGCATAATACCGGTTGAATAGTGAAAGGTCGTACTCGTCCGGGCGTAGCCCGAAGCAAACTGCGTTTAGTAAATGGAATCTGGAAAAAAGGAAGGAGAAAAAGGTCAAATGGATGTGAAAATTAAGACTGCATTGATAAGTGTTTCCGACAAGAGTGGTGTTATTGATTTTGCCCGGAAACTAAACAAGATGGGCGTCAAGATAATCAGCACCGGCGGGACAGCTAAAAAACTTGGCGAAGCCAGGATAGATGTTGTAGGTATTGAGTCGGTCACCGGTTTTCCGGAAATGATGGACGGCAGAGTAAAGACCCTTCATCCAAAGATACATGGAGCGCTGTTGGGACTGCGTGACAAAAGTGAACATACAGCCGCAATGAAACAGCACAATATCGAGCCGATTGATTTGGTTTGTGTGAATCTTTACCCATTTGAACAGACCATTGCCAAGCCCGGCTGCACGCTGGAAGAGGCGATTGAAAATATCGATATTGGCGGGCCGAGTATGCTTCGCTCGGCCGCAAAGAATCATAAATTCGTCACGGTTGTAACAAGCCCTGAACAGTATGACAAAGTCATCGAGCAGATGCAGAAAAACGATGGGGCTGTAAGCGAGGAGCTTCGCAAGGATTTTGCACGTATTGCCTTTGGTCTGACGGCATCTTATGATGCCGCTATATCAAAATACCTTAACGGCAGAGCAAATGTAACCTACCCGGAAATGATTTCAATCGCCCTTAGAAAAGACAGAGGGCTGCGATATGGCGAAAATTCCCATCAAAGCGCGGCATTTTATAAACTGCCGGCAAGCGGTGAGACATCGGTCGGCAGTGCCAGTATAACGGAAGGCGAAACCGGCATCAGCTTTAATAATCTCCTGGATGCCAACGCTGCATTTGAGCTGGTCAAGGAATTTAATGAGCCGGCAGCGGTAGTAGTTAAACACCTCAATCCCTGCGGATGCGCCGTTGATGAGGATATTTGTGAGGCGTATCGAAGGGCCTACGAAGGCGACGTGGTTAGCGCATTCGGCGGTATTGTAGCGCTAAACAGAAAAGTGGACGCCGAGCTGGCCAGAACGATAATGGAATCCTACAGCCGATTCGGAAAGGCATTAGGGGCAAGCGGGTTCTTTGCAGAGGTGATTATTGCGCCGGAATTCGAGCCAGATGCTATTGAGATAATCAGGACATTAAAAAGCTGGGGCGGCAGGGTTCGGCTGATGGAAACCGGCCCGATTGACAAGGCCAGGATAAACTGCGGTGAGTTCGATGTTCGCTGTGTTATTGGGGGACTATTACTGCAGCAGAGAGATTTGGCTGGCTGGGAGCCGGATGCCTTGACGTATCCAACCAAAGCAAAACCCACCAAAAATCAGCTTGAGGATTTAAGGATTGCCTGGCTCGCTGCCAAGCATGCAAAGAGCAATACTATCGTGCTGGTCAAAAACAGAAAGGTCATAGGCGTTGGAGCCGGGCAGATGAATCGAGTCGAGTCAGGATTGATTGCGTTTAGGCATGCTGGGGAGGAGACAAAGGGCAGCGCAATGGCTTCGGATGCGTTCTTCCCGTTCCCGGATAACGTTGAAAATGCCGCCGAGGCGGGCATAGTTTGCATAGTTCAGCCGGGCGGCTCGCAAAAAGATGATGAAGTCATCGCCTGTGCGGACAAACACGGCATTGCGATGGTCTTTACGGGCAAAAGACACTTCAGACATTGAGATTATTTTGGCGGGGTGAACCCCGCCAAATCTTATTCTACAGTCCTGCGGCTTTGCGGAGTTTGGCTACCATATCGGTTTTTTCCCAGGTGAAGTCCGGAAGGTTCCTTCCAAAGTGTCCGCCGTAAGAAGTCTGGGCAAAGATTGGCTGAGCGAGTTTCAAATGAGCAATCATTTTCTTGGGGGTCAGGGGGAAGATGGCCCTTATAATTTCGCTAAGTTTCTTCTCACTTATCTTTGCGGTTCCCTCGGTATTCACCAGCACGGAAATCGGCTGAGCTACACCAATGACGTAAGAGAGCTGGATTTCACAGATGTCAGCGAGACCTGCGGCGACGATGTTTTTTGCGATGTAACGAGCCATATAGCTTGCAGTTCTATCGACTTTAGTGGGGTCTTTTCCGCTGAAGCATCCGCCTCCATGCCGGCCTTTTCCGCCGTAGGTGTCAACGATGATTTTTCTGCCGGTAACGCCGCAGTCTCCTTTTGGTCCGCCTATAACGAATCGGCCGGTCTCATTGATATGAAATACGATGTCCTTATCAACAAGCCGTTTTGGCAAAATGGGGAGGACAACTTTTTCGATAATTTGTTTTCGCAACTGCCTGTAGGTAATAGTTGGTGCATGCTGGGCGGCTACGACGATTGTGTGGATGCGTTTAGGTTTGCCGTTTTTGTATTCGACGGTTACCTGGCTTTTGCCATCTGGCCGAAGCCAGGGCAGAATCTTTCTCTGGCGAACCTTTTCGAGGCGGGTGGTTATAGCGTGTGCCAGCTGAATGGGCATAGGCATATATTCGGGTGTTTCCCTGCAGGCATAGCCGAACATTACTCCCTGGTCGCCGGCCCCCTGCTCTTTGTGAAGCCCTGCGCCTTCGGTAACGCCTTGAGAGATGTCGGGGCTTTGCTGGCCAACCGATACGATTACAGCACAGGTTTCGTGGCAAAATCCAAGTTCAGGGTCATCATATCCAATGTCTTTAATAGTACTACGAACAACTTTTGGAATGTCCACAATTGCTTTTGTGGTGATTTCACCGGCAACTATGACCATATCGTCTTTCACCATTGTTTCACAGGCAACCCTGCTATTGGGGTCCTGTGCGAGCATTGCGTCAAGGATTGCATCTGATATATGGTCGGCCACCTTATCTGGATGGCCCATCGTAACGGACTCGCTCGTAAAGAGATACTTATCCGCGTCGTAATAGTAATTACCTTGCTTTGTCTTTTTGGTCATTTGTGATTTATCCTTTTAATAGTTCATTGTTAGTTGTTCATTGTTCATAGACTATGAACCATCGTTGATAGTCCAATTGAATCCCATATATTCAATGGTATAATTTTCCACTTCGAGGAAAGATACATCCTGTTTTGAAATATAATTGGTGATAAAATTCAGAACGGCGCGAGTTGCCGGTTCTTGTTCCTTGAATTTTTTATCTGTGCCGTACTTAACGATGAACTCTTTTCCGTGCCAGTTCGGTTTAAGGATAGCGGACAAATAAACTATTTTATTTTCTCTGTCAATTTTAAACGCTTCCGGTCTGGACATAAATCTTTCTGCCTGATTGTCCAGTTGCTTGTCGAGTTTGTGTCCGTAATACGGCTCATTTCGCAAGGGTGGGCTTGAGAGGCAGGCGGAAGACAAGGCAAAGAATACTCGCGGTTCGCCAAACTCCGCAAGGAAGAACCGCTGCTGTATTGCTGCAAGTGTAAATTCTTCATCCATTATCATAAATTTGCTTTTCCAGATGCCGCCTATATTTCTGTCGATGTGCCTGACGCTGTCAGGCCCCCAGACAACGCGTAAAATTCGTGTTGACTGGATAGGATAATTATCAACAATTATTTTGAGCATTTCTAAGTTGTAGGCGTTAATCCAGAAGGCGATTTTGTCTTCTTCCGGCCAGGATTTATACTCATTCGGGTCGAGTTTGGCAAAATCATCGAAGAGCCGGTTCAACTCCTGCTTCTTTCGCTTAAGTTCCTTATAGTTGACCATCCCCTTATCGTTGACGAAGTTGGTTAAGATATCAGCACATTTGTCGTGAAAGGAAATCCTGGATAGAGGTTTGGCCTTCGGAGGTTCGACCTCCGGCGGAGCAGTTTCAGGGGTTGCGACTTCCGGTGGCTCAGCTTCCGGGGCTTTTGCCGGTGGCGGTTCAACTTTTGGAGGTTCGGGCTTTGGAAGTTCGGCTTTCAGGGTTTCAACTTCCGGTGAGTGTGGCTCCGCGAGTTTGGCCTTCGAAGGTTCAAGCTGTGGCGGCTCGACCGCCTCGGGCTTACATCCTGCTAAAAGAATCAGCGCCATCAGTGAGGTTACGAGAATAACAAAACTTTTAACCATTTTTTGCCCTCAGATAAAGGATTATACAATTTTATAATTATAAAAACCACTCATTGAGCATTAGAATAATGAGCGAGTCAACACGTGTAGTATCATAACTATTTTTGCCATGCTTTTACAGAAAAATCCGGATTTTTAGAGAGGCATTTAACAAAAAAGGTCAAGGAAAGCTCCTGTCTGCAAATCGATACAAAAAGAAACAAAACAAAGAGAGATTTGCTCTGTTATAAACCTTAAAGTTTTCTAAATAGACGTGATGATTTATGGTTCATTGAAACCAAAAGAAAAATGACCAAATCGCCGGTGGCACTGGTAAAAGTATAGCCCCGCCCTGCTTGCCGCTATCACCTATCGGGCTACGGCGGGCTCCGCCCCGACGAGCCCCCAAACCCTCGCCGCAAAATAGCATCCTTGTCTTTCGGCTTTTATAAGCCATAGGCATATTAATTTTTATGCTTGGTCTTACGGGGCGTCCTTCATCATCATCAGTTGCTTTTTCATAGCGGCCCTTCGCTGCTCAAATTCCTGCTCATTCAAAGGCTGCCAGTGGACTTGGCCATCCCTGCCGGGAGTTTTCGACTTGCCGAGTGTCTGCTTGAACCTTTCAATGTCAGATAGGGCTTGACTGCGGCTCTCCAGCAACGCCGGAGCCTGCCCCCAGGCAGGCAAAGGCGAAGGCGTTGCTATAGTATTTATATTAGTATCTTTCTTAGTTGTGTTAATAGTATGTAGAAGATTTCTTCCGACTTGAATGCAGTTATCTTTCTCAGTAACTGTGCAGCTTTTTTCTATACCCTCAGGAAGATTTCTTCCAAGCAGGATTTGTGCGGCGTGACCGGATATCACCGCTTCTTTAGAAATTTGTTGTCCCATATACAAAAGCGTGGTTGCTGTCTTTACTTTTGGATTTGTTTTAGCCCAGATTGTGCGATATCTACCTTTTGGGTGGACCCAGAATACAAGACCTGCTTTCTTGAGTATTGTCACCCAGGTCGAGATAGTCCTGTTCGAGACAAAAAACATCTCGCCGAGGGTTTTATTGCTTTGCCAACAGCCCTTTTCACCGAAGCTATAGATGTGCGCCAGAAGGACTTTTTCACTTGGGCCAATATTCGGATTGTTTAAGATATGGTACGGAATCAACAAATAGTGCTCTTTTATCGCCTTCTTTTCCTTCTGGTTTGCCATAGCTAAAAATCCCTTCTAAGTTGTGCTATGAAGGATGAATATTAAATATAATTTATTGTTAGTTAAATATATAACATATTTTATCATAAATCAAGAAAATAATAAATATTTTTAAGTTTTTTTCACTACAAGTAATAAGGAGTTTACTATGCTACTTTGCGGCCTGTCCTTCTCCGTAGTAGCTTTTCTTTGCGTAGCGATTGCTACTGTGCCCCCGCTCTTGCTTTGCAAGAAGCTGCGTGGGCTACGTAGCACGAGTAATATCCGTATAACTACGTAATTTTCTCACTTTTAGCTCTTTTTTTTTGACTTTTGCGATAGTCCGATAGTAACATATTATTTGAATTAAGGAGAAGGGTGAGAAAGATTTTAGGGAGGGTTCCACACATCTTTTTGCACCAAGAAAAATTTTGCGCATAAAGCATGGCTGCTATAAAGCTATGCAAGAAAGTTTGGAGGAGAAAATTCATGAAAAAATTAGTAATGATTTCGGTAGTTTTCGTCCTGATGCTGAATTGTCCTATGGCGTTGGGCGCCCTTGCACAGTTGATTTTGGATGACCCTATCCTGCTGGGGCCGGGCATCCCGTGGCCCTGGGATCTCTACCCATACCGTCTTGTAAACTATGGATCGGACCCTATTTACTGTGTGAAGGTTGCCCCTGTGCTCGATTTGTGGGGGTTAGCGGACTTTCATTGTCCCGTCGGTTGGACATCATCTCATGATGAATGGGGGGGGTGGGGGACGCTGGTATGGAAAACCGATAACGCGCCGTGTACGGCCGGACAAACGCTGAGCGGCTTCAGTATGAAGGGGCCTTGCGTGGCGATACAGGCCGACTATGATCTATATACTTACGCTTATGGTAACCTAGTCAGTTCGGGCCACGTGAATGTCCCAGCACCCGAGCCAGCAACGATATGTCTGCTTGGGCTCGGTGCGTTAGGTCTGCTGAGAAAACATAAGAAGTAAGAAGATCGAAGTAAGAAGGACAATGGGCTGCGGGCTAACGTTCGCAGCCCTTTTTATTTGCCGAACTAAAGAAAATCGAAATAGTTTGTAGTTCATAGTTCGTTGTTCATAGTGGACTATTGGTGGTTCACCGAGCAGCAATAAAGCCACGAATTAAAGCTATAAATTCATTAGCTTTTTGAAGGCGTGTTGAAACATCTGATTGCTCAAAAGTAACCGTAGGGATATAGTCTCCCTCCTGTCTATCATCAAATAGTTCTTGATAAAACCTGTTCCATTTCACATCAATCTTACCGGATTTGATATAAATTCTGACAAATTCAGATTTGACCGCTGAATGGCGAGCGAATTGTTTGCCGTCCACCAATAGAAGCGCCGTAACCGCATAGAAACAGGCGTAATACAAACGGTTCATTGCAAAATTTGTATGACCTTCGTTTAGTTCAAGCTCAGCCGAAGCTAACGCATCCCCGGCTTTTTCCAGCCATAACTCTATCAGTTTTTCCTTTGCTTCACTTTCGTTCATATTTCACAACCGTCTCTTTCAATTTCGCTGTGAATCAACATATGCCGAATTAGTCCACTTGACCAGTCCTGTTCAGATACGACAACTGAAGTCAGCGAAACATCGTTTTGAAGATTGATGTCAGCTAACCGCTCAGATATGGCCTCTCGTAATTCGCTGCTGACCGGACAAAATGTTAATATAAGAATATCTATGTCTGAATCAACTTCACCTGTCCCCCGTGCTTTTGAGCCGAATAGTATCACCCGCGTTACAGGTAAATCGGCCTTCAGAACTTCGGATACCTCAAGTATCGAATCTTGCTCTTTCTCATTTAGATTTGCATTTTCCAGAGTTTTCATTAAGCACCTTTTCAGAAATAACTTAATTGCATTTTATACAACCAAATATGGCAGTTCAAGTCAAAAATGCAATTTATATAGACCAATCTTCTGAGTGAGGTTGACCGCTGGTTTTGTTTTCTTCCCTTTGTTAATTCAAAATCCCGTTTTACATTTTAAGCTACCTACTATTTTCCGTGAAATCTGTGAAATTTATGGTTAAAATAAAAGGAAGTGGATTCCCGCTCCCCGCATACGCGGGGACAAGTTTACCCCTGCGAAAGCAGGGGCGGGAATGACAGCTCGGCGGTCTCTGCGTTCTCTGCGGTGAAAAAATGGCGATATTTAAAATCAACAAGGAGTTTAATCCTGCTGGCGACCAGCCGCAGGCAATCGAGCGGCTCGTGGAAGCTCTGCAGGCCGGCAAAAAATTCCAGACGCTTATGGGCGTTACCGGCAGTGGCAAGACATTCACTATGGCCAATGTCATTGCACAGCAGGATAGGCCTATCCTTGTTATATCCCACAATAAGACCCTGGCAGCTCAGCTCTATGAGGAATTCAAGGAGCTTTTTCCCGAAAACGCAGTCGAATATTTCGTCAGCTATTATGACTACTATCAGCCCGAGGCCTACATCCCGCAGCGAGATATTTACATCGAAAAGGACGCTTCTAAAAATGCCGACCTCGACCGACTCCGGCTTTCTACTACAACCAGTCTTTCAGCGAGGAATGATTGTATAATTGTTGCTTCTGTTTCCTGTATCTTCGGGCTTGGCTCTCCGGAAGATTATAAAGCCAGCGTAGTTTCTGTCCGCACCGGCGATAGTGTCGATAGAAATGTCCTGCTCGGGAGATTGGCTGATATCCAATACACGAGAAACGATATCGATTTTCAGCGAGGGACGTTCAGGGTTCGCGGCGATGTGGTTGAATTGCATCCTTCTTACGAATCTTTTGCCATTCGCATCGAATTTTTCGGAGAAGAGATAGAAAAGATAAGCTATATAAATCCCGTATCAGGTGAAATCCTGGCGGTTGAAGAACAGGTTTTTATATACCCGGCTGAGCATTATATTATGCCCGCTAATAGAGTTGATTCTGCCGTCGAGAGCATAAAAGCCGAGTTAAAAGAACGGCTGGCGGAACTGCGCAGCCAGGGCAAGCTGCTCGAAGCCCAGCGCCTCGAAGCCAGAACCCTTTATGACCTTGAAATGATTCAGGAGGTCGGTTATTGCAGCGGCATTGAAAATTATGCAAGACACCTCGCAGGTCTGCCGCCCGGAGCCAGACCCTATACGCTGATTGATTATTTCCCGAAGGATTTTCTTTTATTTATTGATGAATCACACGCCACCATCCCGCAATTGCGGGCGATGTGGGCAGGTGACAGAAGCAGAAAAGAAGTCCTTGTTGAACACGGCTTTCGATTACCCAGCGCACTGGATAACAGGCCCTTGCGCTTCGAGGAGTTTCAGGAGAACTGGTCCAGGGTCATTTTTGTCTCCGCAACGCCCGGGCCGTTCGAGCTTGAAAAATGCGATAATGAGGTTGTCGAGCAAATCATAAGACCCACCGGACTTTTAGACCCTGAAATCTTTGTGCACCCGGCCGGCAATCAGGTTCCACATCTGTTGGGTGAGATTGAAAAACGTGTCAAAGTAAAAGAGCGGATGCTTGTTACCACCTTGACAAAAAGAATGGCTGAAGACCTGGCTGGGTTTATCACCAAGAAAGGTTTTCGCTGCCGCTATCTGCACAGTGAAATTGATACCCTCGCAAGGATTGAAATACTGCAAGACCTGCGTAACGGCCAATTTGATGTTCTGGTAGGCGTAAATCTGTTGCGGGAAGGCCTGGATTTGCCGGAGGTTTCAGCCGTCGCAATACTCGATGCGGACAAGGAAGGTTTCCTGCGGAGTCAGATTTCGTTGATACAAACCATCGGCAGGACTGCACGAAATATCAATGCCACCGTTTTTATGTATGCCGACACCATTACCAAATCGATGCAAAAAGCTATTGACGAAACGAACAGACGGCGTAAAATTCAGCTTCAATACAATATAGAGCATAATATTACGCCTGAAACGATAAAAAAGGAGATTCGCAGGAGCTTAACCGACCAGATAAAGGCAAGGAAAACCGCCCGGCAGGCAATTCGCTTTGGCGAATCCGAATATGATAAGGTTCAGTTGGCTTCGCAGATTGAGCAGGAAATGCTTGAGGCGGCAAAGGAGCTTGATTTTGAACGGGCAGCATTTTTACGAGACCAGTTGCGCGAATTAAAAGAGCTGCCGGAATTGGTCCTTGTAAGCTCTCAAAAAAAGAAAAGAGACTTTTTGGCCACAAAAAAGCTCAAAAGGCATAAGAAAAAGGGTTGATTAGCCACAAAAAAGCACAGAAGGCACAAAAAGCAGAAAAGAGAACTAATAATGAATTATTGGATAGTAAGTTCAATGCACTCACGGGGGCAGTTAGCTGTTACCCCAGGAAATATTATCGACCTGCTTTGTAAGGATGCTAAAGGAGATTATGTTGTTGTAGAACTAAAGAAGCATAGTGCGAACGAAACGATAGGACAACTTGCACGATATGTAACAGATGTTAAAGAAAACATTGCCAATGCCGGACAAAAAGTCAAGGGCCTAATTCTTACACTCGATGTAGATGAACAGCTAATTAAAGCCGCAAGAGGTGTTGATTTTGACGTTGTCTTATACCAGTTAACTTTGGGATAAACTTTGAACTCGCTGTTACCATCTGGAACGAAAAGAAAAAGAGAAATTACTTAGCCACCAAAAAGCACAAGAGGCATAATAAAAAGGATTTCTGATATATCTTCTTTTGCGATTTTTGTGCATTTTTGTGGCTTAAAAATGAGGATTGAATGTGCAAAATCAGGAGATAAAGCAATTATGCGACATGGTCCGGGAAACAAGCTTTGAAATACATTGCTATCACCGAAGCGGACAGCTCGAAAAAATTTATGAGAATGCCTTGGTGCACCGTTTGGAAAAGAAAGGTATTAAGGTTGAACAACAATATCCGCTGAGTGTGTATGATGAAGATGGCACATTATTGGGCGACTTCCACGCCGACCTGTTTGTTGATAACAAGCTAATTGTAGAAATAAAGGCGTGTAAAACACTGGCCAATGAACATATGGCACAGCTTCTCGGATATCTTAGAGCTTCTCGAATTGAACATGGACTTCTAATCAATTTTGGTGCACCTAAGCTACAGATAAAAAAATACGTGCTCAGTGATAATTTTTGATATATATCTTTTTGTGTTTTTTGTGCCTTTTTGTGGCTAAATAATTACTTTTGTGTTTTTTGTGCCTTTTTGTGGCTAAATAATTACTTTTGTGTTTTTTGTGGCTGAGGAAAAAGAAAAATGCAAAAACTTAAAATGACACAAGCTCTGCCGATTATCAAAATGGCAATTGAAGAAGACCTCGGACAAGGGGATTTAACAAGCGACCTTCTATTCAAAGAAGATACCATCGATAAGGCAAACATCATATCACGCGAGGAAATTATTGTTTGCGGAATGGAGGTTGTCCGAGAAATTCTCAGGCAATATGACAAACGGCTCAAGTTAAAGGTCTATGTGGATGATGGCCAATCTGCTCATGTTGGTTGTAAACTCGCTACCATTGAAGGGCCTTTGCGCCCGATGCTCAGCGCCGAACGCGTTATGCTCAATTTTCTGCAGCGGCTGAGCGGAATTGCAACGACGACAGGAAAATATGTGCGGGCTGTTCAGGGCACAAAAGCAAAAATCTACGATACGAGAAAGACGCTGCCCGGCTGGCGAGTCCTCGAAAAATACGCAGTCCGCTGCGGCGGCGGTTACAACCATCGACTCGGACTTTATGACGGCATCCTGATTAAAGACAATCACCTTGCACAGCTCGGAAGAAACTTTCAGCCGAAACTAAGAGAAATCGTCTGTGAGGCCAGAAAAGTAAAGGGCGTCAAATTCGTAGCTGTCGAAGTTGACCACGTTGATGACCAGCTTAATTATGTATTAGAGATAAAGGGTATTGACATTGTTCTGCTGGATAACATGGGGCAGTGGCAGTTAAAACACGCCGTCGAAATGCGAGATGAAATGTGCGGCAAAAGTAAAAAACCGCTCCTCGAGGCATCAGGCAATATCACACTGACCAGCGTTTCAGCTATTGCCCAGTGCGGCGTTGACAGGATTGCCGTTGGTGCAATTACTCATTCGGCGGCGGCGGCTGATATCGCCCTCGACAGGTGAGAGAAGCTATGATAAAAAACGACCTGCTGGACCCGGACAAGATAAGAGCAAATCTTAATACAAAGCACATCGGCAAAAAAATCCTCGTCTATAAAAGCACTTCAAGCACCAACGATATTGCCGCTGAATATGCGACGAACAAGAGCAACAACGGCCTGGCTATTTTTGCCGAAGAGCAAACGGCCGGCCGAGGCAGGAGCGGTGCAAAATGGATTAGCGGGCGAGCGGACAGTATCATCTGCTCAATTGTTCTGACCAAAACTAAATGCAGCGCTGAGCTGCTGTCACTGACCTTGGCCGTTGCAATTGCCGAGGCCATTGGACAACCCGGCGGCAAACCCGCAAAAATCAAATGGCCAAATGACATAATCTTAAACGGCAAAAAGGTCGCAGGTATTCTGCTTGAATCCAAAACCTATAATAGCCGCACCGTCTATATTCTTGGCACAGGCATAAACTGCCATCAGAAGGGAGATTCATTCCCGCCTGAATTACGACCAATCGCCACAAGCATCGATATAGAAAGCAAAACGATATGCGATAGAATATCGCTGGCCAAGAGAGTGCTGACTTCGATAGAGCACTGGCTTGAAGTTATGGAAAAAGACAGCACTGAAATAATCGAGCAATGGCGCAAATTAAGCACTCTTTTAGGTCAAAGAGTTACCCTTATCTTCAATGGTAACGAATTTACCGGCAACTGCATTGGAATTGACCCGGAGAAGGGATTAATCCTGCAATTGGATACAGGAGGTGTAAGAATGTTTGACGCCGCACACACGGCAATTGTAAAATAACCGTAACAAACCTTAATATAGGGGTAGACTTCTTCAGTCTCTGCTATTACCGGGCGCCCTTTGCAAGGAGCAATTCGATGATGTCTTTTGCCGGGGCCCCTTTAGGCGATAAAGCAAGTCCAAGTGGGGTATACCCATCATTATCTTTAGCATTTGCGTCGGCTCCTGCGTCGAGCAACATCTCTGCAATCTCCTTGTTCCGAAAAACACATGCGTAGTGCAGCGATGTCTGACCTCGCTGGTTCTCGGTATTGATCTCGGCACCATTTCCCATAAGCATC
>Ga0299912_10002511_pt1 | contig 15030 bp, 2 predicted proteins | sample RVTome_2_FD_207667 | JGI IMG/M metagenome (GOLD analysis project Ga0299912, IMG submission 207667) | Soil microbial communities from uranium-contaminated site in the Upper Colorado River Basin, Wyoming, United States - RVT95D214 (version 2) ... | reverse complement strand
TCATACAGCGCCGGTCCTATGGCCTCAGAGACGAGGAATACCTTCGTCTCAAGGTCTTAACTTGTATGTTGCCTGATTTTTGATTCAAAAGCAGTTAACATTTACCCACTCAGTTGGGACTTGATCCTCCTTATAGTTCTTGTGGTTTTGAATTATTTCGTAACAGTCTCTACTAAGTTAACGAATAGATATAAGACCCATTTTACTTAAGACTCTACTGCATATTTGTCTCGCAGCACTTCTAAATTCATCTTCAAATAATTTAAAATTTGAAATATCTTTTGATAGAGATATTGCAAAGGTATCATATGTATCTTTAAAAGCAATCTTTTCCCCTGAACTTGTATCAACCAACTTCAGACCGACATTAAATTCTATCTTTTGCAGCTTTCGCATATGAATATATGTAGAAAATACTTCTAAAGCCCAATCAGCATTACTTTGTGGGTACTCTTGCTTATATTGTATATGACTTTTACTTCCTCTTAACATTCGACCCCCTGCCTGCATCCATGGCGATCCAAATCCGTATATCTGTGATTCGGCGGTAAAAACTTTCGAATCTTTTGTCTGCAAACTTTCTAAACCAGGCATTATTCTACTTTCAACCATAGATATATTTTCAATTTGGAAGGTAGTGCCTTTTTTAATCAAATCTAAACACTCCTGAGCCAAAACACCACTGGGTTCCCATTGACCAGAAGTTCTATTTAGTGTGTCCACAGTTTTTTCTCTTCCTTCTTTTGTAGCTCCATCAACCACCGCAGCTCCTGCTACACCAGCCAAAATAACCGTTCCTGCTCCCCAACTCATAATCGCTACAGGTGGTGCTTTGAATGGAACTATTATGAGGGTATGTCTGTTTTTGGCCTCTTCTTGTCGAATAGCTTTCCTATAACAACCCGATATCAATATAACAAGCATTAGAATTATGATTATTTTAAAACAAGTTGACTTCATGTGATTACTCCTTTCCCTGCTCACACTGAGCATAGATATATCACAATAATTTATTATAACTTTTAGGAGATAGTAAGGATGACTTTCCAATACCTTTCTTTTTCTCTAACTTATTGATTGAAGATACAGCACTCTAACGCGTTAGATTAACCCAGACATCATCGAACGTCCCTACCTCACAATCTTCTGATTTTGCAGTTCCATACATTCTGGACCCATTTATTGTCAAACTCCCTTGATCGGTGCCGGCACAGATAAACTCGCAAGTTTCACAATCAACTAGGGGATCATTTAATATAGTAAGGGTAAAAATATTTCCACTTACTCTGCCTGTTATATTGCCATTTAAAGGATAACCACATTGAGATGGGCAAGAATCTGGACTTTGAAATGTTCCTGAAACATTACATTCATTTTGAGATAAATAGAAAAATATGCTTAAATCTTCCCCCCAATAAGTAGCTGTCCCACTCCAGTTTCCAGCAATGTTGGCGCATTCTATGCAGAGTGGGCCTATGTGTGCTGTACAATTCTCTGGTGTGTCTTCACACCAGTTACCAGCATTGTCAATACTCCTGATATGGACATAATATACTCCAGGATTAAGTTCAAGACTTTCCCACCTCGCCTTATAATCAGCTTTATCGGGGAAAACAGAATCAAAATTGGGTTGGAGACTGACTTTTTGAATGGCAAAATCATTGTAATCTGGAATAGATATTGGATTAGAATCAACTTTTATATAGTAACCCCATATCCCTGACTGTTTATCAGTGGCGTCTTCCCATTCAATAGCAATCTTTCGGTAGTTCAGGTCTTTTGGTTTGCAATTCTCATAATGGGTAGTAGAAATTAAGTTAGATACTTTCGTTGGGTTGTCTGCCTGTGATGGCCTCATATTGGTGTATTGAGTACCTTGGACGCCTCTTTGCATGTTAGGAGTAAGGTCATTTGGTTCTATAGGTAGGTTTTGGTCATTATGTTGCCAAAGTGCACATTGGGTTTCTGACAGAAAAGGAATACTTCGTTCATATTCTGCTAAAGTTACTGGTTCTGAAATGTTCCATTTTTCTGCTTCTCTTGCCCAAACTTGAATTTCATTTTTTTCATAGCTATATTCAACAACTCCATCACATCTAATCCTTGCGATATCATTTACCTCACCACTCCAGAAATCATCACTCCAGTCGGGTATTAGAGTATTCAAAAACTCTGTGACTGCAACATAGGGTATATTTGCATCTCTAAGCTGTAAACCGGTACTAATGATTTTTTCACGTATGTCAAAACTTAATTTCCCATTTAAGCTGGCAGTGTATGCTCCGTAATAAGTTAAAGTTTCCCCCTCGGTAAAATCATGGAGGGTCTCTTCAACAACTGTGTGCCCAGGTCCTGCAATGTGTATAATGTTATGATTCTTAGGGTCTTTGGGATCGCCGCCAGTATATCGATAATAAAGGCCTGCGTGAGCTTCTGAAATTCCAAATAATGAGTTGTATCTATATATAGCATCTCCAACCTCTTGGGCCGATGGAATTACATAAAATCGGTTCGCATATTCTGTTGAATGAAGAAAACCATCAATCAACGCCAACCCTGAGTTGCCGCTGTCCAGATAATCCACCCAGAAATTAAATCCCTCCTCTTCCGGCGACCTCCTTAACATTCCCACATACATCATCGTCACATACACTTCGTGACTGGTTAATCCCTCGTACTCATCAGACTCTGAAAACCCTATCATCACCTGCCCTCGTGTTCGTCGCCCCGAGTTGAGCTCCCCTACCCAAAAGGCATACCCACCTGGATCGGGAGCTCTCCCCAAAATATTCTGATAGACCAGGTTCACAAACGCCTCATTACTCAAAGCTCCATACGTCTGCTGAAATTCTTCTGACCCTGCAAAAGAATCCGATATGGCTCCCAATGACCATCCGCTTTTGTAGACATTGATCCAATACATCAGCCCCCCATAATCAGGAATCCTCAAAAAGTAGGCAAAGTAGAGTCTCACAACAGGAGCTATGGTTGCCCCGAACTCTTCTGACCAGAAGAAAGACTCAATGACCTGGGCTCGTGTCATCGCTCCACTGTCAATTATATTGACCCAGTACTGTAATCCCGCTGTCTCAGCTTCCCTGTTCAGAAAGTCACGATACTGCTGCTTCACAAATTCTGTCGTATCATTCAGCGGATTCTTGTTGTCATTTATCATCACATCGTCAAAGAGGGCTTCAATGGTAGCCTCCTTACCAGAAGGATTATAAGTTTGAGTTCCGATCATTTTCCAAGGATTGTTGGGTGGATTGATAGTCGTGGTTGGGGTATAAAAAGCCGCATCATTATTAAGCCTAAAAGTTAATTGATTTCCATTCCACCAAAGAAATAAAGTGTAAGTGTTTCCTAATATAATCGGTGTAGGAAATGTTCCTCCTGCCAATCCTATTGTGCTATTACAAGCAAAATCCGCACATTTCCAAACATTCCATTCACCTATCGGATTTGCTCCACTTCCTCCTATTCTAACTTGGGCTCCGACATCACCGATATAGCCCCCTCCAGAAGTCCCGTCATTATAATAATAGCCAGCGGTACGGGCCCTGAGGCTGGCTCCTTGGGCATTATTAAATATGAGGGGTGTGACCTCTGCTTGAATAATATTAACTGAAGATGGAAAGGAAAATTCGAGTGCACTTGTTATAGATGAAGTACTTGCAGAGCTGCTTCTGACCTTTGATCTAAATTTACCGCTACTAATCTCCCTTACAAATTCATAGGTCATCCATTTTGTGTTATCGATAACCGAAGAAGAAAAGTCATCATAAAGGGAGCCATTCTTGTTGACATTATCGAAAGTAGCAGAGATATATCCATAAGATGTATCATTTCTAATCTGAACCCATGTTTCGAGACCTTTTGTTGGCCCTTTGGGATCACTTACCCGAGCTGGAAGCCCATCCGTTGGCCCAAAGGTTTTTTGAGCAACTCCAATAATTTCAAATGTAAATTGGTTAGTACTGACATTATAGCCAAGATAAAGCGTATAGGTCGTTCCAATTGATAAATTGGGAGAAAAATAGTCTCCTCCTAAACGTGTTATAGAAGGCCACTCTTCACCAGTATAGCGCCCAAGCCACCAGAGACCTTTTAGCTCCGAACCAGTCCATATAAGTGCAAGCTCAGCATAGATGTCTCCCGTGTGCCCCAAACCCGGTGTCCCATCATTAAAGAAATGACCTTCCAGTCTTGCAGCTGTATTCCCATCCCCGGACACGAAACTATTCGTAATAGAAACGTCAGCGCGCATGGAATCAACAGAGCTCGGGTTGGTGAATTTCATGCTGGAAAGTGTGACGGAGGGAAAGGTTGTCACCAGTGCTGGATTTGAACTTCCATGTTTGAGGAGCAATTTCCCATCCTTGATCTCTCTTACATATTCTCCCTGATTCCATTTATTCTTGTTGATATAGATCTCTGAAAATTCATCATAAAAGGCTGGAGTGGTATCACAGGCTAACGTGGATTGTGGGTTTAAGGAGGTCCAACCGGTCTCATCACCATTTCCATTCTTGGCCTTTACTCTGAAAATGTACGACGTCCCACAGGTAAGATTACAGCTATCCCAGTAAGTGCTGGTGGTCCATCCAGAATTCGTTCCTGCTGTTATATTCTCACAGTAATACTCGGTCCAGCTTGGATTAGTATTAGCCGTCCAGTTGGCACGGATGCAGTTCCGAGTAACATTCGAAAAAGATGCAGTGCCGGGCGAATTTGCCAAAGTATATGCATACATGGTAGGAGTTGATAAACCGGTCTCGTTATTGGCTCCATCCCTTGCTTTAACTTGATACCCGTACTGGTGGTTGGCCTGAAGGCCTGAATTGGTGTAAGTGGTCCCTGCCTGCCAATTCGAATCAGTTCCACCAGTTCCTCCTGTAGGACTATCCACAAAGTCGAAATAGTAAGTTACGGGTGTGATGGGATCGGTTGCAGTAGCAGCAACCATAGAAATTGAATTAGTCCCGGTCTGATGAGGTGGCGTTGCCCAGGTCATGGGATTTGGCGTTGGTGGTGCTGTATCAGCAGGTGGATTGACACTTAAGATCACCGGTAAGTTCACCGGTGAATTGGTGGCAGCAAGAGAGGTAATGGTTATTGTGGCATTATATGTATTTGCTGCAAGCCCTGAGATATCGACTGAAAGGGTGATTGTCCCGTTGTCTGTTCCACTCAATGGATCAAGGTTGAGCCATGTGGCATCATCGCTTATTGACCAGTTTAATATTCCAGCGCATGAGTTTGAGATACTTAGAGTCTGACTTGGAGGATTACTACCTCCCTGGGTTGCAGTGAAGCTAAAACCGGATGGATCGTAGCCTACCGTTGGAAGCACAGGGCAAGTGATCACTGGTGTTACGTAAGTATCCACCACAGTTGCATTACTTACCAGAAGGGGATTAATGGTGAGTGCTCCAATCACAGCAGTAGTATCCTGCACAGTTGCATTCGTATTATTGATTTCTGCGTTTGATGTGCCCACAATTGGGCATTCATTAATGTTTCCATTGCTGTCGAGCTTTAATACCCAAACATCCGACCAGCCCCCACCAAAATCAGTATTGCCAGCAACTGCATAGCCACCGTCTGAGGTCTGCTGAATGGAGTTCGCCATACCGCCGAAGATGCAACCGCCATAAGTTTTCTGCCATTGAATATTGCCATTGGAATCGAGCCTTAATACCCATGTCTTATTTTGGGGATCATATTGATTCCAATACGAATTGGTAAAACCACCCACTATATAGCCGCCATCGGGAGTCTGCTGAACGGAGTTCGCCCGATCCTCACCGGTACCACCATAAGTTTTCTGCCATTGGATATTGCCATTGGAATCAAGTTTCAATAAAAACGCATCCGATCCCCCCACTGCACCAGATCCTGTATATCCAGCCACGATATAGCCACCGTCTGAGGTTTGCTGAATGGAATTTGCTATTTCGTGGTCAATATCATAAGATTTCTGCCATTGAATATTTCCACCTGGATCAAGCTTCAATACCAAAAAATCACTAGTATTTTCGCCAATTATAGATTTATACCCAGCGACTATGTAGCCACCGTCTGAGGTCTGGTAAATTGAATTGGCCACTTCATCGCTGATAGCGTAGGTCTTCTGCCACTGGCTATTTCCACCTGAATCAAGTTTCAGTATCCAAACATCACCATAGCACCAGGTGGACGAATAACAAACTCCTCCAGCCACTATGTATCCCCCATCTGAGACCTGCTGAATGGAATTGGCTGGACCACTTGCAATTTGGCCCGCGCCCCAGGTACCGCCGTAAGTTTTCTGCCACTGAATATTACCACCTGAATCAAGCTTTACTATCCACGCACCACCTAACTGTGGATCGTCCTCGAATGAATTAGTTGAACCAGCCATTACGTAGCCGCTATCTGAAGTTTGCTGAATGGAATTCACCCGATCATCACGGGTACCTCCGTAAGTTTTCTGCCATTGAATATTGCCATTCAAATCAAGCTTCAACACCCATGCATCATACTCACCTGGAAAGCCGATATTGCCAGCTACGATATAGCCGCCATCTAAAGTCTGCTGAATGGAAGTTGCTTCATCTATGCCTGGGCCAGTATAGCTCTTTGCCCAAGTAACTACGGCATCACATGGTAAGGTTGATTGACTTCCCAGCGAGACCCAGTCGGTCTCAGCTCCCTCTGTGTTCCTGGCTTTCACCCTGAAAATGTACGACGTCCCACAGGTAAGATTACAGCTATCCCAGTAAGTGTTGGTTGTCCATCCGGAATTCGTTCCTGCTCCTATGTTTTCGCAATAATACTCAGTCCAGCCTGGATTAGCATTAGCCGTCCAATTAGCACGGATGCAGGTCTGAGTCACATTCGAAAAAGATGCTGTGCCAGGTGAATTTGCCAAAGTATAAGCATACATGACAGGAGTTGAATCATCGGTCGGGTTATTGGCCCCATCCCTTGCTTTAACTCGATACCCGTACTGGTGGTTGGCCTGAAGGCCGGAATTGATGTAAGTGGTTCCTGCCTGCCAATTCGAATCAGTTCCCCCTGTGCCTCCCGTGGGACTATCCACAAAGTCGAAATAGTACGTTACGGGCGTAGTGGGATCGGTCGCAGTGGCAGCAACCATAGAAATTGAATTAGTCCCGGTCTGATGAGGTGGCGTCGCCCAGGTCATGGAATTTGGCGTGGGTGGAGCGATATCGTCAGTTGTGATTATTACAGGGAGAATGTCTGACCATGAGGAGACCACACCAATATCGATCGCGCATCGAGCTTGTACTCTGACATTGAATGTCCCCACAGAGGTCCAGATTTTGGAGGCGCTGGCTTGTCCCACCGGGAGCCAGCCAGATTCAGTACCGTCACGCCAGTCAAATGAATATTGGATGTCGTGGCCAGAACTTGATGAAGACCCGCTTGTTGAGTAAATGTAACTTGTCCCTGCATTTCCACTGGTAGGGCCGCTTGGGGTTGTAGGCGTTGTAATTATCTCAGAAGGAGCATTAACCGTTAGGTTCACGTTTCTTGTTGTATTGCCAATCTCATTCGTTATGTTGGCGAAAGTGACGATATCGGCGTAGGACCCTGGGGAGAGAGCGTTGGCATTGGAGTTAATAGATACAGTAATCGCTGTTGAGGCTCCTGCAGCTAATGATCCACCGGTTTCTGAGAGGCTAATCCAAGGCTGGCCTTTGTTTATGGTATAGTTAATAGAGCTTCCACCCCTGTTTTCCAAAATATAATCTTTCGAAGACGGACTGAAAGGCCCTCCCTGGTTGCCGGACGAGGCCAGCCCTTCCGATGGGGTTACAGATAACACTCCCTCTGATGCGCTTGCCCCAGTCAAAGAGATTCTATTACCAACAGCGTCGTAAGCGTAGTTAGCTGCACTACCATCTTCATAAATAATCTGAATAAGCTGGTTGAGTTTATCATATACATATGTGCGTGAAACCTTGGGTACTCCTTGAAGGATGATAAAATCACGATCACTGTCATCAGGGGTACTCATTCCAGATGTGTCAGTGACGGTTACTCGAATACGTCCTTTCGTTGTAGTCGCGTCAGTTGGTATATTCCAGTTAAAGGATTGGACATTCCCGGGGAGACCTGATGTAACTACCGTTGGAAAAGTCAGCCCACCATCCTTTGATAATACAATCTCTTGAGAGCTAATACCTATTGGACTTGTTGTTGTCCAAGTAATTGTAAAATTAGAGCCTCCTTCAAGAATTTCACCCCCGTTGGGTGCAGTTACAACAACTTCAGGACAGGAATTATTATTTTTCTGAAATTTCAGTTTATAATTACCGGTTTCGTCATTACCATAATCAGAAACGAAAACAACATAACTCCCACTTGCAGAGACGGTTTGTGTAAGTGTGACTGAGTCACTGACGGAGTAAATACTGGCAATCCCTGTTCCAGATGAATTGTAGAGCTCAAGATAAGGATCAATGCCTCCTGAGATTCTTGTCATTGTTAATGCTACGGTATCTCCAGCATTGGCAGTAATGATATAAAAGTCTATCTCGCCTAAAACAGTCAGGGAGCTGGATAGAGTTTGCCCACATATTATAGGTGTGGAATTACAGGGATTATTCAGCCTCTGCCAGACTAAGGCATAATCACCCGTATAGGAGCCATATTGATCTCTAACTACAATCGTATAGGTGCCAGCAGCAGTTAAGCTCGTATTAATCTTACCGGCACCACTGCCCACAGATGTCCCATTCGGAGCATAAAGCTCAAGATAGGCATAAAGATTTCCGGAAGTCTTATTGGCCCGAATGCTCACGCTGTCATTGGCCGTGGCAGTGAAAGAGTAGAACCCCCAGGGAGATGCCCCTATCGTGCCCGTCACAACCTGACCACAGTTAATCGCCGACGCACACGGGTTATTCAACCTCTGCCAGGTCAAGGCGTAATCACCTGTATAAATGTTGTATTGATCCCTTACAACAATCGTATAGGTGGCTGCCGCACTCAAGGTCGCATCAATCTTGCCAGGAGCGCTGGCAATCTGAGTTCCATTTGGAGCGTAAAGCTCAAGATAGGCATAAAGATTTCCGGAAGTCTTATTGGCACGAATGCTCACGCTGTCATTGGCCGAGCCTGTGAAGGAATAAAACCCCCAGGGAGGCGCGCTAACCGCCGTGCCAATTGAACCCGTAGCCACCTGCCCACAGTTGATGGCCGTAGCACACGGGTTATTCAACCTCTGCCAGACTAAGGCATAATTGCCAGTGTAAGTACCGTATTGATCCCTAACAACAATCGTATAGGTGCCAGCAGCGGTTAGGGTCGTATCAATCTTACCAGCAGCGCTGGTAAGCTGAGTCCCGTTTGGGGAATAGAGTTCAAAATATGCATAAAGGTTCCCAGAAGTCTTATTGGCCCGAATCGTCACACTGTCATTGGCTGAGGCTGTAAATGAATAAAACCCCCAGGGGGGAGTACTAGCAGTCGTACCAACTGAACCCGCAACCACCTGGCCACAGTTAATGGTAGTGGCACAGGGATTGTTTAACCTCTGCCAGACTAAGGCATAATCGCCTGTATAACTGTTGTATTGGTCTCTTACCAGAACCCTATACGTACCTGGCTCAGTCAATGTTTTATCAATCTTGCCAGCAGTGCTGGCAACAGGGCTGGTTCCACCAGGGGCGTAAAGCTCAAGATAGGGATAGAGGGTTCCCGATGTCCTATTCGCTCGAATGGTTACACTGTCGTTAGCTGAGGCAGTAAAAGTATATGAATCCTGCTCTCCCGCTGTACTTATAGACCCTATAATTACTTCTCCACAGGAGATTGGGGTTTGGGCATGTATAATGGGAGGCAATAGGAATATCGCAGTTGAAAGAAAACAAAGAATTATTAAACACAATTTTAAATTTAACATGGTTAAGTCTGAGAATTTTCTACTGACACTTGAGAGTGAGTTCGCTGTTAATCCCATCCTTAATCTCAGCCTCAACCTTGTTTTTTCAGATTTCATTGCCATTTTCTCAGCCCTCCCCGGTTTACTCCTCTTCACGTCAAAAAAAAGAACCGCCCCTTTTTCTTTCCATTGGCTTTGTCAAATGTTGAGACCTGACCCTTGGCTTCCTCTAAAACTCTGCGAGTCCCCCGGCAGAGCCGGGGGTTTATCTAAGTACTAATTACTGAGCATCTACAACCGCCCCCTTCTCTCTCTATCCAACAACCCAAACACCTCATAGATAAGAAATATGAACCCATCCCCAATTACCTTCGGACCCCCCCCCCACCTTGGCCTGGCTGGGGCGTTATCCCTTCGAACAACCAATTTAGACCTCCCCAGATTACTTCGAATGGGCTCTTCCAGTTGAGGCGCGGCCATCTTGTTGAGGGATCTAGGCCGACGTCGGGCCCGACCGCGCGTAGGAGACCCCACAGGTCAGGGGGATCACCTAGGCTATCAATAAAATCATAGTAGTCGCGGTTGCTTACCTCGCCCCCGCCATAGACTGGGGCATTCGGATCTATGCCGTATGAACAGATATCAGCATCGGTCGTCCGTAATCCGGAAGGGTCAGCTAACGTAATGGGGTTGTTCTGGGAATATATATACAGATTAATCCCACCATGCAACCCAATTGGATCCTTATTTATAAGCCTCCCTATTTCAGAGTCATAGTATCTTGCCCTCATGTATAGAAGCCCATTTTCTTCATCCATCACTCCGAATCTGCCTACGTACTTAAAAGGATTCGGGACGACTTCTTCTTGGTTCAGGACTTTTCCAAAAGCGTCGTAAGCATATTTATTAACGATATTCCCCGAAGAATCGTTCATTACAGTAGTGTTTCCAAGCCCATCGTAGTGATAGAAATATGCCTGGCCAGAAGGAGTTATTTTTGAAATAACTCCCAACCCATAAACATAATAGGCGGTTATGTTGCCATTTACATCTGTTTCTGCGAGAACTTTTGATAAGGATCCGTTTGGGTCCACTACATACCGCGTCTCAACCGAGTTCACTATTTTGGTTGTCCTGTTTCCAAGCCCATCGTATTTATAGCTGTAAATACTTCCTCCACTGCTGAGTTGGGCAAGCATATCATTGTAATCCCATACGTATGTTGTAGTGCTGCTTCCGAGGGTTTTGGTTATCAAATTGCCGTTATTGTCGTAATTGAATGTTGTGCTCCCAGCAGTAAGCAAGCGATTATCAGCGTCGTATGTGTAGTTGATGGTTGGCGTTGAAGGAACTGCATTAAGAGGTTGATAGGAAGTGATTGCTGTTCTATTTCCCAAAGAGTCAAGCGAGTAACGAAATATGCCATTCACAGTAGCGTCGTTCTTATAATCGAGTATAGATTTTAGTCTGTTGGCATTGTCATATTCATGTTGAATGATTGAGATGTCGGGGTTAATTGTTTTTAGGAGATTGCCTGCTAAATCATATTCGTAGTTTGTAACATTATTGAGATTGAGCCAATCCGTGACCTTGATTAGGCGATTTGCCTTATCATATTCGTAGCTGACAATCTTAGTATCTGGATAAGTAAGAGAGGTTAGATTACCATTCTTGTCATAGGCGTAGGATATGTTTTTACCGTACACATCCGTGAAACCTGTCAATCTTTTTAGGTCATCATGAGAAAAAGTTAGTGTACCATTTGAATCCGTTACCGTGCTCAGGCTACAGCAGTCATACGTATAATTCTTTTCACTTCCCCCCGGATAGGTTACTTTGGTAAGTCGGTTGATACCGTCATATGTAAAAGATTTGGTATTTCCCTTCGGGTCAGTATGTGAGATGACCCGTCCCACAGTATCGTATGTGTAAGAGTCTGTTCCACCGGGGGATATTACACTAGTGAGATACCCCTGACTGTCGTAAACAAAGGTGGTTAAATTACCTTTGGCGTCTGTGAGGCTTGTTACTTTACCGTAAATATTGTAAGTGAAGTTTGTTGCTCCACCTTTAGGATCGGTGATCTTCGTTAAATCTCTTCCACTATACTCGTAGTCATGAATATTCCCCGCAGGGTCAGTGAGTTTAGTAAGGTTGTTACTACCGTCGTAAGTAAATTGCACACTATTTCCCAGCGGATCGGTAATCATTGTAATATTGCCTTTTGTGCCATAAACAAGAGATGTGGTATTCCCGTTTGCGTTCTGAATACTTGTTCGGTTGCCTGTTGAATAGTCGTATCCGTAAGAGACGGAGCTTCCCTCAGGATCAGTAATTTTACTGATCTCGCCCTGACTGGAAACTGTCGTGAGGTAATACACACTTTTTTGTGCACTTCTGAAATTATTTACCGAGCCGCTTGAATATGGTACATAGTCCTTCGGCGATACATACCAGCTATAAGCACATGCATTAATTCCAACTCTTGTCCCGCAGCCGCCGTGGTAAAAATATTCTTCTTTGTCACCCAGCGGATTTGTGATTGTAACCCTGTAACTTTGCCACATATTGGCCCCAGGTGGTCCGTAATCATCACTGTAAGCAACAACCCCATCGGCTGGTTCAATATAAAAATTCCACGTTCCTTGTGGCTTCTGTATGCTGGTGATGTAAACATTTTGATCATAAGTTAGTGTAGACGAAAACCCTCCCATATCGGTAATCTTTGTTAGATTTTGATTCACATCATACTCAAAGGTGGCAGACCGGCCAAATGGATCCGTAGCTTGAGTTACAAGTCCTTGAGCGTTGTATGCAAGGGTTGTTATACGATTTAGTGCGTCTGTGATTGTGGTCAGTCTGACATTTGAATCATAACCAAATGTTAATTTCTGGCCGTGAGAGTCACGTATCTCTACAAGGAAGGGTTGCAGGGAGGTTGTTCCTGGGGGGATCTTGTAGACGTAAACAGTATCGTCAGGGAACTTCATCTCAAACTGGTTTTCGGCAATTTTGGTGAGTGTATTAAAGACCTGGTATGGATGATTATACCCGCCCCCATATTTTGGTGAATAAACATCGCGCCTGCCGTCCGGCATGAAGATCGTTACATTGCCACCAGTATCAACCGTAAGGTAACTCCCATAATTGAACTGCCATTTATTGCCAAAGGGTTCATTATTGGATATGGAGGATTGGGAGTTATAACTCAGGGAAATATCGACAGGGGGCCCTTTAGGACTGCTATACCAGAGTGGCGTGTCAGTAACAAAAACGTTCATATTAACCATGTTTACTTTCCAGTTCGGAGAACCACGTGAACCTGGGCCGGATCTACGAGAGCATGAATCTCCAAGTCCACCCGGTGACCTTTGAGTACCGCAGCATCCCCCATAAAACTGCTCCATCTCATTTTCAGCCATTCTGATTCCAGGAAGATTCACCTTATCTGAAAAGACAAGGGCATTGCCGTTCCATTCTTTTGAGAACTCATCTATGCGTTGTTGGAATCTAAAACCAGACTGGGGATCAAATAGTTCCAGAGTCTCTCCATTTACTTTATCCAGCATCCAGTAATGACCGCTGTCGCCTTGATTCTTTCCATTCACATGCATAATTGCAGGCAGGGGTAAGTCCTTAAGTTTCAACGAGGAAATCTTGATTGCGGAAAGATTATATCCGTATAGTGAGGCGATATCTGAAAGAGATCTTATACTGTGGCCCTTTGTAGTTTCGGGAAGTAATTCCATCACCCTCCTTGCCTCTGCTTCTTTGCCGTTTCTTTCCAGCAAATAGGCGAGGGCACGGGTCCCGCAGTTTAACATTGCAACTTTTTTTGCGTTGAACAGGGAGAGCCTTTGAATCCAGGCTGAGGCATAGGTGCGGTCACGCCAGTCTGAGCCTTCTTTTCTAAGGGTGGCAAAATGTTCTGCGGCTTCCTTAAAATTATTTTGGTAAACTTTTAGTATGGCAAGACGAGATCTTGCCTTGTTCATTAAAATCTTTGTACCTTCATAAGATTTATCTTTATTCCTCTGGAGTATCCAATTGAAACTGTCCTCTGCTTCTGTATGTCTACCGTTATAGTAGGCGTCACAACCTATATGTAAGACCGCTTCCGATGCCCACGGACTGTCTGGATATTCCTGAGCATGATTTTTGAATAGCTCAATTGCTTTCTTATATTCATGTTTATTCCATGATTGAATTGCATCGCCAAAGGAAAGATTTATCTTCTTCTCCCTGTCCTTGTCTCCTATTTCATGGGTGGGATGAAGCTGACCACCGAGCTGTCCGGCTGCCATGATTTCTTCTGCGGTCGGTATCCTTGTCAGGTCTAATGGTTTAACGGAAAGTGGCACTTTTGGAATCTTTAAGTCTGAATCAATGAGTTTTTCTTCAGGTAAGGATTGAGGTTGAAGAATGATTACCTTCTCGGTCCACAATGACTTAAGTGTATCGTAAGCCTTTCTTGGCTCCATGATGTCTAAAGTGGACCCATTTTTTGTGACCCTCATAATCCCAAACCATTCATAATTAACAAATCCATCAGGATCTGAGCTTGATAGATGGCCGCATGGACTGTGAAATGCAGGATCAAGGTCTGGGCATCCGCCGAGGGTATTCCCCAATTTCCCCAACCACCATTCGTCAGAGTAAGACCTTATTATTCCACCCAAACAAACATCATAATTAACTAAAATCTCTTTCCAGAGTGCCTCCGTATAAGTGGCCTGATAAGGTGTCCCGACATTCTCATATTCATCTTCTACATTCTCATCGTAGGCATCGATTCCGAACCCCATAATCAGAAGGGGCTTTGTGCTGGTAGCTTTGAAGTCGGTGAAAAAAGTGCCAAAGGAAAAGCCTCTGTAGAGATTGGCCCCCCAGACATCCAAATCGGTCATTAAAGGTTCATAGGCAGCGATTGTATTGATGAGGTCAATATCTGTGAGAGGGGTAACTACAGGATGGAAAAAGGCCCCTTCCTCTTTATGTGCCTCATGGGCCATTTCATTGATCAAGCTAAATAAATCACCAAGCTTATCTCCATACATACTGGGACTATTAAGCTCATTCCCTATAGACCACATTAAAACGGCCGGATGGTTCTTATAAGCTGCCACCATGGCTCT
>Ga0299912_10002510_pt1 | contig 15032 bp, 14 predicted proteins | sample RVTome_2_FD_207667 | JGI IMG/M metagenome (GOLD analysis project Ga0299912, IMG submission 207667) | Soil microbial communities from uranium-contaminated site in the Upper Colorado River Basin, Wyoming, United States - RVT95D214 (version 2) ... | reverse complement strand
GGCCCTCCACCCCACCCTCGTCCACATGGAGCACCTCCCACGGGACCCCGCCGAGCAGCCCCTAGCCACCATAGGCAAGGACCCACGAACCCACGCCTCACCCGCCCACGGCCAGAAGATAATAGCCGCCCACCTGGACCGCATGGAGGCACTCATCAGGCAGCAGCTGGCGCAGATCACGGCCACAGACGCCAGAAAAACCAGCTAAAAGCAACCCGAAAAACCACATACTATCATGCAGCTGTCTGGCCTCCGCCGAACCGGCGACGGCCCGCGGACACCCGTCGCCGCCTAAGAACCCTGAAAAAGCCTCCGATCAATAAAACAAGCCTGAATACGTGGAACCGTAACGGCGACGACTACACCCCCCTCCCCCCACGTGCACGCACACGCAAACAACAAGACACAAGTAACAAACCCAGAGAACCCACAAAAAAACAGGAATACCCAACCACTAGGTACAAACCCCCGAAACCCAAGAACCCATACAACAAAAACACTCACACCAAACCACACCGAGAAAGGTGCGGGGGGAGAGGTTGAATATCTTGTTTATATTTCTCATTTTGTGCAAATATTAATTTATAATCTAATTATGTTATTGACGAATCTGCGTTCATCTATGCGCGCGCGCAGTTAAAAGCGCGCGCGCTCTCCGATGAGCAGTCAGAGAATCCCACGATAAGGGAATTGAAAGTCAGTACTTCTCATTTTTTACGTGCTAGTAACGTTACTCGCATCTCTTTCTTTATTGTTCTTCCTATTTCTTTAAGCCTTTTCAGGTCTTTGTCCCAAAGTCCAGTTGATATTATGAAGTCAAATTCATCACTGCCAGCACCGTCACACCAGAACTCTATCTTTATTTCACCCGTATTCTTATCACAGAAGCGTTCGCAGGAAAGCCACCCTCCACATTCAGGACATACAGGCTTTTCTTCTTCCTCTTCCTCCATGACGATGATAGATAAACTATATTCTTATATTATTTTTGTAGGACTCCGCGTGCGCTTAAGGAATATCTTTGGGATGGACTTCATCCGGTATCTAGTAAACAATAGATTTACGAGAAGCCCTATTGGTGGAATCGGGTTGGAGAAGGCGGATCGGTGCTACGAGGCAATTATTGGTGCGGTGTATGTTGAGAAAGGTTTCGAGGAGGCAGAGACGTTTGTATGTCTCTTACTAAGGACAAGTAAAGATTTTCTCGAAGAGTTCTCAGATGTACTGATAACATGCGTAGCATTTCTGAGAGAATAGCGTATATGTTAGTTTCAGTTCACGATACACACACCGATATGAGGTCGAAGAAAGTAGCATGGGCAGGGTGGCAGGGTGGCAGGGAACGCCGGTATCGTATGACGCATCTAAGAGCGGATTGGGAACGATCCTCAAGGACTACCAGGAGGCCGCCCTGAGGTACCTGTGGAGCCTGGGGGGAGAGGGGGCGGGCAGCCGCGATGTCTGGGTGCACGTTAACCAGGTGCTTGGTACTAGAACCATCAGCAGGGCCTCCGTCATTAACTTCCTGGACGCCATGGCGGATGAAGGGATACTCGCCTACGCGGAGACGGGTGGCAAGGGAAGGCACAGGCGAGTCTACAGGATGAAGTATGATGAGGCCGGGTTCAAGGAGCACATCGCCAGGGTGGTCATAAGGAATCTGCTCCGGGACTTCCCCGAGGAGACGAGAAAGGCTCTCAAAGACATTTAATTAGATGCGATCGAGGTTACTCTTCATTTTCACACTCGCAGTGATCCGCTGCCACCTTGTAGCAGGCGGCGCGCAGATATATTGAATCATGTAAAAAGGTAGAAGTATTTTAATGCGACATAAATTCCGTACACCAATAAACTTGGAATTATACTAACTACATGCCAAAAATTAATTTTTATTTTTAACTTCTCTGTGAAAATGACTAAAACAATAAAGAATACAATCAAGGCCCAGGGTCCCTTAAGCATTTGTATCTCAATGTAAAACTGTAATACATTGGGCATATCAGGATGTACCCTAAAATATTCTAACAACTCTCTCGTCCATCCATAGGTATTCTCAACAGCAATTTCAACTATTGCGAAGGCTATTGCTGCACATGTTGCACCTTCAATAACGGATTTTTTCCACGTCTTAGACATACAGTTTCATCTCTAAGTTTAAGATCAATTTGGCTATATGATCATGTTAAAGATAAGCTGTACCTTAGTTTGATCCTTCTCTTCATATCATATCTCGTACTTTCCTATACCAATATCCTACACTCTACTATCTGAAACCGATTTTATAGGAGAAGGTTAAGACCGGCCACCGGTCTTGATCATCAGCATTATTTCGCCCGCTGTCTCCCTTATGGAGGCTGATGCGTCTGTGGAGCCTGATCACTGGGAGCACGCTATCGTAGTTTCCATAGCTTGAGAGCCGTTGCAAGGATTATCACGGCCACACTGACATAGGATAAGGCCGTGTTGCTTACCGGAAGCACAGGTTTGTCCTCGGTGAACTCGAACACTATAGGTGACCCTGTCTTGAACAGCGCCACGCTGGTCTCCCTCGACTCTTCTCCGTAGACGGCCTTCAGCGTCCACTCGTCCATGTAGTTGGTGGCGTAATTGTAGGGCTCGTACAATGGGTAGTATTGGCAGAACGTGATGTTGAAGGACGCCGCGCCGCTCTCGTTGCTGGCGCCCTCCCATACAACGTTGCCATCCTTGTCGGTGAGAATCAGGCTGACTCCTGGGAGCACCCGTTCCTGTCCCTGGGCGTGGACCTCGAAGACCTGAGTGAACGCGAACCTCTCGTAGGGATTAAGATAGAACTCATAGCTGACATCCTGCCCCCATGTGACGCTACCAGAAAGAAAACTCTCGAAGCCTTGGATCGAAGCGTCACCCACGTAGACGTCAGAGAAGTTGTACCCACAGTTAGCGCCCAGCCCCATGGACTCGATCCGTGTTCCCATGATTGAAGCGTTCTGGTGAAACCTCCCCGAGGGCACGTCCCAGAGATATTCTATATAGGGTGAATGGGATTCTGTAGCGAATGAATAGATGTTCGAGTCCTTGGCCGTGAGGCTGGAGTCGCCGTATAGCAAAATGTAGGTGACTTTAGAGTCCTCCACGTACACCTTCGACATACTGGCCTCCAAGACGTATAAATCCGCGTTTGAGATGTTGAGTTCGCTGTTTATGGCGTAGACCCAGACCAGTACAGCAGTTGAACTCCTACGCATGGTAACATTCATGGTGGCGCCGTCTAAATTGAAGGCGTCGTAGATGTTCCAGAAGCTCTGCTCCCCGATGTCTCCCTCTATCTGGCAGCTCGAGCTGTTTACAATTCGGACCATGAGGAAATCGACCCGCGAACCTTCAAGGTAGGCGGACGCGTTGACCTCCTTCACAGGGTTCGCCCACCTGCTCCTCCAATAATTATCTTGATTTAACATGCTTACGTAAGAGTTTACTATCTTGAGGGCGCTTGAGCGGTCAGCGTTCACTCCATATATGGACGATGCTACTGCTTCCAGGGTCGCTGACTCGTCGAAGCTGAGGGTGCAGTTGGCGACAATCGTGTTTTCAAGGTAGCAGCTGCTTGACCCGATGAAACCGATGTTAATGAAAGGTCCAGGGGGCGCGATGACTGAGTCGTAGGCCTCGAGCCTTGCGCTTCCGTTGAACACTATTCCAGCGTAATCATTGAATATGTTCTCGAAGTTGTACCCCGGGTAGTCCGGGGCGATGAGCGTCGAGTTCCGTAGAATAATCTTGGTATTGTCTTTCACTAGAACTAGGTCAGTGAAGTTTACTATCTGGTCCCTGAACTCGAGCACCTGGTCGCCTTCCAGAACCAATTGACCCGAGGTGCTGTAGCCGGGCTCCCTCACCTCTACCCACTTGAAGTACTCGGTTGATCTGCTCCCGGGCTCAAGCTGCGTATTCCACGTCTCGGGTGTAGTGGCCCTGGTGATCAGTGGTGGAGGTATCACTAGCAGGCTGTACGCTAATACGAGGCCCATCATCATCACTAATCCAAGGTAGTTCCTCCAGCCCTCAAAGAACCTGTCCGCGTACTCAAGAACATTGGTTGACGCTGTTTTAGGTGGAGGCGACTGGTCTGGTGGGAACGGGCACGCGCCGAGAGCGTCACTCTTTCTTTTCAACTGTGTGCTCCTCCGTCAAATACCTTGAGAATATCTTCAATGCGAGCCTCGTCGGCTCAAGCCTCACCTCCTCAGGCCCCAGCTCCACGCCCCTCTCCTGCGCCTCACCCAGAAGCGCCCTCCGGCAGCCCCGCTCCAGGTCGCATCGGTTGCACCTGCCCTCGTAGAGGTACCAGACCCTCAGGCCGTTGGCGACGCTGAGGCTCACGATCACCGGCAGCTGGTAGGCAGGGCTGTAGGCCTCCATGACGCCTTCGACGAGGTTGATCTTCCTGGGGTGCAGGTTGTTGGCGTCCAGGCACTCCTGGAAGGTCTGCTCCATCTTCCCTGTTATTATGCCTAGGGATATGTGCACGGCCTGCCTGGTGACTCCAAGGGCTCTGGCGATCTCTGACTGGTTGGGTGTCCTCCTCCTGAGGCTCCATATCTCTGTTTCCCGTGGGGTCAGGTAGCCGCCTCTGAACGACATAGGCTCATGTCAAGCGTAAGCATTTGACATATAAAACGTTTTCCTTCAACAGAAGCCCCAACTATGCATATACCCTGTCTTTAATCAGTAATCACCAGGTCGAAGTTCACGCCTGTCCCTCTCCCGGGGAGCCTTAAATCAAAGATCACCATGTAGGTTCCAATTGCAGCTTCATCAGCCGCCATCAGGGTCACCATGAAGGTAGCAGTTTTCTGGTTGGAGAGCTGCTTGGTTTCCCCGTGTATGAGCGCGGTGACTCCCTCCGGTATCCGTTCCGGCGTCAGGGTGACGGGCAGCTGGGCCTCAAGGGTTGCCGCGGCTTTCACGGTGATGTTGAAGGAGACGGTTTCGCCTCTCTTGATGGATATGGTTTCAGGCGCGTATCCCCTAAAAATTAGGTTCGGGAGCGGGTAGTCCTCACAGGCGAAGGCTATCTGCCCCGTCTCAGCGTCCACGAGGTAGGTTCCCGTGTAGCCTCCGTGCACCTCAGGGTAAAGGGCGTGCTCTACGAGCCAGTATAGCCTCGGCTCCGTCTGGTTCACATCCGCGATGTATAGTCGCCTAAAGTCCCCCGTGTAGATTAGCTGGCTCACCCAGTCTGGTTTAATTACCCGTGGCTCAGCCAGCACGAGGCTCCCTGGCGCGATTATCTTGTTATCCGGGTCTGCGAGTTGGCTGGTGGAGGTTATGTTGATTGCCTGCTCCCTTGTTATGTTGAGGCCGTTGACTGGCTCCCCTACGTTCTGGTATTCTACTTCTTGTATGATCTCGCCAGTCTCCGCGTCTATTATCATCAGGTAGCCGTCGAGGACCTGGCTGTGTCTCTGGATGTCTTTTATGCTGTTTATGGGTGCTAGGGTGCCTGTCTTGTAGTCTCCACTGGTTCGCGCCCAGTATGAAACAACGATTGGTCGGTTCTCCTCGTCGAGTTGAAGTGTGATACGCTCCCAAGCTAATCCTTCTGGGATTCCCTCCAGGGCATGGTCGAGGATAAAGTCCTTTACCTCCTTTATCGTTACCGGGAACTGGTAGTCTTGGGGATACCAGATCAGCGTGATGGGGTACGCCGAGCCATAGTAGGGGTAGATGCCCATGTTCCAATCTATCCCTGATCCCACGGATGTGCCAAAGTAATTTTCTCCTGTGTGCGCGTCGATTGAGTACACTGTTGAGGTGTGGACCATGCCTCCTTTATCATATCCCATTCCACTGACTACTATGTTCCAGACTAGTGCGTTGGGTGGAACACCGATGAATCCCGGCATCGTAATTCCCAAACCCCAGGATGCCCTTGATTGGATGATCGGGTACTTCAGCTGTTTGAGGTACGACTCAGCGGCTATGGCGATGGCCTGCTCCTCCGTGATGGTCGGCGGTTCAGGAACGGTTAATTCGAGGGTTCCGTTGAACGAGTTATGATATAATTCAGCTTTCCCTGTCTGGGTGAACACTCGTACGATGAAGTCCGCGCCTAACACGGTGTAATTAGCATATTTAAGCCCCCAGTCGAGCCGCCACCATCCCTCTAGGTTGTAGAACTGAGTATAGCTGTATGTTGGCCCCGTCACCTCGAAGTAGTCTGGAAGGGCCTGCGTTGCCTCCGTGAAGAGCTTCTCGGAGAGGGCTTGTGCGAGGAGCGGGCTCATGGTTGCATTCAGTTCGCCTTGCTGAAGCGTGTAGGTGTAGTTTTTAATGGTTCCATCCGGTGTGATCTGTGCCTCATATAATGTGGTTTGGTCTCTCCATGTATATACTATGTTCACATCGTTTGAGATGTTGTATGTGTTCTTTCCTAGGTACTCTGCTGATGACGGTGTGTTAAGCATTTGTCTGACTTGTTGGATTTGTTTTCTTTCTATTGTTTGGGGGTCTGTCTGGTTTACGTATAACGCTGATGCAGTTACAATGATTAGAACTAGTGCTGTTAAGCCTAGTACTTGCCACTCACTCTTATTCAAACACCCTCGATCCTATATGTCAGATTCCTGTAAATATAATACTAGGTTTTAGAACACTTTTTCATGATTCTAAAACAGGTTTCTAGTTAAGCCCGAGATTGAAAACCATTTTAGGGACAAGCTGGCGCGCCACATGTTACCTCCAGATCTTTAAGCCTTTTTCATGGAGGTACTGAGCCGCCAGATCGGCTATGTCCGGGGTCTTGAAGGGTATCCTCATCTCCTTAACCCTGAGCACGATGTCCCTGTAGTTGACCTCCGTTGCCCTGCCCCTGTACTCGTCCAGGATGGTCTGGGCCACCTTCTCCGCGGCCCTGTACTTGGGGCTCAGAGTCCGGTAGTGGAGCGTCACCGCCCTGGCCACCTCCTCGTCGCTGCAGCTGCCCACCAGGCCCCCACACCCTGGGCATGGGGCCGCTCCGCTTCATCCTGCGCTGGGGCACCTTAAGGATGGGCTCAACGACGCCCAGGGCCCTCAAATCTCTGATGACTCGGTGGGCCGTGGCCTCCGGCTGCCCCAGCTGGGCTTTCAGGAGCCACGTGGTGCAGGCCCCACTCGATACGCGATACATGGAGACCACCACCATCACTCAAAAACCCTGAAAAAGCCTCCGATCAATAAAACAAGCCTGAATACGTGGAACCGTAACGGCGACGACTACACCCCCCTCCCCCCACGTGCACGCACACACAGACAACAAGCCACATACAAGTCTCTTGAATCCCAGAGAACCACTCCAAAAAACAGGGATACCCAACCACTAGGTACAAACCCCCGAAACCCAAGAACCCATACCACAAAAACACTCACACCAAACCACACCGAGAAAGGTGCGGGGGGAGGGATTCGAACCCTCGAAAGCCTGAGCTAGGGGATCTTGAGTCCCGCCCCTTTGGCCACTTGGGAACCCCCGCCCAGCACAAACAACCACCCCCGCAAATAAAACCGTTCCCCACAAACCCAAATACACCCACAACCCAACAATACCCGACATGAAGGCCACCATAAGCCTAGGCGGCAGCCTGCTGACAGGCGACAAAAGCGACCCCACACCCACACTCAGCCCGGAGCCCTACCGAGCCTACGCAGCAGTCCTACGACAGCTCCACAAGGAAGGCCACCAGCTCATGGTCGTCTGCGGAGGAGGAAAACCCGCCCGCCACTACATCAATGTAGCCAAGGACCTGGACGCGCCACCAGCCATCCAGGACATGCTGGGCGTCAAGGCCACACACGTAAACGCCCTCCTCCTCACAGCCGCCCTGGGGGATGCGGCCGACCAGACCCGAATCTACACCAGAGCCACAGAGCTGAGGCACAGGCAGCCAGGCAAGATACTGGTGGGCGGAGGCTACAGGCCGGGGAGCAGCACCGACTACCGGGCTGTGCTTCTCGCACGCGCCCTGGGCTCGGACGCGGTCATCAACGCCACAGATGTCCCGGGTGTGTACGACGCCAACCCGCGGACCAAACCTGAGGCTAGGAAACTCGACCACCTGACCCACGCTCATCTGAAGAGGATCATCGAGGAGAACACCAGGCAGGCCCCCGGCGAGTACGGCCTATTCGACCTAAAAGCGGCGAAGCTGGCTGCCAGGATCAGCATGCCCCTCGTCTTCATCGACGGCAGAGACCCCGAGGAGCTCCGGAGGGCCGTCGAGGGCGGCCACAGCGGAACCCTGGTGGAGGGTTAGCTCCAGCTCAAGTCTTATACAGCCAAAACCCCCTTCATCAATCATGACAGGCAACCGAGTAGTCATCGGCATGATGATGCACGAGACCAACACCTTCAGTACGGTCAAGACCAGCCTACCCGACTTCAACCCCATGTACGGCGAGGAGATCAGCGATGTACTCAAGGGCACCAGGAGCGGAGTAGGCGGCTTCATAGATGTGCTCGAAAGAGAAAACGTCGAGATGGTCTTCACCGTCGCAGCGGGCGCCACCCCCGCGGGCCCCATAAACCACAGGGACTACAGGCACATAGTGGACACCATCCTCATGGGCGTCAAGGACCAGAAGGCCGACGGGGTCCTCCTGTGCCTACACGGCGCCATGGTCGCCGAGAACGTCCCGGAGGCCGAGGGCGTCCTCCTGGAAGAAGTACGCAAACAAGTGGGCCCAAAGACCCCCATCGTCGTCACCCTGGACCTCCACGGCCTCATATCAGAGAAGATAATCCAGAACTGTGACGCCGTCTACGGCTACGATACAAACCCCCACATAGACATGTATGAGAGGGGCGTCGAGGCCGCCGAGGCCATGGTCAAGACCATCCGAGGCGAACTCAAGCCCACAGTCGCTCACAGGAAGCTCCGGATGCTGCCCCCCACCATCAACCAGAGAACCACGGAGGGCCCCATGGTGGAGCTCCAAAAGGAGGCGCGCAGAATGGAGAAGAAGCCCGGCGTCCTCAACGTATGCATCTTCCCCGCTTTCCCCTACGCCGACGTGCAGCGCGCAGGCTCAGCCGTGGTGGCGGTCACAGACGGCGACAGGAAGCTGGCTCAGAGCCTCTGCGACCAATTGGGAGAGAAGATGTACGGCATGCGCCAGCAGTTCCTGAAGCCTCTAACGCCGATAAAGGAGGCCGTGAAGAGAGCCGTCGAGGCACCGGAGGGACCAATAGTCTTAGCGGACGTGGCGGACAACCCCGGCGGTGGGTCGCCCGGGGACGGTACCGAGATACTCAGGGAGCTAATGAGGGTGAAGGCCGGGAGCGTGGGCGTCGCCATCATCAAGGACCCAGAGGCGGTGGCTGAGGCCATCAGGGTCGGCGTCAAGGGCACCCTCAAGATGCCCATAGGGGCCAAGACGGACACCTTCCACGGTAAACCTGTGAAGGTGGAGGGCATGGTGCGCACCATAACCGACGGCAGGTTCATCCACAAGGCCATGGCCATTGGAGTCCCAGCAGACGTGGGCCGGACAGCCGTCATAGACGTGGACGGCATAGAGATCATACTCACAGAGAAGAGCCACGCCCCCAACGACCCGGAGATATTTAGGCGTAACGGCGTCGAGCCCACGGACAAGAAGATACTTGTGCTGAAGAGCCGCGGCCACTTCAGGGCGGCCTATGAGCCCTTCAGCAAGGAGATCATAGAGGTGGACGCACCCGGCCTCACCTCCCCCAACCTAAGCTGGTTCAAGTACACCAACATACCGCGCCCCATCTGGCCCCTCGACCCAGTCTAGCCCCACGGTTACAGTTAATAGGGGGCGGCGGACACCTACGGGGAATCATGTCCGCCGCTGAGGGCAAGGGAGCCTCCTACCTCTTCTTCCTGGCGTCAACCCACTTCGTGATCCACGTCTACACCATGCTACTGCCCGTGCTGCTACTCCCATTACAGGAGGAGCTGGGCGTCAGCCTGGTTCAGCTGAGCCTTCTGGCCTCGGTGCCGCGGTTCATCAACGTCTTCATCTACATTCCAGCCGGCGTGGTCTCAGACCGCCGCCCCTCAGCCGTCCTCACCTGGAGCTTCATCATAACCCTTCTAGGCGCCATCGTGATCCCCCTGAGCCACAGCTTCGTCTCCCTTCTCGTCGGCTTCACACTAATCGCCATAGGCTCGACCCTCTACCATCCCCCCAGCCTACGGATGGCCAGCGAGTACGACCCCAAGAAGCTGACACTAGCCATGGGCATCCACAACATCGGCTCCAGCCTCGGCTTCGCCGCCGGACCCCTCCTCCTGGGCCTCCTGCTGGAGGGCTGGGGGTGGAGGTACAGCTTCTACGTATGGGCGGCGCTGACAGCCGTAACCGCCGTCGCCTCACACAGGTACACAAGCAGGAACCTGAAGGGAGATGGGAAGGGCAGGGACCTGAACCTCTTCGCGGGGCTGAGAAGCATACTGACCCTGAGCTTCGTCCTGGTCGTGGCCATGAGCACACTCATAGAATCCGTCTTCAACATACTGGTCACCTACGTCCCCGTCTACTTCACCAGGGACCTGGGCATGAGCTACAGCCTCACAAGCGTCATCATAGGCCTGGGCCCCCTCACCGGTCTGGCGGGCAGCTTCCTAGGTGGCGTCAGCGGCGACAGGTATGGCAAGTACAGGGTCGGGTTAGCCGTCATCGCCGCCACAGGGCTGCTGATATTCATCTTCCCCGGCCTCAACCTGCTGTGGACAGTTGTGGCCGTCTACGGCCTGAGCCGCCTCTTCCAGGCCGCCTACATGCCCCTCCTGAATGGCATGTTGGCCGCCAACTGCCCCGCTGAGAACAGGAGCCTGGGATTCAGCTTCAACTTCGTCATGGTGAGCCTGTTCGGGGCCATCACCACGACCCTCGCGGGGTGGCTCATAGAGAACCACGGCACGGGGGTCATCTTCCCCCTGTCCCTGGGGCTGCTCGCCCCCACGTGCCTCATCGTGGCCTTACTTTGGAGGAGGGCCGCAGGCTAAGGCGTCTCCCAAGTCAAGTCTTAGGTTCCCCTTCTCCCCTGTCAGTCAGCAAATGTAATGCTTAGCTTACATTTAGTAAAGTTTATATTACACAATGTATAGTATGCTTTACATGATGATGTATGAACACGGAGCAGTACAACAGAGTTAAAGCCGCGGTAGCCGCCGCCGTGGGAATAGTTGCGGCGGTGAGCGTCATCAACGACAGCTTCACGCTGCTGTTGGCCACAGTCACACTGGGCATGGTAGTGCTCTACGCAGCCAAGCAGAGGGTGGCCGAGGTGCAGGTGGACGAAAGGACCAGCCTCATAAGGCAGAGGGCCGCCACAACCACCCTGGGAATCACCACCGTCCTCATGGCTGCTGCAGGAATTCTCTTGGTCTTCGCTTCAAGGCAGGGCCTCGTAGACTTGGAGCAGCTAGGCTACGCGCTGGCCTTTCAGGCCAACATTATACTGGGGATGAACGCCTTCCTCAACTGGCACTACAGGAACCAGATGGGAGGATGAGCACGTGGAGAACAGCCTGAGGGTCCTCCGCGCAACCAGAAACATCACCCAGGAGCAGCTAGCCAGGGAGCTGGGGGTCACCAGGCAGACCATCCACGCCATAGAGACAGGTAAGTACAACCCCAGCCTCGACCTGGCCTTCAAGATAGCCATCCACTTCGACACAAGGATCGAGGACGTCTTCACCTACAAAGACGAAAGTTAGCTCCTTAAAATCGCAGAATTGCGAGTGACTGGATCATACCCCACGGATAATGTTTAAACCCCTCCGTTCCCCAACACCTTCTGATTTTATGGAAATAATAGACGCGCTCCTCAGCAACATATGGGTCATCTTCCTGTTCTTCACCCTCATATACCCCCGCCTACAGCAGGGGCTCATTCAGAGCGCAAGGTCAAGTGCCCTCATTAAACTAGGAAAAAAACGGGGAACCAGCGTCATAACGCTCATCCACCGGCAGGAGACCCTCAGCCTCTTCGGTCTGCCCATCAGCAGGTACATAGACATAGACGACAGCGAGGACCTACTCCGGGCCATCAGGCTGACACCCGACGACCAGCCCATAGACCTCATTATCCACACGCCAGGCGGCATAGCCCTGGCCGCCACCCAGATAGCCTTTGCATTGAAGTCCCACAAGGGTAAGACCACCGTTATGGTGCCTCACTACGCCATGAGCGGCGGTACCCTCATCGCCCTAGCCGCAGACGAGATACTCATGGACGCCCACGCCGTCCTGGGTCCCGTGGACCCCCAGATAGGGACAAGCACCGGCTCCTTCGCGGCCTCAAGCATACTGAAGGTTGTGGAGAAAAAGGAGCCCAAGGACACGGACGATGAAACCATGTACCTGGCCGAGGAAGCCCGCAAGGCCATCGAGCAGATGAAGGACACCGTGAGGCAGCTCATAGGCGACAAGTATCCCCCCGACAGAGTTGAGGCCATAATAAGCGACCTCGTAACCGGAAAGTACACCCACGACTTCCCCATAACGTCTGAGACAGTATGCAATCTGCTCGGACAGTGCGCCTACCCTGAGCTGCCCCTAGAGGTGTACACCCTGATGAGCCTCTACAAGATGGGTCAGCAGCGCAGACCCGGCGTCGAGTACGTCCCCATGGCTACCTGAAGCAACAATTTTCTATACCTCCACGCATCATTTCTCTGAAAGGGTGCCAGCATGCTCAACGACAAGGAGATAAGGAGACTAATAGAGGAACACCAGCTAATCACAGGTTTCATCGACATGGCCACACAGCTTCAGCCCAGCGGCTTTGACATCAGTCTGGAGAGCGTAGAGGCTTTTAGAGGAGGAGGAGCCGTGGACTACAACAACAAGGAGAGGGTGCTGGCCGAGACCGAGCCTCTGACGCCTGACGACGACGGCTGGTTCAACCTGGGCCAGGGATGCTACAAGGTTGTGTACAACGAGACCGTGAGGATGCCTCTAAACGTCGCAGCCTTAGCCAGAACCAGGTCCACGCTTCTCCGCAACGGCGCTACCCTGGGCACCGCCGTGTGGGACCCCGGCTACCAGGGACGCAGCAGCAGCCTCCTGGTTATTCACAACCCCCACGGCATCAGGCTCAAGAAAGACGCCAGGATAGCCCAGCTAATATTCTATTACACCGGCCAGGTGGAGAAAGGGTACAGCGGCGCGTACCAGAAAGAGCGCATGCCTAAGCCCTAGATGGGGCACGTGGGCCCCGTTACGGTCCATCCGATTCAAAACGTATTTAAACACTTCATCGATTGAAACTAGGCAACAGTGAGACAACTTGTCAAGCCTATTCAGAACACGACTAGCCAAGGAGTTTGACGACAGAACCGCCAGGTTCCACACAAGCGTCGTCGAGGACCTCCGCATGTTCCAGGAGGACGTCGACGGCACCATGGCCCACGACATAATGCTGCACGAGCAGGGCATCATGGAGAAGGAGGACCTGAAGAAGATACTCGAAGCCCTTCAAGAGGTGAAAGAAGCCTGGGTCCAAGGCCAGGTGGAGGTAGGAGCAGAGTACGAGGACATCCACGAGTACATCGAGGCCCAGGTAATCAAGAAGATAGGCATCGAAGTGGGCGGCATGATGCACGCAGGCAGAAGCCGCAACGACCAGGTGGTCCTGGACGTCAAAATGGTGACTAGGAAGGAACTCATAGAGATCGCTGACGGCGTCCTCAAGATGGTTGACGCCCTGGTGGAGCAGGCCAACGAGCACCTGGAGACCCCCATGGTGCTCTACACCCACGGCCAGCACGCCATGATAGGCACGTTTGCCCACTACCTGCTGGCCTACGCAGACCAGTTCCTCCGCGACTACCTCAGGATAAAGCAGTGCTACGAGCGCGTAAACATGAACCCCCTAGGCTCTACAGCCGTAGGCGGCACCACGCTGAGGATCAGCAGGCTCAGGACCAGCGAGCTCCTGGGCTTCGACGCCATCCAAGACAACAGCATCGACGCCACCAGCAGCCGCGACTGGGCCGTGGAAACCGCCTCGGTGCTCAGCATCCTCATGGCCAACATGAGCAGGGCGGCCGCCGACATCGTCATGTGGAGCGGCAGGGAGTACGGCTACGTTGAGCTCAGCGACGAGTACAGCAGTAGCAGCAGCATAATGCCCCAGAAGAAGAACCCCAGCACCATGGAGCTCATCAGGGGCAAGTCCGGCGAGGTCTACGGAGCCCTCACAGAGCTCCTCACCATGGTGAAGGGCCTCCCCACCGGCTACTACCAGGACCTCCAGCAGACCAAGATTCCCCTCTGGAGGGCCTTCGACACAGCCAAGACCAGCGTCGAGGTCTTCACAGGCATCATCAAGACCCTGAAGGTGAACAAGGAGGCAATGCTGGCCCAGACCAGGGGCAGCTTCATCTACAGCGTCCAGCTGGCCGAGGTGCTCCTGGAGAGCCTCAGCTTCCGGGAGGCCTACAAGGTCACAGCCACCGTGGTGAACAACCTCGTCAAGGAGGGCAGGACCTTGGAGCAGCTGAAGGCCGAGGACGTGAAGAGGGTGGCCAAGGAGCTCTACGGGAAGGACATCAAGGTGAGCGGCAGCATCGCTGAGAAGATCAGCGACCCCATGAAGGCCCTGGACAACCTGAGGAGCCCGGGCGGGCCCCAGCCCGGGGAGACAGCCATGCTGGTGGAGAGCCGCCGCGAGCTCAGGCAGAGGTACCAGCAGGAGCTGGAGTTCCTGAAGATCAAGCTGGTCATCGCCGCCGACACCCTCAAGAACGCTGTTCAGACCTATACATTCCAAGAGTGAGTGGTGTCTGTTAAGTGGTATTGGAGGTTAAAAATTTCCCTCACACACATCATATAAACTATCTTGATCTTCAGGCGGTTCACGGCTAATGAAACTTGTCGGGCTAGCTTCACCGATAATATTATTAGTTTATGCGATGCCCCCATAAGGAAGTGGTGACTTTGAGCCGCCAATTCGGTTAACCGGAAGCCGCATAGTTTCTCTAGGCAGGCTTCTGAACAGGTCTTTGAACGAGAATCAGGTCCTGATTCTCTCG
>Ga0299912_10002509_pt1 | contig 15037 bp, 13 predicted proteins | sample RVTome_2_FD_207667 | JGI IMG/M metagenome (GOLD analysis project Ga0299912, IMG submission 207667) | Soil microbial communities from uranium-contaminated site in the Upper Colorado River Basin, Wyoming, United States - RVT95D214 (version 2) ... | reverse complement strand
CTTCAGGAGAAAGGCATGAGCTTTGCAGGGCTACTCATGCGGAACAGAATGCTATTGTTCAAGCCGCAACTTTCGGGATTAGCATAAAAGATAGCATAATTTATTCAACCGTACATCCCTGTATTTTATGCTCAAAACTTCTAATTAATGCCGGGGTAAAAAGGATAATAATAAAGGACAGCTATCCAGATGAGATGTCCCGGAAGATGTTAAAGGAAGCTGGAGTGATAATTGAAATTCTGAGAGAATAAGTAAAATGACATCTAAGTAAGAGAGGTAGAAAAAGATGAAATGCCCTTTTTGTGGAAATGAAGAAGATAAAGTGATAGATTCTCGCACCTCTCAGGAGGGAAGGTCGGTAAGAAGAAGAAGGGAGTGTGAGAAGTGCGGGAAAAGGTTCACCACCTATGAATATGTAGAGAACGTTTCTTTGACTGTGGTTAAAAACGATGGGAGAAGGGAAGATTTCGACCGGCAGAAACTGCAAAGAGGGATAGAGCTTGCCTGCAATAAAAGACCCATCAGTTTGAAAAAGATCACCTCTTTAGTAGATGAAACAGAAGAGGAGCTGCAGGGACTATCCAAAAAGGAAGTTACCTCAAAAGAAATAGGGGAACTGGTAATGAAAAAGCTTAAGGATTTAGATGAGGTCGCTTATGTCCGCTTTGCCTCGGTCTATCACAAGTTCAAGGATATAAATGAGTTCTTAGCTGAGCTTCAGGGTTTGCTGGGATCATAAAAATCAACCCCCTTCATTTATATACCAACTTAAGAATGTAGTGTAAAGCCGTCAAGGTCTTGTCCACAGGATCCTGGTGAAGACTCTAGCTTTACTTATTTTTAGTAAACCTAAAAGACTCTGCCTGACCCTCTCCGACAAGAGGAGAGGGAAGATTTCGTAGCGTCAGGGTTCATCCCTGACGCTTTTTGTTCATTGGGCATAAAGCCCGACGCTACCATTTTTCATCCAGTTGGACGCTACGATAATTAATGATTGACAAACTCCGAAAATAAGATATTATTTAGTCTTGGTATGGAATGTTTAAGGTTGTCATTTTTACAGGGAAGGTAGATAGATAATGCCCAAAGAAAAGGAAATGTCCTTTTTAGACCACCTGGAAGAATTTAGATCAAGATTGATCAAATGTCTTGTTGCGGTGCTTATGTTTTCTATTGCTGCTTTCTTCTTCTCGGACAAGCTTATAGATTTCATTGCCAAGCCCTTACCCGGGGTTTATTTTATGGGACCGGCTGAGGCGGTATATGTTCGGATGAAAATAGCGATGATTTTGGGAGCTATCGTAAGCTCACCGGTTATCCTTTACCAGCTCTGGCAGTTTGTGGTGCCTGGACTCTTAGAGAAGGAAGTCAAATTTGTAGCTCCTGTAGTAATTTTATCCACACTCTCTTTTCTAATTGGGTCCTCATTTGCTTTCTTCGTGGTTTTGCCTTATATGATTAAATTCCTTTTATCCTTCGGCACGGACAAACTCCATCCCTGGATAAAAATCGATGATTACTTGAGCTTTATAGGCTATACCACTTTAATTTTTGGAGCAGTTTTTGAACTGCCTATAGTTTCTTATTTCCTGGGTAAGATCGGGATTATCTCCTCAAAAACTTTAAGAAAGGGAAGAAGGTATGCAATAGTAGCAATCCTGATAGTAGCGGCTTTCGTTACTCCTACTCCGGATGTTTTTAATATGATGCTTTTAGCGGTACCTCTTTATGTTTTATTTGAGGTCAGCATTTTGGTTCTGATACTCCTGGAGAGAAGTAAACGGAAGAATGCTAAAAAAGAGGTTGAATGAAAAAGCCCTGGATAATGACATTGGTCATTTTAATATTTTTGAGTTCATTTTCTTTCGCCCAGGAAATAAATTCAAACTCGGATTCTCTTAAAACTGTTGCCTTAGATGAAGCCTTGAAATGTATCAAGCTGAAAGAAGAGGATTTGACTTTCCGAAATGATTACCTGGAGATTGATGCTTTCAGATTGGAAAAGATAGACCAATTAATGAAAAATCCCTTAGAGACTTCCTCTTTTTCGGAAAAATTGGGTTTAAGTTTAGAAAAGGGGAAAGATTCACCCACTGCTCTTTTAAAAAACGGGTTTAAGTATATAATATCAAAATCCAAAAAAGAAAATAATTTTGAGATATATGAACTCCAGACTGAATTTAAAATAACTCCGGAAGATGAATTATTTCTAAACAAAAATCTAAAAAAGATAGACAAACTGCCTGAGGAGTTAAAAAAGGCTATAGGGTATCTCTTCCTGGGACTCTCCCGGGCCGATAAAGGGTGGGAAGACGCCCTGGCTGAACTTTCCTCTAAGGAGATTGATTCTCTAAGGAATTACTTCCCTATCCTGATTTTAGAAGATGTGATGGATGAATTTAAAAGCGTAGAGGAGATGGATAAAGAACAAAAATATGAGGAAAAATTAGCCAAAGACTTGATTCCTTTGGCAGAAAAATTTAAACTCGAAAAAGCTTATTCTCAAAATATTAAACTGGGTAAGATGGTGGAGGAAGCGATTTCTATTTTAAATGAATACCTATCCACATCCCCGAAAATAAAATCAAATGAGAATGATATGATAATTACAACGAAAACAGAATATGGTGAAATCGTAGTGGGAGGATTTGGCTCTTCAATTTATAAGGGGAATCCGAGGATAATAATTGATTTGGGCGGTGATGATCAATATAATTTAACCTCGTCAGAAGGCTCCTCAGTTGTTTTGGATTTAGGAGGAAATGATACCTATATCTCTTTAGGCAACTATAGTATCGGTTCGGGTTTCTTTGGAACAGGTATTCTGATTGATAAATCCGGGGATGACAACTATATGGGCAGGAGTTTCTCCCTAGGTACGGGTCTTTTTGGAGTAGGAATTCTTATCGATGGGGAGGGCAATGATAAGTATTTCGGTGATATTTTTACTCAGGGTGCAGGTGGTTTCGGGGTGGGGATTCTGTTTGATCTGCAGGGAGCAGATCAATATAACGGTGCTTTATATTCCCAGGGATTTGGTTTTGTTTCTGGTTTTGGAGCGCTGATTGATTCATCCGGTAACGATTCCTATTATGCTGGAGGAAAATATAAAGACATCCTGAGATATAAAGACCATTATCTCAGTTTATCCCAGGGATTTGCATATGGTCTAAGGCCGATTATGTCTGGCGGATTTGGATTTTTATGTGATTTTTCAGGGAATGATATATATCTCTCAGATATTTTCGGACAGGGGTCAAGCTACTGGTGGGGACTGGGAAGTCTATTAGATTTTTCAGGAAATGATAAATATATTTCATATCAGTATGCTCAGGGAGCAGCTACCCATTTGACTTTAGGTTTACTTTTGGATAAATCCGGGGATGATGATTATATCTCACACGGAGTCTCTCAAGGATGTGGTCATGATTTAGCTTGTGGTATACTGGAGGATCAATCTGGAAATGACAATTATCTTTCCTTTGACCTGTCCCAGGGAGCGGGGAGTGCCAACGGAATCGGTATCCTGATGGATTATCAGGGGGATGACAGCTATTTGGTAACCTTAAAAAGCAATACTCAGGGTTATGGTAATCCGAGAAGAGAATATGGTTCTATAGGAATCTTTTTGGATTTGTCAGGCAAGGACAAATATTCTGGAAACAGAGAGGATAATACCTGGTGGACTACTCCTTCTATGTGGGGAGCAGGAATAGATGGTGAATTTTTAAAAGCTGGAAGCAAATAGCTTGTAGCCAGTAGCAAAAAGAAGATAAGAGGAGCGAATATGAAAATTGCTTTAGGGGCGGATCATAAAGGGTATCAATATAAAGAGAAAGTAAAAAAATTCCTTCAGGGAAAAGGATATGAGGTTATAGATTTTGGCACTTTTTCTGAGGAATCAGTGGATTATCCTGATTTTGGATTTAAGGTAGCTAAAGCAGTTTCAAATGGAGACGTAGAAAGAGGGATTTTATTCTGCTGGTCAGGGATAGGGATGTGCATCTCAGCCAATAAGATCAAAGGAGTAAGAGCGGCCTTATGTTTAAATGAAGAAATGGCTAAACTCTCCCGCGAGCATAATGATTCCAATGTTCTTTCCCTTTCTGCTAAATTTATACCTGAAGAAAAGCTTCTGAAGATTGTCGAGGTCTGGTTGAACGCCTCTTTTGAAGGAGGCAGACATCAGAGAAGATTGGATAAAATTTCCTTAGAGGAGAGAATGTAGCGGAGGTCTTTAGACCTCCATAAAAAGTGGAAGGCTGAAGTCTCAAGACCTTGACGGCATTCTGCTATATAAATAATCGGTTCTTCCTATAGCGGAGACTACGTCTGGCACCCTACGGGTGGGTTGGCTCGTAGCCACTGTAGGACAGGGTCGCTAATAATGATGTAGGGCAAGGTTTAAACCTTGCGAAAAATAAGCAACCCTAAAGGGTTGCCCTACAAAAAAATTATATGGAAAGCTGAAGTCTCAAGACCTTGATGGCTTTCCGCTACAAAAATATAATATAAATTAAGGAGCGTTTATTATGAGCAAGTTAAAAGAGGTCGATCCTGAAGTTTATTCTGCAATCCTGGGTGAGACCAAAAGAGAGGCTTATCAACTGGAGCTTATCGCCTCTGAAAATTTCGTGAGCGAAGCCGTCTTAGAGGCTCTAGGCTCGGTTATGACCAATAAATACGCTGAAGGTTATCCGGGGAAAAGATATTATGGTGGATGCAAGTATATGGATATGGTTGAGAATTTAGCTCGGGAAAGGGCAAAACAGCTTTTCGGATGTGAACATGTCAACGTTCAGCCTCATTCCGGTTCCCAGGCTAATATGGGAGTTTATTTCTGCGTTCTGAAACCCGGAGATACCATCTTAGGATTGAATCTCTCTCACGGGGGACATCTCACCCACGGCTCACCAGTTAATTTCTCCGGTAAATTTTTCAAAGTATGTTTTTATGGAGTTAGAAAAGATACTGAAGTTTTAGATTATGATGAAGTTTTACAAATAGCTAAAGACTGTAAGCCAAAATTGATTGTGGCGGGGGCAACCGCTTATCCCAGGATTTTGGATTTTGAGAAGTTTCGTAAGATTGCAGATGAGGTTAGCGCTTATTTGATGGTAGATATCGCTCATATAGCCGGATTGGTCATTGCCGGGATTCATCCTTCGCCCGTGCCCTATGCTGATTTTGTTACCTCTACCACCCATAAAACCTTGCGTGGTCCCAGGGGTGGGATGATTATGTGTAAGGAAAAATATGCCAAGGAGCTGGATAAAGAGATAATGCCGGGCATACAGGGTGGTCCACTTATGCATGTGATTGCCTCCAAGGCTGTGGCTTTCAAAGAAGCGCTGGAGCCTTCCTTTAAAGAATACCAACGTCAGATTGTAAAGAATGCCAGGACGTTGGCTCAAGAGCTTGTAAATTATGGTTATCACGTGGTAGCTGGTGGAACAGATACCCATCTGATGCTGGTTAGTTTTGTAGAAAAAGGAATAACTGGCAAAGTAGTGGAGGAGGCTTTAGATAAAGCAGGTATTACAGTTAACAAGAATACCGTTCCTTTTGACCCGCAGAAACCTTTTATCACCTCCGGTATAAGGATAGGAACCCCTGCAGTTACTACCCGGGGAATGAAGGAGCCAGAAATGAAAATAATTGCCAGGTTTATTCACGAGACCATCTCCAATTTAGGGAATGATGAGCTCTATAAGAAAGTCAAAAAAGAGGTTGAGGAACTCTGTTATAAATTCCCCTTGTATAAAGAGAGACTGGAAATTAGTAGACAGTAGGTAGTAGACAGTAGACAGGGAAATGTAGCGGGGGTCTTCAGACCTTCATAAAAGAATGGAAGGCTAAAATCTAAAGACCTTGAGGCTTTCCTCTACATTAACAGATGAGTATTCACAAAGATAGAATCAGAGCGGTTTTAAAAGAAGAGAGGGCTGACCGGGTGCCAGTTTCTTTATGGAGACATTTTTATAATCAGGAGGGAAGTGCATCAGGATTAGCAGATGCTATGATGTCTTTCCAGCAAAAATATGACTGGGATTTTATGAAGGTAAATCCACGGGCAAGCTATCATATCGAAAGCTGGGGAGCAAAGATAAAATTCAGCCAGAATCCTTTAATTAAGACTAAAGTTATTGAGTATCCGGTTAAAAAAACTGAAGACTGGAAAAGATTAAAAGTGCTAAATTCATCGATTAAATCTTTAGCCGAGCAATTAGAAACTTTGAAGTTGATCAAAAAAAGACTTAAAGCTGAAATATTCATGGTTGAAACGATCTTTACACCTTTATCCATTGCTGGAGATTTGGTAAAAGAGGAGAAGGATTTATTAAAAGACTTAAGAAAGAAACCTGAATTGATTCATACAGCCTTAGAGATAATCACTGAGACTTTTTCGGGTTTCGCAGTCGAGTGTTTGAATGCGGGAGCAGATGGAATTTTCTTTGCCACCACTGAATGGGCGACCAAGAATCTATTGACTGAAGAAGAATATTTAGAATTCGGCAAGCCTTATGATCTAAAGCTCTTGCAGAAGATAGAATCTGCCGAGTTCAATATTCTGCATATCTGTAAAAGCCATAATTTTCTCAGGCTTTTCTCTGATTATCCAGTAAAGGTGGTAAACTGGGATTCGAGTGATCTGACCAATCTAAATCTCAAAGAAGGTGCAAAAATATTGCATAAAACAGTTATGGGTGGAATAGACCAGGAGAATTTGCTGGTTAAGGGAACTCCACAAAAGGTATCCCAAAAAATAAAGGAATTGATTACTCTAAATCAGGAACTCAGACTGATTCTGGGACCCGGATGTGTAATCTCTCTGCAAACACCTGAAGAAAATATCAAAGCGGTAAGAAATGCGGTTGAGAATCCTTGGATCAATCTTAAGTGAAGGACTATAGAAGTTTTGAGAATTCAGCCTTCCATACATTTTAATGGAGTTCTGAAGACCTCCCCTACATTGAAAACCAAAAAGTTAGAAGGAGTAATGGATGGAAAAGAAGAGTATTGAAATAATCCATCAAATAAAAGAATTAGCAAAGACAAAGATCAAAAAGGAAGATATTCTTAAGGAAGTCGTAAAAATTTTAAAGAACAACTTTATTTATTATAACTGGGTGGGAATTTATCTTTTAGAGGGAGAGGAGTTGGTGCTTGGTCCTTATTTGGGCAAACCTTCACCTCATACCAGGATCCGTTTAAATAGCGGCATCTGTGGGGCGGCAGCCAGTCAGAAAAAATCTATAATTATCCCGGATGTTAAAGCTGATTCCAGGTATTTAGCCTGCAGCCTGGAAACCAAATCAGAGATAGTTGTTCCTATTATGACAGGAGAGAAGGTCTGGGGTGAGATAGATATTGATTCTGATAGATTGGATGCTTTTACGGAGGAAGATAAGCATTTATTAGAAGAGATCTGCTCCATTTTAGCTGAATTATTTTGATTTTTTTTGTGTTTTAGCTTGCATCTAATATGAAAGGAAATGCATAAGAAATGAATTATTTACTAATAATTTAATGTTATTAGATTATTTTGTATTACAAACATTCAAATTATATTAATAACTAACTCCACAATAGGTAAAGTATTATGAATGATATTTAAAGTATTACATTATATTCCCATCCTAACATTTCTCTGTACTCATTAAAAATTTGCTAACGGCATATCTTTTGCATTTCTCATGGGAAAATAGACATATTTAGAAAGGATAAAAATGGAACAGGAAACCTCAAAAGACAGTTTAAAATATCAGGTTCTAAGACTCTTAGCTATCAGGATTAACAACTCAGTTCCCATTAAGGAAATAATTCAAGAGGTAATAGAGAAGACACTTGAAATAATGGGATTGGAAGCTGGTTCAATTGCTTTATGGGATGAGGACACAAAAGAATTAATCTATGAAGCCATATCCGGTAAACCTGATAAAGCTGATTTCCTTTCAGCCATGGAAAAAAGTGTCATTCAAACGATGAGAAAGGATTTTAAAATCGAGTCTATATATCTGACCCTGCAAAAAGATGGGTTATACAGCCTTTTCTCCTATCCGATTAGAGCAGATGGCAGATTATTAGGGGCAATCACTGGACTGAGCTCAGGAAATAGAAATCTAATTTTAGAGGAGGAGTTTTTAGAAGCTTTAGGGAGTCAGTTAGGATTAGGAGTTTCTAAATCTGAAGGGTATCTTACTAAGGCTGAGAAGAGAAAGATAGAAGAGGAAAAAGAACAAGCTTTAAAATCTGAAATGCTTTCTGCCATAACTCTCACTTCTGGAACTGTAAATCATGAGATTAATAACCCTTTAACTGCGATTTTAGGAAATGCACAACTGCTTTTAGCTCGTAAAGAATATCTTGATCAGGAGACAGTGGAAAAGCTAAAGAAGATTGAAGAAAATGCTCTGAAGATAGAAGAGGTCACTCACAATCTTCTCAGAATAATTGAGCCGGTGATTGTGGAATATGCACCTGGAGTAAAGATTATAGACCTAGCAGGTTCTAAAAAGAGAGATTTTTCCTCTGAATCTTAACAAGCGGGGCTCACTGCAAAGCATTCCTGCAATTATCACTGAAAATAAAGCAATAAAAAGGCGGATAATCTCGCCTTTTTATTGCTTTTTTCTTGGCTTATCCTACTTCGACCTTTTTCTCTTCAGCCCTGAAAGATTCAGTCTTTTTCTCTTCTGTGCTCAAAGGTTCAGTCGATCTGGATTTTGTCTTCAAGGTATCTATTCTTTCCTTTCTTAAGCGGATTAATACTCCTAAGGAGATTAACATAAACAGGAAAGAATTGGCCTGTCTGAAGATCTCTCCATAATTAAAAATGCTGTCCAGGAACGCCAGCACACCCATGAGGAAAAGCATAGTTGACCAAAATAGCATAATCTACCTCCACGGAAAGGGGTTAATTTATTTCGCTATCGTTCTTAATTTGATTTTTTTATCGGCAGTTTTAGGGTAAACCTTAGAGTTAATCTTTAATAATTTAGGGTTAGATTTTATTGAGTTTAAGAATTCCTGCGTATAATGGTATTGATAAATTAGATTTCTATAAAGTAGAGCAGGGTTTTATATGGAATCGTAAACTGCAGGATGTTGATCTTCAGGTTAACTAAAGGTTGGTTCGCCAATTTTTAGCGAATTAAAGATAAAGCGAAGGATATGCACTCCCGTATTTATTTCCGGGATTTTACTTTTTCCGAGAATAATAAATAAATTCTTGACAGTCGTGTAAAGATAGAATAACTTAATATCCTTATTGTTATGATAGAGAATCTATTACATGAGAATTGCGGTATCTTCGCCATCTATGGTGCCAGGAAGGCCGCAGAACTGACCTATTTGGGGCTTTATGCCCTTCAGCACAGAGGGCAGGAGGCATCCGGTATAGTCTCCTCTGACGGTAGTAAGCTCTTCCAGTTAAAGGGGATGGGACAGGTGAACGAAGTCTTTGCTAGTAAAGAAGTTTTAGGTGACTTAAAAGGGGAGATAGCTATCGGACATAATCGATATTCCACCACCGGCTCTTCTACTGTAGCTAACATTCAACCTCTCCAGATTACTTATAAAGGGGATAAGCTCTTAGCAGTAGGACATAATGGAAATCTGACCAATTCCACAGGTTTGAGAATAAAATTAGAGAAAGAAGGTTCAATCTTTCAAACCACTACTGATAGCGAGATAATTTTACACCTGATTGCACGTTCTAAAAAGGAAAAGATCGAGGATAGCTTAGCGGATGCTCTTTCTCAGGTTAGTGGCGCTTACAGCTTGGTCTTCATAACGTCGGATTCTATATTAGCCGCCAGGGATCCATACGGATGGAGACCTTTGGCTTTAGGGAGGCTCAGAGATGCCTGGGTGGTTGCTTCCGAAACCTGTGCCTTCGATATTATCGGAGCAAAATATGTAAGGGATCTAAAGCCGGGCGAAATTATTTTGATAAATAATAAAGGGCTAAAGTCGTTTTTACCTTTTAAAAAAGTCAAACATGCTTTCTGCATTTTTGAATTTATCTACTTTGCACGGCCTGACAGTATGATCTTCGGTGAAAATGTGGACAAGGTCAGAAGAAGGCTGGGTCATCAACTCGCTAAAGAACGGCCAGCAGATGCGGATATAGTGATTGCAGTTCCAGATTCAAGTAATACCCATACCCTGGGCTATTCCGAACAATCCGGTATAAAATTTGAAGTCGGTTTAATCCGGAATCATTATATTGGCAGGACTTTTATCCATCCGGAGCAAAAGATCAGGGATTTAGATGCGAGGATTAAATATAATCCGGTTAAAGGGGTATTAAAGGATAAGAAGATAATAATAGTGGACGATTCGATCGTGCGCGGGACTACCAGTAGAAAATTAGTCGGGATGTTAAGAAATGCTGGGGCCAAAGAGGTTCACTTCAGGGTAAGTTCCCCTCCCATCATCAGCCCCTGTTTTTACGGGATAGATATGCCCACCAAAAAGGAGTTAATCGCTTCTTCAAAATCGGTCGAGGAGATCAGAAGATATTTAGGCGTGGATTCCTTAGGTTATCTCTCGATCGAAGGGATGCTATCGATGCCCTCCCTACCCAGAGAAGATTTCTGCGTAGCCTGCTTCTCTGGCAAATATCCTTCTAAAATCGAGAACAATATTGGAAAGTTCGCCCTGGAATTAAAATAAGCACTAGATTAAATTTAATTTAAAGGCAGTCCTGCCCCTTATGGGCTGCTTTTTGTTTTTTACCAAAATGAAGACGAGCATTATTCTGCCGATAAAATTAAAGCAGATTATAAATACAGGCTAAAGGCAAAAGTCTATAGTCTATTTAATAATTTCAGTAAAATATTTGAGGGTAGTATGGAAAAGGCTAAGATAATAGTTATCGATGATGAAGAGAGCATGTGCCGGTTTATGCAGATTATGCTGCAGAAAGAAGGATATGAGGTAACCTCTACCGTTAGTAGTAAGGAAGCTTTAGAGGAGATAAAAAATAAAAACTATGATTTAGTGATCGCAGACCTGATGATGCCGGAGATGAACGGTTTGGAGCTTTTATCCCGGGCTAAATCTATTTCTCCGGATATAAACTTCATCGTTATGACCGCTTATGCCTCGGTTGATACTGCTATCGAAGCTCTTAAAAAAGGTGCCTTTGACTATATCACCAAACCGTTTAAAGTAGATGAGATAAAAATCGCTATAAAGAAATCATTAGAACAGAAAAAAATAGCAGAGGAGAATATAAATCTTAAACGGCAGTTGAAAAAAGAGTTCGGCTTGCATAATCTAATCGGTAATTCTCCAGAGATTATTCAGTTGAAGAAATTAGTGGAGAGGGTTGCGGAAACTGATAGCACTGTTCTGATCCAGGGGGAAAGCGGGACCGGGAAAGAATTAGTCGCTAAAGCCATCCATCAGCTAAGCCATAGAGTAGATCAACCCTTTATCACCATTAACTGTGCGGCTCTGCCGGAAAGTCTTCTGGAAAGCGAGCTTTTCGGGCATATAAAGGGGTCTTTCACTGGAGCAGTAAGGGATAAAGAGGGGCTTTTCCAGGTGGCTGATCAGGGAACTTTTTTCATGGATGAGATCGGGGTAACCTCTCCAACTATTCAGGTGAAACTTTTGAGAGTATTAGAGGAAAAACAGTTCACTCCAGTGGGAAGCACCAAACCAGTGGATGTGGATGTAAGGCTTATTGCCGCCACGAATACAAATTTAGAGGAAGAAGTAAAATTAGGGAATTTCAGATCTGACCTTTATTACCGACTTAATGTAATTCCTATACATATCCCACCTCTAAGGGAGAGAAAAGGGGATACTGAAATCTTAATAAGATATTTTATTAAAAAATATTGTGATAAACTGGGGGTTTTAGAGAAGGGGATTTCTTCTGAAGCTATAAGTAGTTTGGTCAGCTATCCCTGGCCTGGAAATGTCAGGGAACTAGAGAATACCCTGGAGAGAGCAGTTCTCTTGACATCAGGTGAAATTATAGATCTGAATTCCCTTACCCAAAATATCGTAGAGAATAAACCCTTAGGGTTTATTCGGTCAACTCAACCTGAGATCCCAGCTTTGGAATCAATAGAGAAAGCATATATCTTCTGGGTATTGAATCAAACTGGCTGGCAGAAAACCAAAGCCGCCCAGATACTAGGGATAGATGCTTCTACCCTCTACCGCAAAATAGAAAGATATAATCTCAAAGAGAAATGAAGAATCCTTCCAAATCCTGTGAATACAAATATGGACATAAGTCCTGGTTTTTAGCAGTACTTTTTTTCACGATTTTCCTGTGGATATACTGGAGAACTTCCTGTCCAACCATATTCTGGTGGGATAGTGCAGAATTTGTAGCCGCCATTGCTACTCTGGGCATACCACATCCTCCGAGCTTTCCTTTATATGTTTTACTGGGTAAAGCTTTCTCGTTTTTGCCTGTTTTCTCTTTATCTTTAAAACTGAATTTACTTTCCGGTATATTCTCTGCGCTTAGCCTGGCGATTTTCTTCCTGCTTTTTCTAAAGGTTACCCGGATATTCCTTTCTGAATTGGCTAAAAATGAAAAATTACTTATTTTCTCTTCTACGCTTTTGCTTTTAGTGGCGGGATTGAACTATGCCTTCTGGATTCAAGGAGTCAGGGCAGAGGTCTATTCTTTAAACGGTTTACTCTTTATCCTCTTGTTCTTTTGTGGAGTAAACTACTTGTATGGATCTAATTTTGATCAAGTTCCAGACGGGATCGATCTGGAGAAAATTAGAACTTACCAGAAAAATCTCCGCTGGCTATATCTATTCTTTTTTGTTTTTGGATTAGGGATGGGAAATCACAACGTAACTTTGCTATCCGTATTTCCAGCTTTCATTTACCTTTTTATCTGTTATGATTTTCATAATTTCCTTAAGCTGAAAAATTTAGCTATATCCTTTATATTTTTTATCTTAGGCTGCAGCGTCTATCTTTATCTACCTTTAAGGGCAATTAACTCACCAGTTTTGAACTGGGGGAATCCTTCTAACCTGGGAAAGACCATAACTGCAGTCCTGGCATTAAAATCTGTTAAACAGATAGGATTTGCCCTGAATTATACCCTGTGGGAAAGGACTAAAGATGCCTGGGGGATGATCTCCTCGCAATTAACTTTTTTACCATTTTTCTTTAGCTTAATCGGGTCTCTTTATTTAATAAGGAAAAATTTCAAGTTGTTTATTTTCTTTCTTTTTTTGATTATCGGGAACTCGTTAACCATTATAGTTCTCCCCTCTGAGTTTATCTCCACCAGCACAGATTTTCAGGGATACATTCTTCCCATTATCTTTTCTTTTGCTATTCTTTTTGGATTTGGGATTTTATTTATTCTTAAATATGTGTATGAGCGGGTGAGCCAAAAGAAGTTCAGTCCTGGTTTCAAGAAAAGTCTGGTAATTGTATTCACAATTTTCTTTTTATCCATTTCCTTTTTGCCTTTCTTAACCTATTACCGGCTAACGGATTTATCTAAAGATGATTTAGCCTATAGATATGGTATGGAGGTTCTATCTCAAGCAAAAAAGAATTCAGTTTTGTTTATCGACAATCCCAATCTCTATTTTATACTGTGTGCTCTCAAATATGGAGAGGGGTATAGAAATGATGTTGCGGTTTTAGACCGGGGCTTATTAAAAGCGAAATGGAACTGTCAACAGGAGAGAAGTAATTATCCTGAATATTTTTCGGGTATCAATTCCGGGTTAACCGGTGAAGACCTGTTCCTGGCTTTAATGAGTAAAGGATTGCGCCAGAATTTACCACTATATCTGGAATTTACCGAGGGGGACTCAGACTTGATTGATTTTCTCTATCCCGCAGGTTTCCTTTTTAAGATAGAGAAGAAAATTACAACTAAATTTCCAGATGAAATTTTGGTCAAGCAGATGGAATTTGAAGAGAAGTATTTTACTCAAAAAGAGGAAAGGGCTTTTATAAATGATTATGATGCTCAGAGGATGTTCGTATTTATCACTTACCGCTGGGGGCTTTACTATGAAAAAAGAGGAATGTTAAAAGAAGCTTTAAAGAATTTTTCTATGGCTGGAGAACAGGATCCTTTCAATCTTGAACTTCAATGGAGGATTGAAACCTTAAAGAATAAAATTCAATCCTGAGAACGGTTCAAAGGATTGGTAAAAATCTGAACAGAGATAAAGTCTCGCATTTCGCAAGCAAATAAGCGAAATGCCTTCTTTTTTAGAATAAAAAAGAAAAAGTTCATTTAATAAATAATAACCAACTACATTGTCTTAAGGGGGTTATAATTTAGAGATTTTGTATGGCATATTATTTGCGATAAATTCAGTTAAAATTGGAATCACCAACACCCAACAAACCAATAACCTTAAAAGAAAGGAGAGGGGGTGAAAAAAGATGCTGAGTAAAATGAAAAAAGGGCAGAAGGGTTTCACCCTGATCGAGTTAATGATCGTAGTGGTCATCATCGGTATATTGGCAGCTCTGGCAATACCGAGATTTATGAAGGCTACTACCAAGTCCAAACAGTCTGAGGCAAAGACGATCTTGAAGCAGATATATACCATGCAACATGCTTATCGGCAGGAGTATGATGCTTACTGCTGTAATGGAGCTTCAGCCGCAGCGGATGGCTCTATCCCGGTACTGGGGATTGATATTATGCATTCTGCCAGATATACTTATACCATAACTTCGGCGACTGCATCTGCTTTTCTTGCTACTGCTACTGCTACTGTGAACCTGGATGACGATGCTACTGTGGATACCTGGACAATTACTGATGTTGGTACGCTTACCAATACCATCAATGATGCTCAACTCTAATTAATAAGGGGCAGGAGAATAGGTTAGCCCAGCCCGCCTGAGGCGGGCTGGGCTGCCTGATTGAAAAAATCAAATAAGGTTAAAGCTCTTATGAATCGAAATAAAGAAAAGGGATTCACCATGATCGAGTTAATGATCGTGGTGGTTATTATAGGGATATTAGCCTCTTTAGCTATACCAAAATATATGCGAGCTTCTA
>Ga0299912_10002508_pt1 | contig 15040 bp, 12 predicted proteins | sample RVTome_2_FD_207667 | JGI IMG/M metagenome (GOLD analysis project Ga0299912, IMG submission 207667) | Soil microbial communities from uranium-contaminated site in the Upper Colorado River Basin, Wyoming, United States - RVT95D214 (version 2) ... | reverse complement strand
GTATATTCTGTTCGATTTCGGTTAATAGCTCGATCAATACTTTGCGATCCTTCTTAGCCATATTTCCATATATCTTCTCCCGCAGGATGATTGAAATCTCTTCAAAGTCTTTTTTAAGTTTTCGACCTTTTTGGGTCAATTCAACATAGGTCACCCGGCTGTCCGTCTCACAAGGGATTTTTTGGACATACCCGTATTTTTCAAGAGTATTAATCATAACGGTAACAGTTGATTTCACTCGTCTGGTACTCTCAACAACAGCTTTGATTGGAACAGGCTTCTTCTGCTGGAACAGGAAGACTAATGCCGCACCATGTGCCGGGACAATTCCTTTGATGGAACGTTTTCGCAATTCTGCTTCGATCAGGGCATTGGCTGACTCCCTAATCCTTGCGATCTGAGCAATGATTCCTTCTGTATTCATCTTGTTATCTTTATTCATCATTAGATCAAATATACGTTTGACTACTATGATAGTTCGGGCACGAACCAATATCAAGAATAAAATTCGAATATTTTTATATTAAAGGTAAGTTCATACTCTCCATTTTTTCCGGGAAAAAACTCAGGATCGTCATGAATGGGCAGTCTGTTATGCGGCATGATTTATTTTCCATTATGCTTTTATCGTTATGCTGGCTGAGCCGGGGGAGCAGCGTATCCTTTGATTAAGGCTCATATCGAAAGTTGCCCTACTTTTCTTCTAAATTCCCGAGAATAATTATGCCGGGAAAGATCGGATTGACTTTTTGAGAAAAAATGTCAAGAATATCAGGCAATTCAGCCGTAGGATGATAGGGGAATGAAGCAATGCAGGAAATGAAAAGGAAATTCGGGTACCCGGACATGAGCGATGAAAGAAAGATAGCGTACTTTTCAATGGAAGTCGGCCTTGAGACGGATATGCCCACCTACAGCGGCGGGCTTGGAGTTCTTGCCGGCGATACGATTCGCTCGGCCGCCGAGCTTAACGTTCCGATGGCAGCGGTGACTTTGCTTCATCGTGAAGGTTATTTTTATCAAAGGCTCGATGAGAACGGCGTTCAAACCGAGCAGGCCGTGCAGTGGGTTGTCGAGGATTTTCTCGAACCTTTGGACGAGATAGTAACAGTTGACCTTGAAGACAGGCAGGTAAAGATCAAAGCCTGGAAATATGAAATCAATCTTGGCAGGAACCATGTACCGGTATATTTTCTGGATACGGACCTGCCTGATAACAGCGACTGGGACCGGACGTTGACGAATTATCTTTACGGGGGCGATTCGTACTATCGTTTATGCCAGGAGATTATTCTCGGCATCGGGGGCGTGCGGATGCTTCGGGCGCTGGGGCATAACCAAATCGACAGATTTCACATGAATGAAGGCCATGCCGCTTTTTTGACGCTGGAGCTGTTAAAGGAACAGTGCGAGGCAGCGGCAAGAGAATCTATCTCGGACGAGGATATCGAGGCCGTGCGCGGCAAGTGTGTATTTACCACGCACACGCCGGTCCCGGCCGGGCAGGATAAATTTCCCATCGAGGAAGTTGAGAAGGCATTGAATAAACACCCATGCATGCAGGTAAAAGACTTGATAATTCAGGATGGGGCTTTGAATATGACCTATCTTGCTCTGACGCTGAGTCACTATGTAAACGGTGTGGCGAAAAAACACGGGGAGGTTTCCAGTCACATGTATGCTCCGTACAGAATCGATTCGATAACCAACGGGGTGCACGTTGCGACCTGGACGTCGGAGCCTTTTAGGGATTTGTTCGATAAATATATCCCGGGCTGGAGGGAAGATAATTTTAACCTGCGTTATGCACTGAGTATTCCGGAATCGGAAATCTGGGAGGCCCATGTGCAGGCCAAGCGCGAACTGATTCATTACGTCAACCGCGAGACGAATAAGGGGATGGACACGGATATTTTTACGTTGGGTTTCGCCCGGCGTGCTGCGGCTTACAAGAGAGCGGATTTGCTGTTGAGCGATATAGAGCGGTTGAAAGAAGTCTATTCCAAAGCAGGGCCTTTTCAGATAATCTACGCTGGCAAGGCTCATCCGAAAGACCAGCAGGGCAAGGAGCTTATTCAGCGGATATTCCAGTCGATAAACGCTTTGAATTCGGATGTGAAAATCGCTTATCTCGAAAACTATGATATTCAATTAGGCAAGCTTATGACGTCCGGCGTGGATGTTTGGGTCAATACGCCGATGCCGCCCATGGAGGCGTCGGGCACGAGCGGCATGAAAGCGGCCCTGAACGGAGTGCCTTCATTCAGTATTCTTGACGGCTGGTGGATCGAAGGCTGTATCGAAGGCATAACGGGATGGTCGATCGGGCATAACAGCCGCGGTCTTGAAGCCGAACGTGATACCGAGCAGGATGCGAACGCCCTTTTTGATAAACTCCAGAACACAATCATTCCTCTGTACTATAATCAACCGGGGCAGTTCCATTGCGTAATGTCACATTGTATTGCCCTGAACGGCTCGTTTTTTAACACCCAGAGGATGGTGCAGCAGTATGTTCTCAAAGCTTATTTCTCATGATGCACTTTGTCGGGATCAGATAATTCTGACAATGATGTAATATTTTAATGGCGGCAGGATATAACATGTCTGTCTTCTGCTGCTCGGGGCGAGATTCGAGTCAAAGACGCATATAAATTTCTTGCTTTATCGGCAGTTTGCCGTTAAGATTATGCGGAAATGGGATTTTTGGCCGGTAATGGACGGTCGGACCGTTTGAGAGTCTCACCATGGGTTGGGCCGGATCCCGGGCTTTCCCAGGAAATTCAAGGTATAAGATAATTAGATTGCTAATTTATTTAGCACAGACAAGGAGAATTAAGTTATGGCAGTAAAGATACATTACGAAAATGATGCTCCTCTCAATGCCTTAAAGGGCAAGAAGGTAGCAGTTGTCGGCTACGGTAGTCAGGGCCACGCTCACAGTCTGAATCTGCGTGACAGCGGTATCGAGGTGGCGGTTGCCGAGCTGAAGGGAACAAACAATTTCAAGCTCGCCCGCAGGCATGGCTTTAAGCCCACCGACATCAAAAAGGTCTGCAAGGGTGCAACGCTGATCATTGTGACGCTCCCGGACGAAATGCAGGCGAAAGTTTACGCCGACCACATCGGGCCCAACCTGGTAGCGGGCCAGACGCTCGGTTTCTGTCACGGTTTCAATATTCATTTCAAGTATATTGTGCCGCCTGAGAATGTAAACGTTGTGATGATTGCTCCGAAGGGGCCGGGACATCTGGTTCGCAGCGAGTTCGAGAAGGGCGGCGGCGTGCCGTGCCTGGTGGCGGTCCAGCAGGATGCGACCGGCGATGCGAAGAAGATTGCCCTTGCATGGGGCAACGGCATCGGCGGCGCCCGGGCGGGGATCATCGAGACTACGTACAAAGAAGAGACGGAAACGGACCTGTTCGGCGAGCAATGCGTTCTTTGCGGCGGTTTGACCGCGCTGATCAAGGCCGGTTTCGAGACGCTGGTCGAAGCAGGATACCAGCCTGAAATCGCTTACTTCGAATGTATGCACGAGGTGAAACTGATCGTCGATTTGATGTATCAGGGCGGGATGAGCTATATGAGATACAGCATTTCCAACACAGCAGAGTATGGCGACCTGACGCGCGGGCCGAGAATTATCCCGCCGAAGACCAAGGCGGAGATGAAGAAGATCCTCGCCGAGATCACATCCGGCAAATTCGCCAAGGAATGGGTAAAGGAATATAAGTCGGGGCTGAAAAAGTTCAATAAGCTATACGACAAGGATCACGGCAGCAAGCTCGAACAAGTCGGTCGAAAACTTCGTAAAATGATGAAGTGGATCAACTCCAAAGAAGTTTAGACCATAGATTCACGATAGGAGGATTGCAATGCGGCGGAATATGCCGAGTCAATCTGCGATCTCCGGTTTCCGGAATTCAAATGCGAATTCCAGGATTGGAAATCGCAGATTGGCTTTTGCTGTGTGCTGTTATGCCGGTTTGTTTGTCGGTATCCTGCTTGCCGGTTGTTCTGCCGTATCCTCACCCGCCGCAGCGAAGAATCAGCAGCTTTCCCAGGAACAGGAGTTGTCGGTGCCGTATGACCAGATCACACTGAAAAAGAGCCTTACTCTCGATGCGCTGCCTAAGATTCGAAGGTCCCAAAGTGAGCCTGAATCTCGCATCGCGGAAGCTGAAACGGTCAGTCACAGCGATCGCGTTGTGGCCTCGCTGGGACAGAGCCCGGACGGCTACAGCACCTGGTTCAATATGGTGACATTCCACGAATTCCGGCTCAACGTTATACGGAAGTACTTCTTTGCCGTTGACGACAGGGCGGGGAGCTTGCGGACCCGGCCCAGGCGAGGTCTTCGCTTTGACTGCGAAATGCTGCTGGGAAAAGAGGTACTCGGCGAATCTTACACATCTGAAAACGCAAGGCGGATCGCGATACTGAGATACGTCCTGGATTCTACCCGCGTGGACATAAAAGAGCTTGGCGACGATGTCGATGTGCCCGGCCAGTACAATCAGAAACTGGACGTCTGCGGGATGCTTATCAATCAGATGTTTGAAACGGTGCTGGTAAAGCTCGAAGCGTCACCCGTGCTGGCGATGAGGCTGAGCCTGGCCGGCGGGGCCGAGTTCGATCACATCAACTTTAACAAGGGCACGGTCCGGATGGTCGTTACGGATGATGCCGTCGCGGTCAAGGCCCGCTTCGGTGCTTTCGCACACGGCGAAAAATAATCGTAAATCTATTAAAAAGAGTGGGTCTGTAAGCCGAGTTTTGTATCCCGCCTATAAGGCGGGCGGCGATCATTTATCTCGACCGACCGTTGCCGGTCGGCTCTGCCTTGCGACAAGCGACCTACCCGCCGGCAGAGCGGCTGTTAACCGCTCGTACCCGGGCCGAGTGTCCGGCTTGCTTGGTCTTGCAGGCGGTGGGGTTTACCCTGCCGGCGCCGTCACCGGCGCCGCGGTGCGCTCTTACCGCACCATTTCACCATTGCCTGTCCCCATGGGGACATCGGCTGTGTATTTTCTGTGGCACTTTCCCGCGGGTCGCCCCGGGTGGCCGTTAGCCACCACCGTGCCCTGTCCTGCTCGGACTTTCCTCCCCCGTTTCTGTCTTCGCCAGAAGACACGGGGGCGACCGCCCGACCCACTCTTTTTAATAGACATTGTATTGCTTACTACTACTTGATTATTATAACAAAGGTTTATCTTATTTTCAAAACCAATCGCGTTAAATATCAAGGAAGCCGCTAAGACTGCTGCGAAATACCTGCTCCGGGATCGCGGCACCTGATTGAATGGTTGGATTGCCGCCGGCATCTTACATCGTGGTTGTTTGGCCGGATGAGTTTTATTTCATCCGGTCCTCTCTTGAGATTTCGATGTGCTTCTTGAAATTCTTATCGTCGGTTTCAGGGAAATCCCTTCTGTAGTGGACGCCCCGGCTTTCCCGGCGGTTTTGGGCGGATTGGGCGATAAGCAGGGAGGCGGTGAGCATGTTCTGGCATTCCCAGCCGGCAGGTGAATCGAAGATTTTATCCATCACGTACCTTTGCCAGAATCTTATAATTTCCTGGACCTCTGTCAGGGGCTGGTCTAGGCGGGTGATTCCGACGTTTCGCCACATAAGGGCTCGAAGCGAGTTCCTGACATCGTCGGTATCCAGTCGTGTTCGGTCCGAATGGGGGATCTGATATTTTATCAGGGGGTGCTTGAGATGGGCGGCGGTTGCTTTTTTCTTTTGCGAAACCTCTTGCCCGGCGATTTTCCCGAACACCAGTCCTTCGAGCAGCGAGTTGCTGCCGAGCCTGTTTGCGCCGTGCAGCCCGGTAGAGGCGATTTCACCACAGGCGTAAAGACCCTCGATGTTCGTTTTGGCCGTCAGGTCGGTTTTTACGCCGCCAATCATATAGTGGGCACTCGGCCGGACCGGAATCAGGTCGTGAGTTATGTCGATATCGAAACTTTCGAGCAGCTCGTTAATCCAGGGAAATCTTTTTGCGAAATATGCTTTATCGAAGTGCCTGACGTCCAGATAGACATGCGTCGATTCGGTTTTTCGCATCTGGGCCAGGATTGCTCTGCTGACGATATCGCGCGGTGCGAGCTCTGCGGCTTCGTGGTAGTCCTTCATAAAACGCCGGCCTTTGCTGTCCAGCAGGACCGCTCCTTCGCCGCGAAGCGTCTCGCTAATAAGAGCCCGCGTGGCGCCTGCAATGTAAAGCGTCGTCGGATGAAACTGGACCAGCTCCAGATCACGCAGTATGGCGCCGGCCCGGTAAGCCATGGCGATGCCGTCACCGGTGGCGGCTTCCGGATTCGTAGTTTCACGATATAGCCGGCCTGCGCCGCCGGTAGCAAGGATAGTACTTGCGGCCCAGATAATTTGTGAGCCTCTTTTCTGTTCGTGGCCGATGATTCCCACGCACTTGTTGTCGTCGGTGAGCAAATCGATCGTATAGAAATTTTCCAGTATTTTGATGTTTGGATTCCGTCTGGCTCGTTCTATCAATGCCTCAGCGATGGCCCGTCCGGTTTCATCGCCGTGGGCGTGAGCGACGCGAGGGTAGCTGTGACCGCCTTCGAGCGTGGCGGCGATATGATTTTCTCCCAGGTCGAATTCCGTGCCCCATTTGAGAAGCTGCTCTACAAGTTCCGGCCCCCGGCGAACTACCAGGTCAACAACACCTTCATCACAGATTCCACTGCCGGTTTTGAGCGTATCTGCGATGTGTGATTCGAATGTATCTGCTTTATCCAGCACCGAGGCAATGCCTCCCTGGGCTTTAAATGTGTTGCTGTCTTCAGCGTAAGCCTTGCAGACGATTATTACGTTGCGACGTTCGGCGGCTTCGAGAGCGGCGCGAAGACCTGCGATACCAGTACCTATCACTACACAGTCGGTAAAAAGCTGGTGTGCGGAGATAGAGTTGACATTTACAAGATAGCGTCTGAATTCCGATTTCTCAACCATAAATTTAATGCTCGATAAGACTTAGGGCGTTTCGGTTTTGGGCTCCTTGCGGCTGAGGGTAACCTGGTCGGTGAATACTCTCTTGTCGTCGGCATACTTGAGAATAAATGTCTGAAGCTCTTTTGTCGATCCTGTCAGAACAATCCTGTCGCCGACAGATGTATGTTCCACTGCATCCGGTTTTTCTTTGAGCAACTCTTCCATATTGGATTCTAACATTAATCGCAATTTTAACTGTGGCTCTATGGAGTCTATTTTCACAAACGTATGAGCAGGTATCAGGAATATAGAGTTATATGGCCAGTCCATCTTGTTCGGGTCTTCCGGTTCCCAGGGCAATTCGCTCGGAAAAATGTCCAGGAAAAGCCTGTTCTGCAGTTTCACAAGGTGTGCCACAAACGAGCCTTTTTTTCCGTCTTCATCAGTGAAAATCAATTTGTATGCATTTTTCGGCTCGTCGATACACTTGAATTCCCAGGTGGTGGGGCTGTTTGCATCATCCGCCCATGTTCCGCACAGTTTTTTATCCACCACGACGTCTTTTTCCGTGTAAAGCGGATGCAGCGATATTACAGGTATACAACCACCTAAAATGACGGCGAACATGTAAAAGAAAAGCTTTTTTGTCTTCATTTTCTATCTCCTTAAAGTTTTGACGATTGTGTCAAACCGCCGTTTACTTTTTTTCATTTTCGAGTATCGATTATTAATTGTCAATTGCAAAGCCAGACCGAAACCGATAAAGTGCGGCCATTATACTTTAATAAAAAATTGGAAGACTTTAATAAGGAATAACTTACATTGGATTTAGACTTATTTGGCTGGGTAGTTGTTGCTTTTTGTGCCGTGATGGTTGGAACGACCAAAACCGGGATGCCCGGACTTGGAATCCTCATCGTGCCTTTAATGGCGATGGTTCTTCCGACGCGTCAGTCGACCGGGATATTGCTGGGCATTCTGATTCTGGCGGATTTGTTTGCGGTTACATACCACAGGCGTAATGCCAGGTGGGGGCACGTGCTGCGTCTGCTACCGGCGGCTTTTGCCGGGATTGTTGCGGGGTACTTCGGATTGAAGTTCGTCAACGACCAGCAGCTCAAGCCGATTATCGGGGGAATCGTTCTGGTAATGTTGAGCGTTAATTACTGGCGGACCAGGGCCAAAGGCGAAGATGCGCCGGTTCCGGCGCAGTGGTGGTTCGCCGTTGCGCTTGGATTCATGGCGGGAGTTACGACAATGATGGCCAACGCCGCCGGGCCGATCATGATTATTTATCTTCTGGCGATGCGGCTGCCCAAGGTCGAATTCGTGGGAACCGGAGCGTGGTTCTTTTTTGTTGTCAACTGGCTTAAGGTGCCGTTCAGCGCGAATCTGGATTTAATGACGGCGGAATCCGTGAAACTCAATTTGATGATGCTGCCGTTCATTGCCATCGGGGCGGTTGCCGGGATATTCCTGTTAAAACACATCCCGCAGAAGGCATTTAATGCTATTGTGCAGATTCTGGCCGCGGTGGCGGCGATCAAACTTCTGTTTTAATTGAAAATCCTAAGTCTTGCCGGAACAGAATTGCTTTGCAAAACTGTGCTTAAAAAGCGATGATTGATGCCATGTATGGGCGTCAGAGCGAAGACAAATTCAGAGCCGCCAAAGAACGGATGCTCAGGTGGGACCTGAAGGGGCGTGATATTACCGATCCTCGCGTATTGGCTGTGATGGCTGAGGTGCCGAGGGAAGAGTTCATACAGCGGTTGTACCGGTCACAGGCTTACGGCGATGGCCCGCTGCCCATCGGGATGGATCAGACTATTTCCCAGCCGTACATTGTTGCTCTGATGACCCAGGAACTGCGGGTCGATCCGGAATTCGAGGTTCTGGAGATCGGCACGGGCAGCGGATATCAGACCGCGGTTTTGAGTAAGCTGGTAAAAAAAGTCTATACGATAGAAAGATTCGGCGAGCTGGCGGATTCGGCCCGGACGGTTTTGGGCAGGCTGGGCATTGACAACGTTGAGTTTTATATCGGTGACGGCAGTAGCGGCTGGCCGGCTTCACGATTGCCTGCTTCGGGATGTTTCGACAGGATCATGATTACCGCCGGGGTGCCGAAGATACCGGAGCCCCTGGTCGAACAGCTTGCCAACGGCGGCCTGATTGTTGCCCCTGTGGGCGGCAGAACAGTGCAGGGGCTGATGGCCTGTGAAAAGAAAGCTGACAAACTAATAACCCATGCGATCTGTGACGTCCGCTTTGTCAGGCTAATCGGCAAATACGGATTCGAACAATAAAAGGTTATCGTATTGTCATTCCCGCGAAAGCGGGAATCCAGAAGTAACGCGGGCAAGTGGATTCCCGCTTTCGCGGGAATGACAAAACAAAAAGGAATGAGAAGCACAAGGGGTTTGAACAATGACACATAGGGAAAGTGAGCAATACAGGTTGGAGCTTACTGAAATAATAAAAGAGCTGCCTAAGGAGGTTGGGGAGTGTCTGCCTGAAGGCCTAAAGGACAGACTTCTGGATATAGCAAGAAAAGTTGGCGCGTCCACTCGTTCCGCACGTATCAACGATAACGGCCAGCGAATTGTTTATAATGCAAGCATAGAAGACCTTATCAGCAATGTTTACCAAGCACTTGATACTGCCTCTATAATTGAGGCATGCAGGATTTCAGCCAGAAGTTCGTGGATCTCACTTGTGGCAACTATTATCTCATTGTTAGCGATGGTAGCGGCTTGGGTAGTGGCTTGGATTGCTGTCTTAGCAAAGTGAAAAACGTTGTTGTCATTCCTGCGAAAGCAGGAATCCAGAAGTTGTGCGATGAGACAATATTATGTTTATATTTTGGCAAGCAAGAAAAATAGGACTCTTTATATTGGTGTCACGAACAATTTACTAAAAAGAGTGTATGAGCACAAAAATGATCTTATGGGTGGATTTACACAGAAGTACCGTGTCCATAACCTCGTATATTACGAAGTATACAGTGATATTCTCGATGCTATAACCAGAGAAAAAGGAATGAAAAAATGGAAGAGGCAATGGAAGATTGAGTTGTTCGAGAAGTCCAATCCTCAGTGGAGAGACTTATATTCTGATATCATGAACTGACTGGTTTTCCAATTGGATTCCCGCTTTCGCGGGAATGACACATAGGCTGGTCTAACACAAAAAAGTGGGAGTTACGAGAAGACATTGTCATGATAGAAGCAGGTGAAAAAACGCGAGCCGGATTTGATTTGTCGAAGCCGGTTCAATTTCTTAAAGGTGTCGGGCCGGCCAGGGCAAAGATCTTCGGGCAAGTGGGCGTCGAGACGGTGGGGGATTTGCTGGAGTATTTTCCGCGTGACTGGAATTTTGTGCCGGAACCGACCAGGATAGGCCAAATGCAGCCGAACGAGACGGTAACCATTTTTGGCCTGGTCGAGTCGATTGACTACCAGAGTTATCGCAGGCAGCCGCTTTTCGAGGCTATGATCAGCGACGATACGGGCGTTTGCAGGATAGTGTGGTTCCACGGCGGGTATCTTCGCGGCCAACTGGAACCGGGTCAAATCATCATGGCCTCGGGGAAGGTGACTTTGTACAGGCATCAGTTGCAAATGACCAATCCGAAGTTTTTTGTGCTCGACGAGGAACACCCGCAGTCGGCGGAGTCTTTCAGCGGCGGAATTTATCCTGCATGCAAAGGACTGACCAGCAGGCAAATCAAAAGCATCATCGCTCCGGTGCTTGATCATCTACCTGATCTTGTCTCGGAGTTTTACGACGAAGGATTTCTGAAAGAAGCGATATTGATTTCCAGAAAAGACGCGTTTGCCTGGATCCATTTGCCGCCGGACGAGAAAAAACTTTCGCAGGCAAAACGCAGGTTAAAGTATGATGAGCTGTTTCTGATGCAATTGGGATTGGCGCTTCGACGGTACAAAGTTCAGCATTTTTCAAAGGCGGTGCCGTGCGGCTGCTCCGACAAGATCGACAGCAGAATCCGCAGGCGATTTCCATTTCTGCTTACCGAGGACCAGAACGCGTGTATTTCTGAAATTGCTGCTGATATGGGCAGATCTGAGCCGATGAACCGGCTGTTGCAGGGTGACGTAGGCTCGGGCAAGACGGTAGTGGCACTTTATGCCGCTTTGCTGGCGGTTGCAAATAAGATGCAGGTGGCGATAATGGCGCCGACGGAGATTCTGGCAGGCCAGCATTTTCTCAGTATTGAAAGATACCTCAAAAACAGCAGCGTTAATCGGATTTTGATAATGGGGGGACTGACCGGTAAAAAGAGAAACCAGGTCATAAGCACAATCAGTTCCGGCGAGATTGACATTGTCGTCGGGACAGTGGCGCTGCTGCAGGCCGATATCGAACTTCAGAATCTGGGCCTGGTTGTGATCGATGAGCAGCACAAGTTCGGTGTTGCTCAAAGGGCCCAATTACGAAAACAAACGACGCCGCACTGCCTTGTGATGACTGCCACGCCGATACCTCGCACGCTGGCGATGACCGCGTTTGGCGATCTGGATGTTTCTGTTATCAGGCACTCTCCGCCGGGCCGGGGGGCCGTGATCACACGCTGGGTGAGCCGGCACGACAGGCAGAAAGCATACGAATTCATTCGCCAACGCCTCAAAGCGAAGAAACAGGCCTATTTCGTTTATCCTCGCATTACTGCTGCTGAGCAGGCTTCTGACGTCAAGGCGGCGACGGATGAGTGGGAGCAGCTTTCGAAGAAAGTTTTTCCCGAATTTAAAGTTGAGCTTCTGCACGGCCAGATGCCTTCTGCGAAGAAGCAGAAGGTGATGTCGGAATTTCGAAAGGGTAAAATTGACTTGCTGGTCTCAACCATTGTCGTGGAGGTCGGAGTCGATGTCCCGAACGCGACAATTATGGTGATAGAGGGAGCAGATCGATTCGGTTTGGCCCAGCTCCATCAGCTCAGAGGGCGTATCGGGCGGTCGGATGCGAAATCGTTTTGCTTTTTGTTCGCGGAGACCGATAATGAAACGGCTAAGAGCCGGCTTGAAATCATGACCCGGAGCAACGACGGCTTTGAGATTGCCGAGCATGATTTGAGGTTGCGCGGGCCTGGGGAGTTGTTCAGCACGAGGCAGCACGGCCTGCCCGATTTGAAAATCGCGAGCATCGTGGACGATTTCGATCTGCTTGTGATGGCACGGAAAAATGCGTTCGAGATGGTTTCGCAAGATCCGATGTTGACGCGTGCCGAGCACAGGAATATCCGCCGGGCGCTGCTGGCCAAATTCGGCGATGCGATCGGCATGGCGGATGTCGCCTGAAGGATTTTAGGATTTTCGATTTGCGATTTCCTGTTTCAGACTTACAATTGTCAATCGAAACTTGGCTGTCGAAAATTGACATATGCAGATAACTTATAAAAACAAGCCGCTGGAGAGGGTTTTAATCGGCGCCAATGCTCTGGCTGCGGCGGTGGTTGTGACGTCTTTCGTTTTGTTGTTCGGTTTCCACGAGCCTTTGCTTCGGGCCTGGATTTTATACACGGTTCAGGTGGTTTTGCTCTGTGCATTTATTTCCGAGAAAGTAATCCGGATGTTCAATGCCGTCTCGAAGTCCGAATTCTGGCGGGCTAACTGGTTCGAGATTCCGCTTTTGCTTGTGCTTGGAGCTACTGTCTTGGGAGCCGGGCGCTGGTTCGCTCCAACTAAAGCGGAAGCGGCGGAAGTTCGGCATTTCACCGTCGGTCTTTATCTTGTTGTGCAGGTCATCGCGAAACTTTGCAAGACCAGCATCAATATGGCGGCATCCGGCAAGAACCCGACGCGGACTTTAATCGCGAGCTTTCTGGTTTTGATATTTTCCGGAGCGGGGCTGCTGATGCTGCCGGCGGCATCCGCGGACGGCAAAGAAAGCCTGAGTTTTGTCGATGCCTTGTTTACGGCGACAAGCGGCACCTGTGTTACGGGGCTGATAGTCAAAGATACCGGCCGGGATTTCAGTATGATGGGGCAAATGGTTATCCTGGCACTGATTCAGCTTGGAGGCTTGGGGATTGTCGTATTCGGTGCGGTTTTTGCGTTGCTGCTGGGCCAGGCGTTCAGCCTCCGGGAGTCGGTGGCCATGCAGGATTTGCTCAGCGCCCGAACGGTCAGCCGAATCGGCAATATGATAGCTTTTGTCTTTGTCAGCACGATTCTGATCGAGGCGGTTGGCGCAGTGAGTCTTTCGGGGATGTGGGCCGGCGACGTTCAGAACAAGTGGTTCTGCAGTATTTTTCATGCCATCAGCGCTTTTTGTAACGCCGGCTTTAGTCTTTTCAGCAACAGCTTTGTCGGTTACAGCCGGAGCTGGCAGGTGTTTGTTGTGATCTGTCCGCTCATTGTCCTTGGCGGGCTCGGCTTCAGCGTACTGTACGATCTGGTGAATATTGCGGCCGACAGGATTAAGAGGTTCTTCAAGAAACAGTTCAACAAGCAATACAGGTTCCAGATGGAAGCGCCGAAACGGATGCGGCTTCAGACCAAGATCGTTCTTAGCGTCAGCGCCTCTTTGATCGTGCTGGGGACCCTGGCGATCCTTTTATTCGAGCGTTATGCGATCGGCGCGGGCGGCCAAACCGAAAACACAATTGCCAATGCCCTGTTTCAGTCGATTACAGCCAGGACGGCGGGTTTCAATACCGTCGATATCTCCGCTCTGTCGCCATCCAGCAAATTTATTTTGATTCTCCTGATGTTCATAGGAGGTTCGCCCGGTTCGACAGCAGGCGGAATCAAGACGGTCACAGTGGCAGTTATTGTCATGGCGGCGGTCGCAGCCCTCAGGAAACGCCGTGAAGTCGAGATGTTCAGGCGCTCCGTTCGGGTCGTTGTCGTCGGCAAAGCGGTTACGGTGACGCTTCTTTTTGCCACCGTTCTGTTCAGCGGCACCCTGGCATTGAGTATCACGGAGAATTCGAATTGTTTTACGATGTCGGATATCATGTTCGAGGCAGCTTCCGCACTTGGGACGGTCGGTTTATCGACGGGAATTACGTCTCTTTTGACAACGGCTGGAAAATTGATTATTATTTCAATGATGCTGATCGGCCGGCTGGGGCCGTTGACACTTTTGGCAGCACTGACCTTTAACTTTAAGCCGGCCCGGTACAATTACCCGCAAGAGGCGGTTATTGTCGGATAAGAGTGTAATGAGTTCATAGTTGGTCGTTCATATATAATGAACAATGAACAGATAAGAGGAACGAATTATGAGACGGTTTGCGGTAATAGGACTGGGGCGATTCGGTAAGAAACTGGCCATTGCGCTGGCGATGAGCGGCGCCGAGGTGATCGCTATTGACAAAAACCGAGATGAGATCGAGTCGATAACAGACCAGGTCAGTCACGCCGTCAGGCTCGACAGCACCGATGAAGAGGCTCTCAAGTCCCAGGGTGTGGACAAGATGGATGTCGCGATTATCGGTATCGGACAAGGAGCCGGTGGTTTTGAGTCGGCCATTCTGACGGTTGTGAACCTCCGGCAAATGGGTATCAAACATATCTATGCCAGAGCGGAGGATTTGATTGCCGGCGAGGTCTTTTCCAAGGTGGGGGCTACCGAGGTAATTTACCCCGAAATCGAATCTGCCGAGCGATGGGCTTATAAGCTGATTGCGCCACAAATCGGGGAAAAGATAGACTTTGCAGAAGGCTATAGTCTGGCTCGGATAAAAGCACCTGCCAGTTTCAACGGCAGGACGGTCATGGATTTACAGCTCCGTCAAAAATACAATGTCAATCTGGTCTTAATCAAGCGCAGTGAAAACAGCAAACAAACGAAGGCCGAGAAGGGCAAGATTATCAATGTCCCGATGCCCAGCACGGTGATTTATCAGGATGATATTTTGATGGTCGCCGGTTCCGACGCCGACCTTGCAAAACTACCTCAGGAATAGAAATTGAGAATCCGGAACTCAGAACTCTGCATTCTTCATTCCACTGGATATCCTGATATTCCAGAATTTGCAGATCAATTTGAACAAGTCCCAATCTTCGGTAACGTGATAGAAAGACTTGAGAAATGTTGCATCTTCGTCCGGTAATTC